>Ga0209166_10000123_pt1 | contig 98737 bp, 85 predicted proteins | sample Coa_R1_3_FD_187151 | JGI IMG/M metagenome (GOLD analysis project Ga0209166, IMG submission 187151) | Surface soil microbial communities from Centralia Pennsylvania, which are recovering from an underground coalmine fire - Coalmine... | ecosystem: Environmental > Terrestrial > Soil >...
ACCAGACCAAAAAGGCGCAAGTCCCTCCCAGGCGCTCGGCGGCGCAGGGGGCCTTTGGCGCTCTCTCTGGCTGGCCGGTCTACTATGGTCTACCGCAAGGGGCAGCCACGCCGGAAGGGTACAGGGCCTACAAAGCTTCCTTTGCTTGTCGTTCATACGCACCGGCACCTTGATCACCGCGCCGGTGATGCCCAGTTCGCGTCTTTCTCCAATGTGCGGGCATCTTGGTCTCCGCAGTCTCGGCGCACGGCGCGTCAGCGAGAGCCCGGGGCTGCAGAATCCATTCACAACTGTTTTTGAAATAACTTTTGGGTCTTGATGTGCTCGTATCCGTTGCGCGGATAGAACCAGTGGGCTCGGTCCCGGGTAACATTCGACCGCACCGAGATCGTCGGGCAAGCGCGGGTCCGCGCCCACTGTTCCGCGATGGCGAGCAGAGCCTTTCCGATTCCGCGAGAGCGAATTTGCTGGTCGACAACCAGTCCACTGGTTTCCGCAAAACGATCGAGTGCAACCGCTCGAAACGTATACACTCCAAACCATCCTGCGATTTGGCCCCCTGGAAGCTCGGCAACATAGACGGCGTACTCGTTCAGATCGCGCATGCCGTCGATTCGCGCTTGCACTTGGGCCCCGGTGCGTTCGTAACCGAGCTGCCCCGCCAAATCCGCCATTTTTTCATAGTCGCTCGGCTTCGGTGGGCGAACCTCGCACATGCATTGCATAGAGGCGACGTGGAGCTCTTGGTTCATTTCAGTGTTCTTTCTTTAGCGGAGTCACGGTGCTCTTCGTAGATCCTTCAGAGCATTAGAGAGGGTGCGCCTTCGTTCGCAGTTCGCTCGACGCGAGGAAGGGAACCCGGCTTCCACAGCTTGACTCGGTGAGTCACGCGATAAGCCAACGGACCGCCGTCCTCGCTTTCACTGCGCTCAATCGGTCTCGGAATGCACACGAATTCGACCTCCAACTCGTCGGAAGCGGCCCGTACGGTGGAATAGCCATGCCCACCGGTGTCGATGAAAGAGAGGTGCGGAGCGACTTCCGGATTGGACTCTTGGAGCGCCAACTGCAAATCGCCCGTTTTCTGGAGTGCAAGACTGGCGCGCACGCCGTGCATCACGGAAAGGTTCATGGCATTTTGCACCGGGGCGCCGGAGCCCGGCTGGTGGAGAAAGATGGGTCGCAGCGGATAATCCTTCGGAAGTGAGTATTCAAATGCTTCGAAAAGGCCCGGCGCGGAAATCGACCCCGTGACAAACTCCACTCCCATAGGTTCGAAGGGCTCGGGTGGCAGCGAGGTGGACAACACACCGGCGGTAAAAGCGTGGCGATCCCCCGCGAGAGTGGCAAAGCCTCCGATCCGCTCCTTCCGAACGAAATCCAAAATCTCCGCGCGTTCCGCCCGGTAGCCAGACCAATCGTCGTCCTCAAACAACGCGTAGCCCGCCGTTGGCCATTTCGGCCCAATTCCTGCGGGCAGGTTGTGAAAGTCCGTACGACAATCGATCATGGCGACCGTATTGCCCCAGAGTTTCCAGGGAGCTGATGAGGTTCTTAAGTGCTCTAGAAACCAAGTCTTTTGCTCCGCTCCTAGCATCGATTGCGGAGGCGCGTTCTTGCGCGGATTGGGGAGAGCCGCTCCGCCGTATTCGATCGTTTCCGGCGCATGGCCGCCGGAAAACGTCCGGCCAGCATCCAGAATTTCCACAACATCAGCCGGCACGGCACCGAGAAACTCCGGCGGGGAAAAAGGTGCAAAGCCAGGCTGGTCTCCCAAAGGCTCCGAGCGAAACGTGCGGTTGTCGGTCAGGATCAACTCCACGTTGCGACCCCACTTGAAAGTGCGGTAGAGCTTCAGACTGTTGATCACCGCCAAGTTTCCCGGCTCCAGCCCCAAGCCGTTCTCGTCGAACCTGTGGATGGTGGCGTTTTTCACCGGAGGCGGCACGAACCGATCGCTGCCTGGAGCGGCGGCTTTGCGCACGCGAGCCGGTTGGTACTCAAACCAGGCTTGGCAGGCAGCCAGCTTTCGCGTTTGGGCGGGAATGACGCCGGATCCGAAATTCTGCTGTGTCTGCCACCCCTTCCATGAAAACTCGTGGTTATCCCATATACAGACGAAGGGGAAGTAGGCGCGAGCGTCCTGAAGATCTGGATCCTGCAGGTAGGCGCGATAGAGCGCCCGGTAGTCATCTACCGTGGTAGGTATATGGAAACTCAGTTGCTTCTCGCCGTTTGCGTAGCGCACAATGTCGCGCAACTTGCGTGCGTACATGCCCTGGGGTCTTTCCTCGGGATACCACACGACTTCGTACACGAAGTCGCCCAAGTGCAGTACAAATCCCAAACGGTCTTCGGGCGATCTTCGCTTGTCTTCCCAAATCATGCGCCGGTAGGCGGTCGATGCGCCCTGCTGCACGTTCTGGCAGGAGACGAAGGCGAAACGAACGGGCTTGCCGTCATCCTCGGTCGGGGCGGTGATGGTTCGTCCAATCCGGCTGCCGTGACCTAGTGCGTCGGTAAACCGGTACCAATAGACGCTTGCGGGTTTCAGGTTGGCAACTAGCACCCGGCAGGTCCAGTCCGTCGCCTCGGAAATCCTCGCATCGGCGGTCGCCACGACGTGGGTGAACGACGGATTCTCGGCGAGCTCCATCGTCAGCTTTTTGGGCGCGTTTCCGTCTTTCGGTGCCCGGCGGGTCCACAGAAGTACGCTGGTGCTCTGAGGGTCTCCAGATGCTACGCCCTCCGGATAGAGGTCCCGCCGCTCATGCCACGGAACCTTAGAGCCAGCCGACACCGGCTGGCCCCAGGCGGCTGCCGCCCCGAGCGCAACGGCCATCTCCATAAACGACCGCCGTGTAATGGGCATCTTATTCTCCCCTTCAATGATGCTTGCGAGGAACGCTTCTTTTGCTTCGGTACGCGGGCAACTGGAACGCCCGATGAGTATTCTCACCAAAGATGAACTACCTTGTTTTGGCTGTCTTGAAGCGGTTTGACATGTGGGCTGATAGCGAGATTTCTTGCCCCGGTTGATGTTTTGACTTTAGGATGGAGCGTGCCCGTGCAGCCGCAAAGCCCATACTTTCGCCGCATCACGCCAGGGATCGAGACGCTGCCCTCCAGCTTCAGCTTGCCGCGGCACCGCCATTTGCGTGCGTATGCAACGGTCGTGCTGGGGGGGAGTTTCGAGGAATCCGGCTACGTCGGCCGAATACGCGCCACCGCGGGCGACGTACTGATCCATCCTGCCCTCGACTGCCACGCGAATGTGATGGTCTCCGCCGGGGTCAAGCTGATCAGGCTGGACTGGTTAGATACCACCGGGATTGGCGGCCTATATCAGCTAGATGAACTGGATGAATTGGCGCGAACGGCTGAACGCGATGTCCTGGAGGCAAGGCTTCTCCTGGAACGCTGTCTCCGAAAAACAAGCACGCCGTCGCCCGGGAGAAGAGACGATTGGCCTGACCTACTGCATAAGGACTTGGCCAGAGATTCTTCCACGGAGATTGGCGCGTGGGCGGAAGCGAAAGGCCTGGCACGGGAAACAGTATCCCGGGGATTTGCCGCAGCTTACGGAATCTCTCCGTCGGTGTTACGCGCCGAGCTGCGGACTCGTACAGCGTGGCTGCGCATCACGCGAGGATCGGACTGCCTGTGCAGAATCGCAGTAGAGACAGGCTTTGCCGACCAAGCCCACATGACCAGATGGATTCACCGCATGACGGGAGTCCCGCCTGCGGTTTGGCGCCGGAATGCTGGTATCGCATAGGTAGCTCTTTAGCTTCAGTGAAACTTCACGCCAGGCGCTCCGTAGGTGAAGCGGAGCACAATCACATATAGCGGACGCCCTCTCCAAGAGAGACCCGAACTACGCTGACGCGCTGCGGCATGGGTCTATGTCAGGGGGCATTTGCGGACTCGCGACAAAGTTTCTCTTTGACTGGAATCCGGAGTCGGTGCGGCCGGCCATCTTTCCAGCGCGCGTCGAAAGCCTGCATCGGTCGCGGGCGCTGACGAAAGATAGACGCATCATCACGCTCGGATGGTCAGGCCCAGGTCCGCACCCCAATAATCCCCCAATAGGCCAAATACGCCGCTGCGATCACCAGGGCAAACGATACGATCAGCGAGAACCGCCGCACGCCGCGCCGCACTCCTTCTTCGGGACGGCGCAAGGCAACGAAGAAACTCGCCATCGCCGCGAGTGCGAAAAGCAGAGTCACGGCCCACAAAGACGCCGACCAGACGGTCAGATATCCCAATCAGTCGATCAGATCGCTGCTTGCCGTGATGAAGATGACGACAAATGCCATCAGACTGAGTACCGCGAGCAGCGGCCAGAAGCGCATGGCGCGCTCCGCGGGACGTCGGCGGCTCTTCATGAAGCCCCCGCAGATCCAGAACGGCGCATAGACCAGAATCGCGACGATGGAGAGGATAACGAAGAGAACGCAGAGAATTTCTCCGATCGCAAACCACGCGGGAATCATCTTCATGGTTCCCGGCTCCGCCTGGATAAAGCGACCCTCGGTGTTCACACTGAGCAGTTCGAGGGTGGGCGCGGGAGGCGGGGGATCTTTCTCGGGTACGCGTCTGAACTGTCTTGCTGTCACCGGCAGAAAATACTCCTTTAGCCCGCCCACAGCGGAGGACAGGATGAGTTGGCCATCTTGGAACTTAACCCTGGAAAGTCCATGCAAGCGTGCCAGAAAATGTGTGAGTTCCGTTCGGGGGGAATCGGGCTCGTACCATCCGGCGTAGTCGGCGGCGTATGCCGGCAACTGCGCTGGCGCCGGCACCGGCGGAGTGTGCTTCGGCGCAAACGGATCCACGTTAAAATCCCCGCCGTGCGACAACGGTCCGATGACCAGGACTTGCGGATTCGAGAAGGTCCGGTAGCGAATCAAGGGGCCTTCGGGGTTTCCGTCGAACCAGCCGCACCACACCATCATCGGGACTTGGGACGGTTCAATTTTCTCGCGCAATCCCGACGGGCTGATGTCCGCCAACCTGATCGTTCCTTCGTCCGTTGCCACCGGGTCGTCGCGAAACTCCACCTTCCGAATGGCCTCCGCTACATCAATGTTGCGATGCTGTCCTACCATCTGCGCGAGTTGCCTTCCATCCTCATCTTCGTCCACCGGACGCACGCCGGGAGTCAGCAGTCGCGTCTTCCAGCAATTCCATCCTTTGACTTCTTCGGCTCCGCACACGTCGTTCCGGTCGAGCGCGGCGATGATGCTGCTCCATTCGTTCAGAAACGATTGAAAGGCCACGCCGCCTTCACCGATATTCTCCCAGTTGTCAAACGTGCCGTAGAGCGGCATGACCGCCCGTATCGCAGGCTGCCTCGGAATCGCCGCGAGTTCCGCCGGACGCCCCGCTGCCACGCGCATCCATCAGTAGCACGGCAAAGCGTCGCTGGTTGAAGAACGCCACCTGTTTGTCAAAGAGATCCTCAGGACTCGCCAGGTGTAAAACCACCAGCAGTCGAAGTGCCCGTCCGATCTGCGGCTCGCGCCAATAGCGGGTGGTGCGCATCAACACCGGCACGCGCTCACCGGCTTTCAACTCCGACGGCAGGTAAACGCTCACCGCAATCGCCACGCCGTCTCGCATTTTTAGGTACCTGGAACTGGACCGCCGAATTCCCGCGGGGACCGTTTCTTCGCCCGGCAGTTTCAATAGAGCTGTCGCGAGGGTCATCACGATCGACATGACAAGCACGAGGCCCAATACGCCAGCGCCGAACCACCTCAACCGTCGACGCATCGGTCCGCCTTGCATCGTGTTCCACTACGATATTCCCGGTCAAACGCCATCCCAATCACTCCGATCACCACAAAGCGAAGCAAGCTGTTTTCTGGACCCCTCGATCCTCCCGGTGCGCGCGAATGGTCCTTCCGCAGTCACCGTCATCTCACGTTGAGCATCGCTCCGGAACCCGTCGTTTCTCCGCCACGTTTCTTGCCGACGCTCCACGACGTCCACATTCCCATACCCACCATCACCAGCAAAACCACGACCAGAGGACTTCCTTCCGGGCCTACAATTCCACCACTCCAAAGCGGATTACCCGCGGGATGAGACGCAAGCAGATGACCCTTGATCATCAAGCCGCTGTCGGGCGTTCCGTAAAAATAGGACTGGCCCCAATCCCAGCCGGCATGGAAGCCCACCGCCCACCAAAGCGATTTTGTGTACCAGAGGCTTAAACATAAAATGAGCCCGGTCAGGCCGACCTCTACAAGTCCCAACGTCGATTCGACATTGGTGAGATGTCCTAGAGCAAAAACTATGGATAGAATTAGAGCGGCCCACCAAAACCCGATTCCGCGTGAAAGCGTGTACTGCGCATAGCCACGCAACAGCGATTCCTCGAAGAATCCCACCAGCAGGAAGAGGAAGGCCCACCCAACAGCGTACTTGCACGCCGATAGGCCGCTCAGCGACACTCCATCAAAAACAAGCAGCCTCGCCCCCCACAAGACTGCTACCAGCACAGACAGGCAGAGAAACCCCAAGAGCCCGCCACTGGCCAGCCGGATCAGCCTGCGATCATCAGTGTAACCGTAGGAAAGCAGGGGCCTGTTCTCGATGCGTGCCATCACCCACGTTACTGCGGCCACCACCAGTAAATCGCATGACTCCATAAGGAGTTCGAGACCCAGAGGAGCTGGCCCGCTCGCATCCAACGAAACGAAGCGACCGAGCACTGCGTTTGTGATCGTTTGCAAACCCCAAATTATTGCTGCGAACAGCAGCACACTCCAGCCGACGCGGATACCCTGCTCGCCCACGAACACGCGTCGGAGCGAACCGACGCCCGCCGATCGTTGAGGCGCTTTCGGGTCCAGCTCGCCGGTATCGTACGAATTGTCCATAGCGGATAACCTCAACGACAAGATCAGCCGGGGAAGTTGCTTTGAGCCGGTGATTGCTTGTGCTGGCTTCCAGCCAGGCACAACATCCCTCCGCTCAATACCAGAGTGTCTGCCGGGACATTCAGTCCCCTTCCTATGTCCAAGCCGTACTGGACCATGAACGGCACACAAAGAAAGATCACGGCAAAAAGAACAAACAGACCGACCCCTGTGGCCGCTAAACGTACTTTCTTGTTGATGAGCAGGCAGACGCCGGCAATTACATAGATCACACCTGTTGGGTACCCCCACAACAAATGGCCCGGAATAAAACTGGGTGTCACCTGCGTCAGGGGAACCCCCGGAAGGAGTTCGGGGTGAAGAAGGTACTCCACGGCGAACAAGATTAAGGCAATTCCAAGAACAATGCGCCCAACCGAGATAAGCCAATGCGTGCCTTTAGTCCTCCATTCTTGTGTGTGCATTGCGGCAAACGACAAAGCACCCCAGCTGAAGGAAAATTCCGTTACGGCCAGCGACCCAATAATCCGGTTGTGAGGGGCGGCCACTACTCGGGGGATATTCATGAGTGCCTCAAAACAGAGAAGCATGATTCCGAAAAGCGCGACCGACAACGATGCGTATTTCCCAAACACGATGCTCAAGCCTCCGAGAATGAGACACGTTCCGACGAAATAAACCCAGAAGGTATGAGCAGGAATCCAGGCAGGTATGATCCGACCTGTCACTGCGGGAAATAAGTAGTGGTCCATACCGAACACAACCATGGGCATGGCGATGAACACCGGACCACATAGAACGATTTTGTCAATCCAGTTTGCTTGCGGCGGAGCGTTCTTGATCGCCAGGCCCATTCCCAGAACCAGCAAGAATGGCGCCGTGACATAGGGCAGCAATGGGTCCCAGGCAAACCAGACCGGTAAGGCCAATGTCGCGACAAAGGAAGAGGCGAGGGTTGGGCTGGTCATGTTAGTAGCTGATTCATCTATCTTCTATCGTCAAGTGCACGTCCTTCAGCTCTTTGATCTCACTGATTACAATTGCGTGCGTTCCCTTCCTCTCATACACAGTGCCGCTCGCTCGAACATATTTCCCAAGGAACGGCATAAGCTTCTGCCGTTGATCCGTGTCCGGCATTTTGTCGGAGATAGGCAAGTACAAGTCACCGTCCTTGGTCAGAATGACCAGTGGCGAACCGTTCTTCGCGCATGCGCGCAGGCACTTCATGCTCAAGTGAGTCGCAGTTGCCTGGAGGTTTTGAATGGGGCATGCAATGTGCCGGACCAGGCCTTCAATTGTTGCCTTAGACTAGTGCGAAGAAGGTTCGCCCTTGGAAGCGTCCACTGGAGATTGGGACACTGCCACAATTGACGTCATACCGCTGCGAACGAATAAACAAAGACCTAGAAATCCTCTCATCTGTCTCCTTTCTCGCCCCATCTGGGCTTCTCGAAATTAATCGAGTGGTCCGCAAAGAGGCTCTGTTCGCGCCGTGCTCATGAGTCCTCCTCCCGGCGCCGGATCGCAGCAGACTCAGGATTTCGATTGTCGTCCCGCCTACCGCTCAGACATCTTTATTTCGAATATCGTCGAGCGATGAAAGAAATGGGGAGTCCGACGCAAGACATGTGGATCAGCAGACCTGTGATCGTTCCAACGAGTGATAGCGGATCCCTGGCATGAAGGGCTGAGAGCGGCAAGACAATCAGATTCATCACCAAATAAACGGCGATGCCGTAGAACAAACCGCACACCAGAAAGTGTTCTGTCAGGAATTCCAGTTTGCGGCTTGCGGCGTAATACACGGCAGCTGCGGAGAGCGCGATAAGGAAGTGCAGCACAATACCGAGAGCGTAAGTGGCTGCACCCCCCTGAAAAGCCCTCGGCCCCAGCACGCCAGCGGCGATCCCACGTGGAACCGCTGGTCCGTAAAGAATAAATGCGGCGGTCAGGTCCAGAGTCCCTGCTATCAGCCCACCCACGAAAATGGCCGACCATGCTCTCGGCGTTTGAGCTGACAACGTGGCAGAAATAGCATTCATATGGTCCTCTGCGCACTCCACTTCGTATCTCGCTGTGCATCTTCCGCGTCCTATTCAGGGACGGGAAAAGCCTACTGCTGGAAGCGACCCACGAGTTCACCGGATGCCAGAACGTGCCCCTTCATAGCTTTTACGACTTGCTTCTTCGAGGCCCTGGGCTGCAGATTCAACTTCGTATCGAGAGCGTATAAATCGAAGACGTAGCGGTGGAGAGCATGCCCGGGAGGGCAGGGCCCGACGTAACCGATCCGGTCGTAGTCGTTGTGGCCCTGGCGGGAGCCGTCGGGGAGTTGTTCCAGTTTTCCGATCCCTTTCGGAAGCTCACGCTTGTCCGGGGGAATGTCATAGAGCACCCAGTGAACAAAGTTAAACCCAAGAGGTGAGTCCTTGTCGGTCACGATCAACGCGAAGCTCTGCGTGCCTTCGGGCGGTGTCTTCCACGATAATTCAGGAGAGGCCCCGTCCTGGCCATTACAGGAAGAACTTGATTTTGGAATCGTGTCGCCGGAGAAGTTGGCGCTTGCCAACTCGAGTGTGGGTGCTTTTTGCTGACTGGCGGCACGGTTGCATGCGATTTGCGTTACGGCTATCAGAGTCAGTAATCCCGCAACCCCCAAGACAAGTAAGATAGAAGCAATTGCGCATCGCTTGGGCGATGAAGTGTGAACAAGTCTCTGGCTCGTCGATGCCATACAAAGAACCTCTGGTGTACGTTTCCGTTGAGAACCTCGAATCGTGATTCTATAGTTCAGGCTACGCTCGCAGTATGCTCTCAAGCCTGTACGGTACTGTCTTGAACGTTTGTGACTCTCCGCCTATCTGGGCAAGGTTTCGCATGCAGGATTCGTCATAGGTTCTGGCGGGAAGGCGCTGGAGGATATTCCGCGCGCCGTTTGCAAGCTTCGAAGTCTCCTCGCCGTGAAGAAATTATCTTGATGAACAGGCGAGTACCGGACGAATTCAACCTGATACATCCTGAAATCTCCTGCCGCAGAGAGTACTGAAAGAGAAGGAAAATCGGCGGCCGAATGCCGTGTCTCTTCAGAATCCCAACCGAACCTGCGATCATCAACTCTTCGCGAACGCAAGCAGGTCAGCATTCAATCGGTCCGCATGCGTGATTGGCAATCCATGCGCCGCGCCCACGTAGACTTTCAGCTGGCAGTTTGGGATTAGTGGGGCTGTTTTACGGGCTGTCGTTTCGATCGGAGTCGAGGTATCACTGTCGCCGTGGATGAGGAGCGTCGGGACGGCAATTCTACGCAACTCCGGGCGAAAGTCGGTTTCCGTGAACATCTGCTGCAGATCGAGCATCGTCTTCAAAGAGCATCCGTCAACCATCATCCTGACCCACCAGTCCATAATTTCCTGAGAGACGTGGTTCTTGGAGGTACCAAAGAATGCCGATGCGGCTGCTGCTATTGGATTTGGACGATCCTTGCTTAACACCTTGCGCACGTATGCCAGGGATTCTCGATCAACCCCGTCTGGGTTGTCGTCTGTCTTTAGAACGAACGGAGTGATGGTCGAAACCAGAACGACTCGCGTGACGCGGCTAGAGCCACGGCGCGATAAATAGCGAACGACTTCGCCGCAACCCAAGGATTGGCCGACGAGAGTTACGTCGTGAATGTCCAGTTGTTCGATCACGGATGCAAGGTCGTCCGCAAGCGTATCGAATTCGTACCCGCGGCTCGGCTCGGTTGAACGGCCGTGGCCACGGCGATCGTAGCCAACACAGCGAAATCCGCGACCAGCCAAGTCGGCCATCTGGTATTCCCACCAAGCAGAATTGAGTCCCCACGGTGCCAGAAAAACCAAAGGGTGGCCCTTGCCCCAATCTCTAAAGAACAGGTTCGTACCGTCTGCTGCCTCTATGAATGGTTTGGCCGGTGATTTCTTCCCGGTGGGAGCAAGTACCGACTCCTTGCTGAGTTCATTCGCCCTACCCGTCCCCACCAGTCCAGTAGCAGCGGTGATCGCCGCAATGGACTTCAATAGACTCCGCCTGCGCATCGGTCATTCCTCCACGGCGAGTATTCAATAGCCGAAAAACGCAGTCCATGACCTCGGAGGTCATGGCGGGGCTACGAGCGAGTGAGATGGTTCGGTCGCTAACTCGACTTCTGACGTCAAGCTGGATCAGAGGGCGGTTAGCGCGGCGCGCGTAGGTTCGTCGGCAGGAAAAAAACTTTCGATGCGCAATTCCTGTAGTGCAATATCCTGGGCAGTACCAAAGGTTGTGATCGTGGAAAACAACCGAAGCGTGGAATTGTTCCACCTGTAGTTGATGGTCAAAAACGGCGGAGGGGTATCGTCAAAGTCTAGCCAGCGCCAGCGGGGGGGCACGTCCGGATAGCTGAGCAGCTCCTCAAGGAAACTCTTCATCGTCTCGTCCGGAGGGTTGGACGCGACTTCACGATGCACTCGCTGAATGAGGCGTGCCGCAACGCTTTCCCAGTTTTCGATAAATCTCCGCAGCCCCTTTGGATGAAATACGAGCCGGATTCCGTTGCGGGGCTTCACGGAATCGCAGCCCGGGAAGAAGGCCAGAAAGCGCTTTGTGCTGGAATTCATGCGCAGCGTGTTCCAATAGCGGTCGACGACGATTCCGGGAAAGGGCTCTTGTTGCCTCAGGAGGACGTCCACGGCCTGGCGCGCAGCTTCCATCTCCGGTGCCTCGAGACCGGTATGCCGATAGAACGGTGCATAACCGGCGGCCAGGAATAGTGCATTGCGCTCGCGCAGCGGAACCTGCAGAGCCTCGGCAAGACGCAGCACCATTTCGCGGCTCGGTTGCGCCCGGCCCGTTTCGACGCAACTCAAGTGACGCGTCGAGATATCAGCGTCGAGCGCCAGGGCCAGTTGGCTGACGCGTCGAACCGCACGCCATCGACTGAGCAAGATTCCGAAATTTGCGTTGGGCCTTGTGGCGGCACGCGCAGCGGACGAATTGTTCACGCTGCGATTATAGGAGGAAGTGCCCGCCGCCCGCCAGAAGTAGCAGAGTAAATCTCACCCAGGAGAGAAAAACAATGAGGGCACCGGCGAACATCTGGACGGAGGAAGAACTCTTAAGCGAGTCGGCAAAGACGACCGAGGAATCATCCAACCAATAGTAATCGCGAACCGTCAAAATGGAGTGGACATGACAGTTGCACCCCGTACTTTCTTCGGGCTTCATATTCCGTCGGATTCCCGTCTGTTTCTGGCTGTGCTTGCGGTTCATGTTCTCGCTGCTCTCGTCGCAGCAGTGGCCGGAGTCTTTGCGATGGTGAGCCCGAAACGCCCTGGTCGCCACCCTAGGTTTGGGGCAAGCTACTATTGGTGCCTGAGCGTTGTGTTCCTGACCGCCATTGTTCTTGCGTCGATGAGATGGTCCGAAGATGCTTACCTAGTCTTTCTGGGAGCAGGATCTTTCTCGGCGGCCACGCTGGGACGTGCCGCGCGGCGGAGACGATGGCGTCGGTGGGTACGTATGCACATCAGCGGCATGGGACTGTCGTACACATTGATGTTAATCGCCTTCTACATGGACAACGGCAAGCAGTTGCCGGTATGGAAGGACCTTCCCAGCGTGACGTACTGGCTACTTCCCAGCGCCGTTGGAGCGGCTCTTATTATGACGACGCTGCTTCGATACCGCGGAATTGCTCCTGAGAATTGATGCACAACTTGGAGATGGCAATCAACAACAGGCAAGCAAACCAGGCACGGAGTCCGAACGATGAATTCGGGATTGCTCGTGGAGCCGACAAAAGGCGCATCCATTGCGGCTTGCGCCCATCGGTTGGCCTTACGGTGCAGCCGTTAGCGCAGGGGGAATGCCGAAGGTACTATCGACCACTTCGGCGAGGTCTCTTTCTTCGCGAAGTATGATCCGTTTTGATTGAGCCATCGACCACGGCGCCGAGAAACCTGCTTTTGGATGTGGGGTGGATTGGTGAAGCGCTCCGTTGTGGTCTCAGGAGACTCAAAGTCCTTGTCAAAACCTTGTGGATTTTTCCAAATGGGTGGACTGCCTCATTCATGTTGCCTGAAGTGTCGAGTCGATGAATCGCACCCCTCAGCACTTACGGTCTTTGCCTCTTCCGAAGACGCCGCCGACGCCTTCGATGCTGTGAAACCGAAATTGGGTGTCATATCCCACGACCACCATGAACGCGGGCCTTTTGGAGGCTATTCGCAGAAGATACGATGGTCGGTATATTGTTGCGAAGGATCTAACCGTCATCAACATCGCTAAAACGATTCGTTGCAAGCATCAAGTCCCTTAGATTTGCAGGCTTTATTGGGCACGATTACGAGTCTTCGAGAGATCAATCTGGTGCACAGACGACATGGCTGAATGAACATCTCGAGTAAGGAATATCCTCGGTGGCTACAGACTACAAACAGCTTACGGAGAACCTAAGCCGTTTTTACGATTTTGCGGGAAAGGTTGTGCTGTATGTCGGAGCGGGAGGCAGGCAGCTTCTCAGTCTTTCCATTAGGACCAAGAAGGTGCTGGCAATTGATCACAATGTCGCGTCGCTCAGAGAACTCGAAGCAAACCGTGCCGCAAAGGGTAAGCAGGGTTCGATCGAGGTTCTAGCTGCTAGCTTCGAAAGCGTGACAAAGGTTGGGGATGTTGTCTAATTCGAATTCTGCCTGCACGAGATGAATGATCCGATTGGGGCACTCGCGCATGCCCACACGCTGGCGCCTGATATCGTGGTATTTGATCATTCTCCGGGTTCCGTCTGGGCTTTCCACGCAGCCGAAGACGAGAAAGTCCAACGGAGCGCCGAGGCCATGAATCGTTTCGGGATTCGCCGTCGAGAGACGTTTTGCACTGCACAGCATTTCCAGGATCACAACGAACTGCTAGGTAAGATCGCTTCTCAAGGGCCCGCAGCAATCGAACGCGTGCAACACTTCGCGAAAGCGACGAACATCATCATTCCAATGAGCTACGGTCTATCATTGCTGTGACGATTAGAGCATGTGTCGCGCGAAGACGAGATAGTGGTGGAAGGATCTTGAAGCGGGCTACTTCCCAAGCTTTCACCCGAACCTTAAGAAATAGCTGCCTAGTGTTGCCGCCTGCCTTTCGTTTTCTTCATAGAGACCGACGATCTTACCTCGGTAATCCGTAGCTCACCCGCCTTGAGCCAGGGATAAGAAGGCGTGGTGAAACGCGCCGAATTCCGTAGAAAGAGCCGGCAATCTCATTGCTTCGTCGTGATCGTTCCACTCACTAGACCTGTGGATCGGTCGACGCTCCCAGTTTACGTAGTCCGACTAGAACTATGAGGACCGACAGTAGCGACAGAATAACAGCTATCATAAGAACGACTGCGCCTGCGTGGTCCCACAGCAAGGTCGAGCCCACAATCGGTGAATTCATACCTTTGGGACCGCTCCCAAAGCCGCCTTGGAAAACGAGGCCAAGCCAGTTCATATACAGAGATGCCGCGGTTATCCACGCGCCTGCGCTGGACCAAAAACGTCCAAGGTTCAGCTTCGGCCAAAGGAGACCGAGGGCAATCAAGCCATAGCCGCCGATCAACGCTGTCAAGTGGGCGGCGTTGCCAAGGTTCCGGTTATGGAAATTGACGATTACGAAGCCAGTGAGCATTCCCATAAGAAGCAAAATTGCGCCATGGCGGGCCAGGTGGAGATCGATAGGCGTTCGCATGAGAGTCCTCCGTTTTTGCTGAAGCAATGTGATTCTTTATTTCCGACGATCAACGGGCGTTGTTTTTCACTTTCCAGCATCACGAGGCAGTTTGTGCCCTGCGCAATGTCTGTGAAAAGAGCATTTTGACTAGCGGGTGAAATGCTGTGACGAACTGGACGGGCGGAACGGTCAGAGTGGATTGTTGACCAAAGCTCTCAGTCGGCTCGAATAGGTTCGGCCAGATTCCAGGCGTGCTCCGTCACGCAGCGTGATTACGTACTCTCCGTGCGCGCTAGACTGCAGGTTTTTGATTCGGAAGAGGTTGACGATGATCGAGCGATGGATGCGAAGAAAAATCTCCGGATCAAGAGATTTCTCGAGGGCGTTCATTGTAACATGGAGCAAATAACTCGCGCGGCCAACGTGCAGTTCCACATAATTCTCCGCGGCTTCCATCCAATCCACGTCTTCGGCATCCACGAATACAGTCTTGCCTTCTGACCGCACCGCCATGCGCTTCACATAACTGCGAGGCGAAGCGATGACTTCGAGCAGGCCGATGATTTGCCGGATCGAATCCGCCGCTACGTTCAAACGCAAGCGGCTTTTGGCGCGCACCAACGCCTTGACGAAACGTTCTTCGATCACCGGTTTAAGCAGGTAATCAAGCGCATTGATTTCAAACGCCTGAATTGCGTACTGGTCGTGGGCTGTGACAAACACTACCTGGGGCATATGTTCTGCGCCGATTTTCCGAACCACCTCGAATCCATCCATCTCGGGCATCTGCACATCCAGAAGCACGAGATCAGGTTTGGCCTGTCGAATCGTCGCGACGGCCTCGCGTCCGTCTGTGGCTTCGCGAATTGCTGAAACCTCGGGGTCCCTGGAGAGCAGCACCCGTAAGCCATCCCGCGCCAGCGGTTCGTCATCCACGATCAGGGTTGTGAGAGACATTAGGTTCTCGCAATTTCGGCATGGGACTGATGGAAGGGGATATTCATGGTTACGACTACCCCGCCACGATCGCAATTTTCGATTACCAATCTCGCGTCCTGGCCGTAAAGCTGTTCCAGCCGTGCTCGCGTATTTGCCAGGCCGATGCCCTCATCCTCAGACGAGCCGCTGGCCGGAAGCCCAGGTCCATCATCTTGGACGCGAAGTTCCACTATGCCGTTGATCTTCGACGCGCTGATCAGAATCCGACCGGCAGAGGAGCTTCGTCCGATGCCATGCCAGATCGCGTTTTCCACGATTGGCTGCAAGATTAATTGCGGTACCGACGCTTCCTGTGTCGCCGGATCCGCCAAGACCTCTACCCGCAACCGGTCCGGGAAACGTACCTGTTCAATGGCCAGATAGAGTTGCAAATACTCCAGTTCGCGGCGCAGAGAAACCTCCTGAGCGTCAACGTCCTCCAGCACACCTCGCAAGAGATCGCTCAGGTGACCAAGCATCTGTTCCGCATCCTTGCCCTTATGCTGGCGCACCAGCACCGTGATGGCATTCAGAGTGTTAAATAGGAAATGCGGTTGGAGCTGCATCTTCAGCGCATTTAATCGAGCACTCATCAGTTGCGACTGTAACTCGGACGCCCGCAGCTCGACCTTCAGCATTTCCCGTGAGCGTTCCTGGTATCTGCGATAGTAGAGGACTCCCCATTGCACGCCAAGCACCATCCAGTAATTCAAAACGCCGCCGTGAAAGCCCCTGACCAGCAACTGGGCAAGAGTTCCACGAAAGTCCTTGAATAGGGGAGACAGGTGCGAGCGTGAATACAACGCGCTTTCCAGACTCAGCTCGAAAGCTGAGAACCCTGCGCTCAGCAAAAGATGGAGAGCGACTCGAGGGAACCAGTTGCGACTCTCGACAGGAAACTGCCGGCCGAGCCAAAGCATGGCCGGCGTCAGAAGGGCCCAAATGTAAACTCCGGAGAGCCACGCCAGTAAGTAATGCCACCAGGGAGTTGGGTCATGCGACACAAACCTTTGCGTGAGACCTTGGCTGAAATAAAAGAGGCCCACCACTGTCCACAGCAAAAAATACAGAGGATAGTTTCGCAGATCGCGTTTGAACCCATTCTCCATCGCGCTGTAGCCTATCCTAACTTAACCAAGTCGGTTGCACCTCCTGGATTTCCGAAGGATTGGCTGGCACTCTAGTGTCACGGCAGTTGTGGAAGAAGCGTGAAAACTTGCGAACAAAAAGTGAATACTATAGAGAAGTTGGCTGTCGCGCTTCATCGCAACTGCTTAATTCTCCTCGGAAAACCCCGCTCCGGTAAATTGATCTAAAGTAACTCTAAGGGCTGTTAACCGAAGGGTTGAAATGCGCTCACGTCAAGCCTTATTCCGCGGGCAAGAGAGCAGTTAAGAGGACGGCGAAGCGGACTGAACTTCCTAGGACGTGATCCATCGCCGTGTCCTTGAAACCAGAATGATGACCGAAAAAGGTGCGAGGTCCCCCCATGCCTTGGGTTGATCGCCATCCAGTTCGGACCAGGGCCCGTAGGCAAGAGTCCATAGAACATCAATGCGGACTCGAGGCACGCAACGCCGTGTGGGACCCGACTCGTCGCTAGCAGAATCTGACGCTCGATATCTAGGGCTAGATCCTTGCGAGCGTAAATTCCCCGACCGACGTTCACACGACTAGGCCACGACGAGCTGCTCTCTTTAGGACTCCAGGATGAACGCCGTATTTCGACAGGTCTCCAGCCCGGACGATGGACAGCTCTTGAATCATCGAAACTAATCGCATGGTTACAGACTGCTAGGGGTTCATCAATTTGCCTCACCAAATTGTAGGGGGGCCGTACCCCGAAAGCCGTTTACTTCACACTACCAATGAGAAACCGTTGGGACATTTGAGAAAAAAAGGCCTCCGTTGGGGAACAAATTGTTCCCGAACAGGACGTTTGTGACCCGAAAAAGAGGCTGACGGGCCGCGCTAAATTTGTTGATTTCCGAACAGCAGGCACCGGGACTCTCGAACTTGCTAAACCGCTGCGGAAAGATCCGTGCGAAATTTGTCCGAGACTCTAATGAGTCGCTTTGAAATGCGCTGTCATAAAAACGTAATACTAATCGCGATGAATGGCGACTAAAGGCGAACGAAAGGTGAATAAAGAAGGAGAAAGTGATTCGTCCCGTTTCATCGCAACTTGCTGATTCCCCTCGATTAGCACCAACTCCGGCAAGTTCTGATTAAATTGGTTGTTCGGCTGTTAACCGAAGGGTTGCTAGTTCGAATCTAGCCCGGGGAGCCAAATTCCTTTCAATCAATGAGTTGGCGGCTGCTCTTTTTCGGTCTTTGGCGACCGTAGTAAAGACGTAGTGTCAGTCTTAGGATTTTCCAGAAGCGGGCCGACAAAATGGCGCAAAACCCCAATGTTTCTGCGAAAGCGCTCTGTGGAAAGGCCCAACCCTTCGGTTCGTAACCGAATGCTCTAGCATTTTTTCAACCGCTTGATGCACCGCGACTTGGATTGCTTCCGGCACAATCGCGGATTGGACCCTGCCGAATCTCCGGTAAACACTAGCGGACTTGTAAGTACCAACAGCGTTTCAACCTCAACGAGGCCACGGCAAACTCCGAAACATTTTTTACTTCCCTTATTGATTGACAGGAGTCTAATCTATTGTCCTGTCATTTATCGACAGGAGAGCGTGATGGCCAAGCCCACTGACTTAGTGCAGGGCACCTTGGACTTGCTGGTACTCAAGACGCTTGCACTGCAACCCATGCACGGTTGGGGAATCGCGCAACGCATCCGGCAAGTCTCCAAGGACGTTTTGCAGGTGAACCAAGGGGCGCTGTATCCCGCGCTGCATCGGCTCGAGCAACAGGGTTGGATTCGCGCCAAATGGGGCGAATCCGAAAACAATCGCCGCGCCAAGTATTATTCGCTGACTCCGGACGGTGCGAAATATCTGCGCCAAGAGCAAGCGCAATGGAAGCGCCTTTCATCGGCCATCGGGCTGGTCCTGGAGATATCTTAGGGAGGCGGAGCCATGCGTTGGTATTACAAATTGCCTCTGCGCTTACGCTCGCTTTTCCGCAAGGACAAAGCGGAGCTGGACCTCAGCGACGAGCTTCAGTTTCATTTGCAAAATCAGATCGACGAATACGTGGCGCAGGGAATGGATCCGCAGGAAGCTCGTCACGGCGCTTTTCGCTTGCTCGGCGGCGTCGAGCAAGTGAAAGAGGAATGCCGAGACGCCCGCGAGGTCAATTTCATCGACAATTTCCTGCAAGATGGTCGCTTCGGTCTCCGGATGCTTCGCAGAAGCCCCGTTTTTGCTTTGGTGGCGTGCGTGACTCTAGCCCTAGGGATCGGGGCCACAACTTCTATCTTTAGTGTGGTTAGGGCGGTGATTTTTGCTCCCTTACCGTTTCGGCAGCCGGAGAACCTCGTCCACGTCTGGGGCTCGGAAGGTCCCCCAGGGCAACATTATCGCCGCGGAGATCAAGCTTTCTTCAGTTCCGCTCGCCCGGCGGACCTTTATGACTGGCGAACGCAAAATCAGAGTTTCGAAAGAATTAGCGCTTATCGCAAACGCTCCATGCTGCTGACCGGCGGCAAGGAAGCAGATCTCGTGGACGGGCAGGAGGTTTTCGACGAGTTCTTCGAGATGCTCGGCAGTCCTGCGCAGTTGGGCCGGGGCCTCCAGGCCAGCGACTACGAGCCGGACGGTGCCCATGTCGTGGTGATCAGCAATCGCATGTGGGTGCAGCGACTAGGCAGCAATCCCGAGGTCGTTGGGGCGCGAATTTCCCTTGATCAGGAGTCGTACCAAATTGTAGGCGTGATGCCAGCGAACTTCTATCCAACTCCGTGGGGCTACCCTGAGTTTTGGATACCGCATTGGGCAAATCAGGGAGAAAAAAGCGACCGCAAGTCCTGGGGTTTGATCCCGCTGGCCAGGCTTAAGCCCGGAGTCACCTGGGAAGAGGCTCAGATCCAGTTCGACGTCATTTCGGCGCGGCTGATCGAGGATCATCCCGACGATTCCCTCAGTGCAATCGTCGTTCCGATGGATGCACAGCTTATCGGCAGCAGTTGGAAGCTTCTCTTGCTGCTCTCTGGCGGAGTGACGCTCTTATTGCTGATTGCTTTTGTAAACTTTGCCAATCTTCTCCTGACGCAAGTGTTTGACCGGCAGACAGAATTCGCAATTCGCAAAGGGCTGGGTGCCAGCCGGGCACGGATAGCATTCCAACTGTTTATTGAAAACCTCGTTCTATCGTTAGTGGCGGGCACGTTGGGATTCGGCTTGGCATTTGCTCAAACCAAGGTAATGCTGGGAAACCTGCCCCAATCCGCCAACCTGCCAAGGCTCGAAACCGTGAGAATTGACTTCCCTTTGCTCGCATTCGTTTGCGGGATCTGCCTAGTCGCAAGCATGTTGTGCAGTTTTACGGCGCTCAAAAACTCGGGTGACCGCTCTGGCCTTGCTCTCCAGATACAAGGACGCGGCCTTTCTTCCGGCAGCCGTAAGCGGCGACTCGGGCAGGCATTCATCATGAGTGAATTTGTGTTCTCTCTCGTGCTGCTCATCCTGGGAGTCCTTCTAGTGCAAAGTTTTGTCAGGCTCCGGCGGGTTGACCCCGGTTTCGATGCTAGCAACCTGCTCACATTCCGTGTACAAGTGCCGGCTGTGAGTTATGGGACCTTTTCTTACGGTGCCAAGCATCCGCGACGAGAACGGCTCTACGAACAGCTGGAACGAATCATCGCCGCCGTCCCCGGAGTAGACTCCGTGGCAATGTCGGCGCTCTTGCCGCTGCGACACGAAATCAACCCTTCGCCTGTTGTGATCCCAGGGCGCGAGCTACCTCCGACCGGCCGCTCGGGATCAGCGCGCTCGGCTTCTACAATTCAGACGCAGACCGGAATCGAGCGGGTGAATCCAAGGTACTTTAGTGCCCTTCGTCTCAAGCTGGTCCGTGGGCGGTTCTTGGAGGAGCGGGACGGCCCGGAGGCGCCGATGGTGGCCGTAGTAAACGAGGCGTTTGTGAAGGCCTTCTTTCCGGGCGAGAATCCAATCGGAAAACAGGTTAGCGTCTGGTATGGGAAACCAGTGATCGTAGGCGTTGTCGCCGATTTCAAGTTGAATGGCCTCGATCGCAATGCTTTGCCGGAGATGTTCTGGTCATTGCGTCAGGACCCTTGGAGCGATGTTTGGGTGATGGCCCGAACGAAGTCGGATCCGGCTCTGATATCGACCGCCATTCCCAAATCTATCCACAATTTTGATCCTGACCTACCAGTGAGGGAGATGAGTTCGATGGCCGAGGTCATCTCTGAATCGCTGTGGCTGAAGCGGATCGCAGCGGTCCTGATTGGGTTGGTTGCTGCGCTGGCAATTGTGCTCGCGGGGACCGGAATCTACAGCATTGTCTCGTATTCGGTCAGCCAGAGAACAAGAGAGGTCGGAATTCGCGTGGCTCTGGGAGCCACCCAGCGCGATGTGTTGGGCTTAATTCTGGGCGAGACGTGGCGCCTGGCGCTTGTGGGCTGCACGGTGGGTTGCTTTGCCGCCTTTGTCGTAGGAAGACTTGTCACCAGTCAGAGCTATATTGCCCCTTCGGTTGCTTCCAGCCTGGCGCCTGAGAAAATGAATCCGTTGACGTTCGTGTTCAGTTCGATGTTCCTCTGCGGACTTGCTCTTGCGGCAAGCTTGGTGCCGGCACGACGAGCGTTGCGCGTCGATCCCATGCAGGCACTGAGACATGAATAACCTCTTAGCCACTTGAAAGGGGCTTTCAATTGAGGTTAGTACCGACAAACGCGCAAGTGTTGACCGAACCAATCAACTCCGGGATGGTCGGCAACCGTTCGGCGAAGTTTTCCGACGGCTGATGGCCACGATGAAACGTAGTACAGACGTAGCATCAGTTGCGGCGAATGGCGGCAAAAGCGAATAAACAGTGAATGAAAAGTGAGGAAGTAACGCTCCGGAGTTCACTGCAATTCACTAACTTTCCTCGGTTTAGCTTAACTCCGGAGAAATCTGATTAAGTTACTCTGCTGGCCTTAACCGAAGGGTTGCTAGTTCGAATCTAGCCCGGGGAGCCAAATCCTTCAGTCAGTTAGCGAATCGCAGCTTCTGGGCGTTCTGAGACTGTGCCCAAGTCTGTGCCCCATCGCTCCGAAAATCAGTTCCTTTTGGTGCGTTGACGGCCTGTCGCTGTGCGGTCGGACAGGCTCCAGGCTGTATCGTGTTTTTGAGAGGTGGACCGCGCAGAGGAGATTGGTCGGAGTGGTGGCGGTGGACGGGCACCAGTTCCGAATGATCAGCGTGTCGGGCGCGGCCGCGGGGAACCGAGCAGAGCAAGGACTACTCGACGAGCTGAAGCGTGAGAGCGATGCGCACGCCGTTGACAAGCACGATGCTCTGGTCGAGCAATTGTTGGTTGGTGATTTCCGAGTTGACGAATTGCTTGAGGGCAGCGCGCGGGCAAATGAATTCGATCGCTTCCGAACTTTCTTTCGCGCCGGGAGAGAGTTTGTTGAGGACCGAGAAATCGAAAAGTTGAAATTCCACATCCGGGGAAATACGCGCGGAAAGATCCTTCAGCAGAGGCGCGAGAAAGAGGTCGAAGCTCTGCGCAGCGCGCTTGTAAATTGAGCTCTTTGCGGGCTCGAACGTGAGCGAATTCTTCAAGGTCATTTGAAGCGTCAACTTGTTCTGGAAAATCACAAAAGTTGGCGGAGCGTAGGTCACGAAGTGAAATTTGGCTTCCCCCTCCTTGCCGAGAGCGGCCAATTGGGAGTGAAACTTTTCGTCCATGCGATCCGCGTCAGCCTGGGTCTCCGCAGGAGGCGCCGGCGGGAGGGCGGCAGCGGCCGGCGGTGCGGGAGCGACTTCGACGTGCGGAGCAGGTGACTCGATCGGGGGCTGCGGGGAAAGTGAGGGCGATACGGAAGAAGTGCCGCTCGCGGGTTTCAGCAGAGGAGAATGCGAAGCCATGACCGTCGAGCGCGCGGTGGAAGTAGCGTCCGGTTTTGCTGGAATGGAGCGTGGAAGGGCCTGCACATTCAGAGGATCGCGTTCTGATAAAGAAAGCCCAAAATCGGTACCGTTCATGAACACCTGATTGCGGTTCAGTAGCTTCTGCCGCTCGGCGTCGCTGGACGCGCGCGACATGGCCCAGGCGTCGGATCGATCGAAGACTACGACGAGGATTTCCTTGCCTTCATAATCGTAGCTGCGGTCGTTTGTGCGCGTGTGGTGCGAGATTTCAAAACCGACGCCGTCGCAGTCCAGGTCTTCCGGCAAGGCCGCGGTAAGGATGCCCAGGATCGGAAGGACAGCCGAGCGAAAGGTAGCCGCGGCGCGTTCATTTTGCGTCATGCGAAGCGTATTGTAAGCCGCGTTGTAATTCCCGGTGACTTTCAGAATCGTCCGATTGTGGAAACGCACGAATTCCAAGCCACGCGAGTCGGCCTCGGCCTGCTTCGACGGGTCCAGCCCGACATACCGGCTCAAATAGAGGGGAAAGGGAAATTTTGTTTTGGCGACCGATTGGTTGATGCCAATCAACTGTTGAAAATAAGTTTGCTCGAGGGCTTTGAGGTCCGGGCTTTCAATCTCGTCGGGACTTACCTGAGAAAAACAGAGCGTGGGACACAGCGTAAACATGACTATGGCGAGAAGGCAGATCTTGGGATGAACGGGTGTTGACCGCGTGGAATTCATTTCTCCTGAGACCAAGTCTCTCCTATTTCGCTGAATATTGCGACCCGGGTCGGCCGGGAGGCTGGTAGGGTGGCTGAGCAATAGCCCGGGTGAATGCGATCACCGAGCGAATCTCTTCCGCCGTTAGCATGCGGCCGTAAGGCGGCATCATCGCCGACTTGCCCAGGGCGCTGCCCCCGAGCGTAATGATGTTCTGCATGTATTCATCGGTTTCGCCGTTCAGGGTTGCGCCGTCGTTCAGGAGCGGAGGAACGGGCGTGAGATTTGAACGGTTCGAAGGCCCTGCAGGCGTGGCGTCGGCATGGCACCAGACGCATTGCTGATAGAAGACCCGTTTGCCTTGGGCCTCCTGGTAGCTGAGCGGAACGATTTTCTGGGGATCAGTCCAGTCCGGTTCGGAGTCATAGGCCGCCAGGAGTGGGTCTGCTTTAGCGACGTCGGCATTCTTGTGGCAGCCGGCTGTACCCACCGAAACGAGGAAGAAGAGCGCAACGATGCACATGCGAGGCTTCATTGACCCGCCCCCTCCGAGACGGCGGCTGTGCCCGAGTTACCGGCGGTTTTTTGCGGTTTTGATCCCGCGTGCAGGGTCATCAGGTAAGCCGTCAAGCCATTGATTTCCTGATCCGTGAAGTTGCGGTGAGGTTCGACCGTATCGGGGACCAGCGCCTGCGGATTCTTCAGCCAAGCCTCGATCCACGCGGGCGTCAGCCAGCTTCCGGCGTTGTTGAGATTTGGCCCGACGTAGCCGCCGGATGAACCGATGGTGTGGCAAGCCTGGCATTGATACTTAACCTCGTAGAGCTGTTTGCCGAGTGCAGCCATCGCGGGCGTGAACTGTTTGGCGTCCGTCGTAGCCGGATTCACGGCGGGATTTTGCAAGACCATGGAGATATAGTCAGCTAGCGTTGAGGCGTCCTTGTCGCTCATATTGAACTGGGGCATACGCAGAACGAGGGTGGGGCGAAGCGTTTGCGGGCTCTTCAGGAATTCGATGAGCCACTGCCGTTGTGCGCGGCTGCCTTCGTAGGTGAGCTCCGGCGCCAGATCGCCTCCGTAGCCGTTGAATTTGTGGCAGGTGTAGCATTTATAGCGTTCATAGACCGCCGCAAAGGAGCCGGTAGCATGGAAAACCGCCTCTTTACGCGGAACGACGAGATTCTGAAGAGCGCTCGTTGCGGGCGGGCCTTTCATACTTAGCAACGCGGTGGTGACGGCGTCGAGGTCGGCCTGGTTCCAGTTGTACTGCGGCATGCGCGCTGCCGGATTGACGGAGACAGGATCCTGCAACTTGGCTTGAATGTACGAGACGAGATTGTGCGGAATCTTCGCGGCGCCAAATTCGAGTTCCGAAGCGTTTTTTCCGCCTAACGCGCTCAAGTCCGGACCAAAATCCTTCTGTGGATTCAGTCCGGCGATGGCGTGGCAGCTCGCGCAGCCCTTTTCGAGAAAAAGCCGCTTGCCAAGTTGCATCTGTTCGTCGGTCGGAGGGTCCAGCTTGGGGACACTGCTGAGGAGGTCGGAATCAACCAGTTTGGTGGTGATGTATTGCGTGACCTTGTACAGGTCCTCGTCTGACCAGCCGTAGCGCGGCATGCGCGTGTGCGGCAAATAGCTTTCCGGATCGCGCAGCCAAGCGATCAGCCAATCGGGGTTCACCTTGCTGCCAACTTTGGTGAGTTCCGGTCCGATATCTCCTCCGATAAGCTTCGTTTCGCCGGCGCGCGTGACCGCGAGTGAGTGGCATGTCGAGCAGAACATTTGCCGGAAGCGCAACTCGCCTTGCGAGGCGAGCTCTGGATTCTTGCTCCACGAGGCAACGACAGCGGCCGAGATTTTGTAGGCCGGCAGCGGCATGGCCTTTTGGGCGCTGAGATAAGCCGTCAGGCCAACCAATTCGGCCTCGGTCAGCCGGAACTTCGGCATGCGCGGCTCATCCACGGTTTCGTAGCCGTTGACGGTTACGTTGCCGTCTTTGTCGGTGACCGTGCGCGGTTCCTTCAGCCACTTGTAAATCCATTCGCGGCTGACTTTCGTACCGATGCTGGAAAGGTCCGGCCCACGCATGACGGGCGTCTCGATCCCAGGCAATTTGTGGCAGCCTTGGCAATTCAGCCTGGCGAGGAGTTGCTTGCCACGGGAGAGTTGCGGAGTCTGCGGGAGGTCAGAGAGGTGGCACGAGCCGCAAGAGGCCTGAATGAAATGCGTTGGAAGAACCGGCTGCTCCCAAGCCAGAGTGGATTCGTGCGCTTCGGCCACTTCGGTGGCTGGACCCTGACCGCGGTGACAAACCGTACAGCCCCAGTCACGCACGTTGTGCGGGATGGGAGGGTGCGCGCGGAAAGGTTGCGGAACGGACGCGTCGGCCAGCGACAATTGCGTGATTCCCTGATGGCAGGTCGTGCAACGGTCGGTGACGTTCATTCCCGGTAGCCAGATCTGATCAATGTTGGGGCTGTAATCGGCGGTGAGGCGCTTGGTATCAGGGCGGCTCTGCGCGAAGCGGACATAAGCACGCTTGTACTGCTTCCACTCTCGGCGGTAATCCTTGAACGGTGAAATGGCCAGGACTAGCAGAAAGATTACACTGGACACCGCGAAGATAAGACGCATGCGGCTCGTCAATTTGCCCATTTCTTCAGCCGGCATGATTCCTCCACGGCCACACCCAGGACCAACCTGGGCCGCGGAAAAAAGTGCCCACGACGGTGAGACATATGGCCACGGCGATGAACCAGGTCATGACCCACCAGGAAAGCGGCTGGTTTCCCAAGCGGCTTAGCCAGCCTTCTTGTTGCTGCCTGCCGGTGTATGAAAAAACCAGAAGAGTCGCGACGAGGGCGGTCGGAGCGAAAATCGTCCAAGCATGAAAAACCGCGAGGAACGCAAGAAGAATCAGCGTGACCAGCAGGGTGCCGTTGAGGTGTTGGCGCGGGCGGTGCGCCCAGAGCGCGCGGCCTTCAACGTTGACGTTAAAGTAAGGAATGACGATGAGCGCGATGACCACCAGCGTAGGAATCAGGATGCCGGCGACGAAAGGCGGGAAAAAGTGCAGCAGTTCCTGAAGGCCGAGGAAATACCAGGGGGCCTTGGCGGGATTGGGAGTGAGGAGCGGATTGGCGAGTTGTTCGAGTGGGGCATCCCAGAGGAGCGCGGCGATCACCATGGCAATGACCAGCACCTGAAACGCAATGGCTTCGCGAATCAGGAGGTGAGGAAAGGTCATAAGTTGCGGCCCAGGTTCGCCGACAACCTTGGCGGAAGTCTTCTTGGTGACAAAGACGACGCGGCGCGGCTCTCTCTTTGCGTCGGAGCTGAAGCCTGTCGGAATTTTACTTTCGTCCATCTTTGTCCTTTGGCTTGACCGTCAACCCACCATCCTTCTGCACGCGCCAGAAATGAATGCCAATCAAAAGAAATGCGACAAGCGGAAGAATCACGACGTGGAGCACATAGAAACGCAGCAGCGCGTTGTCGCCGACGATGTTTCCGCCGAGCAGAAGGAAACGGACTTTGCCGCCGATGAAAGGCATTGCGGAGATAATGTTTGTGCCGACCGTGACGGCCCAAAACGCGAGCTGGTCCCAGGGCAGAAGATAGCCGGTGTAGCTCAAGAACAGCGTCACCAGGAGCAGGACGACGCCGACGACCCAATTGAATTCGTGCGGAGGTTTGTATCCGCCGCGATAAAACACGTGAAACATGTGCCAGAACACGGCAAAGACCATCAAATGCGCGGCCAAGCGATGCAGATTGCGAAGGAAGACGCCATTGGAGACAACGAAGCGCAGATCTTTCATGTCGCGATAAGCGTTGGGCGCCGCGGGGTGGTAATAGAACATCAGCAAGATGCCGGTGCCGAACAGCACGATGAAGAGGAGGAAGGAAACGGAGCCAAGATAGTAGGAAGCGCGGACGCGCAGAGACTTCTCGCGGACTTTTACGGGAAGCCAGTGCAAGAACAAGTTGCCGAACACGGCCAGGCTGCGGGTGCGGTTTGTGTTGGCCGGGCCGCGGCGGAAGATGGATTTCCAAACTTTGGTTTCGCGAAGATTCTGCAGAGCGGATTGAAAGCTTGTAGCCATCGTGCTCCTCAGACTTTGAGAACTTGCGAATTTTTAATGATTTGCAGCTTGTCCACGAGCAGGTCTCCATCCGCCGTCAGCGAGATGCCAAAATGCGGCAGCGGACGCGGGGCAGGCCCGGCTACCTTGATGCCATCCTCCTTGAACTTGCTGCCGTGGCAGGGACATTCGATTAACTCATGTTCCGGATGCCACGCGGTGATGCAGCCGAGGTGCGTGCAGACGGCCGACACAGCGTAAAAGCCCTCGGGGAGGCGCACGATGTACACCTGCTGGTCCTGCAGAAATGTCACGGAATGAATGGGGTATAGATCAGGATTGCCGGCGCGGAATGTAGTGGAGGGCTCGAACAGCACATTGGGAGAAAAGAACTGATATGTCAGTGCCACCGAACCGAGTCCAGCGATGCCCAAAGCGCCCAGGGTGATTTCATTCAGGAAATCGCGGCGAGTGACTCCATTCCCCGCCGGGACAGCTTGAGGGGATCCCACCGCGGACGAATTCGCTTCATCGCTCATGAGGACAGCACCACCTCTTCGATCTGAACCAGATTCGGGTCGCGATCGAAAACCTCGAATGCTTCCATCGTGATGGTGTTTACCGGGCAGCGCTCGGCGCAAAGGCCGCAGCGGATGCAAATGGTCTCATCCTTGACCATTACCGAGCCCTCCACGCCGGAGAGCTCTGCAGGCGAAAGATGGAGCAGTTCGTTGACCCTCGCTTCCGGCGTCGCCGCAAGCTGCTGGCGCGTGCTCTCCGAAATCTCAAAGTGCCGCAGCGGCACAAGTTGCAAACAATTCTCAGGGCACACATCCACGCAGCCACCACAGAGAATGCACTCGCTGCCGTTGGCCTCCGTGCCTTCGAATACCGTGTTAATCCAGCACTGCAAGCAGCGCGACGCTTCCCGTCTGGCTTGTTCCTCGGTGAATCCGGTTTCGACTTCCGCCAGACCAGTGCGCCGTTCCAGAGGGATAACCGGAACTGCCAGACGCGAATATTCGTCGTACTGCTCCGCCATCTTGTGATGGTCCAGAACGGTGATTTGCACATACTGGGGCTTGGGCTGCCACTCGGAGCCCCGAAGGTATTTGTCGATTTGTTCCGCCGCTTTTTTGCCGTCCGCGACAGCGTTGATGATCAGCCTGGGGCCAAAAGCGATGTCACCGGCGGCAAAAATGCCCGCAGCGGTCGTCATGAGCGTGGCGGGATCAATCTTGGGAGTGCCTTGCCGCGTGACTTCGATGCCATCCGACGGTTTAAGAAAAGAAAGATCGGAAGCCTGCCCGATCGCGAGAATCACTGTGTCGCACGGAATCACCGTCTCCGTGCCCTGCGCAAATTTCGGGCTGAAGCGTCGCTGTTCATCGAACACGGAAATGCAGCGGACCACCTCAAGGCCGGTCAGCTTGCCGCTGTTGCCGACAAATTGTTTGGGACCCAGGGAAGGATGAATCTTCATACCTTCCATTAATCCCTCAGCAATCTCTTCTTCAGAGGCCGGCATTTCTTCTCGTGACTCCAGGCAGACGAGATGCACTTCCCGGGCTCCCATGCGCAGTGCCTGCCGCGAGACGTCCATGAACTCCTTCATGGCCACGTCCAACTCGCTGGAGTTCAATTGGTCCGGAAGTACGACGCCGGCAATGTCCGTCATCAGCTTCTGCTGCTGTTCGCGCACCGCGGAACGCGCCACGTCAATGGCCACGTTTCCGCCGCCAATGACGACCACCTTCTTGCCGATTTGAAAGCGATAGCCGAGATTCACGTTCAGCAGGAAGTCAATGCCCTTCACCACGCCATCCAGATCATTTCCCGGCAAATTCAAGTCCCGGCTGCGGTGCAAACCAAATGCGAGCAAGACGGCCTTGTATCCCTGCCGTCGCAGATCTTCGAGGGAGAAGTCGCGGCCCAGGCGCGTATTGAGCCTAAGCTCCGGGCCGAGATCGAGGATTTCGCGAATCTGCGCCTGCAAAACATCGCGCGGCAGGCGATACTCCGGAATCCCGAGGTGCATCATCCCGCCAGGAACCGGAGCGGCCTCGAACACCGTCACGGGATAGCCCAGAAGGGCCAAATCATGCGCCGCGGACATGCCCGCGGGACCAGAGCCGATAACCGCGATTTTCTCCGCGCGCGTGATAGACGCGCGGTCTGGATAAACATCAATGGGATTGCGCGATTCCGGCCCGTGGCGCTCCGTCACGAACCGCTTCAAAGCGCGGATCGAAATCGGCATGTCAAACTGTCCGCGCCGGCAAGCCGGTTCACATGGATGCCCGCAAACTCGGCCGCAAATAGAAGCGAAAGGATTAGGGACCCGCGCATAGCGGTAAGCTTCCTCGTATCTTCCCTGCGCGATGAGCGAGACATACCGCCCCGCCTGGGTATGAACGGGACAGGCCTGCATGCAAGGGAAGTTTGACTCGAGCCATTCCAGGTCGACAAGTTTAGTTCGACTGCTCATGAGGAGCGAGGGTCCCAGTCTCGATTACTTCTTAACTGTCAGTTCCACGGTGGCGGTCGCGCCGCTCACATCGACGGCCTGCGTCGTCGGCTTACCGTCTTCGCTCCAGGTTTTGAGTGTGTACTTTCCCGCGGGTACGTTTTTGATCTCGAAGTTTCCGTCCTTGTCGGTGACTGCGAAATAGGGAGTCGGAACGACGACCACATACCCCGACATCTCCGGGTGCACGTTGCAAAGCAAGGATGCTACGCCCAGATCATTGAATTGAAAAGGTTTCTTGTCGCCCTTTGGCCAGGTGCCCAGGTTGTGCGAGAGCTTCTTGTTCCCGCTGATGGAAGGCCAATACACATTGTGCCCGACAGCATCGCTATTCAAGAATTCCACCGTAGTTCCCTGTTGCACTACAACGACGTGCGGAACAAAGGTCATTTTGCTCTGGTTAATCACCACATGCTCTTTCGGCACATCGAACTTCTTCTCAGAAATGGCATCGACATACACCGCAATATTCTCGGCGGACTTCATGCCCTGAGCGCTGACCTTTCCCTTAATTTCGTTCGCCTTACCGGCACCGGCTAAGGCCAAGGCAAGGCCAGCTAACAATGCGGCCCTCACGGCGTTCTTGATAAGAAACATACTTCTCCTCTCGGTTTCGAATTTTTCTTACGTCGAGAAATCTACGGGTCTAAGCCCGGTTAAAATACGTAGTCCACGCCCGATAGAAACGTATGGGGTCGGAAGAATTCCGTGTTGCCGGTCAAAGTATTTGTGAAGGGCTGTCCCCAGTGATATTCGTATTCGCCTATGATTTTCATATTGGCCCGCAGAAGAATCTGGAAGCCCGGGCTGTAGCGGTTCCGCGTGTCATGTTGGGAGACTCCGTTGAGAAAATCCGTGGGCGAATTCACAAAGTCGTAGCGCATATAGGCGATCATCCATGGATAAATCCAATAGTTCGCGCCGGCGAATCCTCCCGAATAGGTAACCGGTGTTGTCCGCTGAAATCCAGTGTCTGAGGCATTCTCGACAAGATTTTGATCGTGGCCGTACAAGCCCACACCGTATAGCTCCAAATGGCGATACTTGAATCGCAAGTCGGCGCCGACCCGATAAAATGGCTCATTGAGCAAACCCAAGCCCGGAAACGACACTCCATCGAGGTTCAGTTGGTTCCTTCCGTAGTAGTAGAAAGCGCCGACGCGAATAGATGTGTGATCGCGAGGGCCGGTAGGACCGGCCGCCTGGATAGCATTCCGGCTCTCCGCGTCACGTTCCAAATTGAATCGCTGCGAGACGCGGGCGTAGACATCTTTTGTGCTGCGCGCCGCGGGCGAATTGTTGTTTCCGTTGACGACTGCGACGGACCAAGTGAAGTTCCCGTTGTTCGGATAACCGCCGAATTCAATTCCGCGTTGCGGCGTTCCCAGCGTAAACGGATTATTCGTAGTACCCAGAGCGCCTGCCACGCTAGCTTGGTCGTAAATGTCGTAACTAGACGGGTAAACGCTTCTCGCCTGCGTGAAGGGCAAGTCCAATTCAAACTGGCCGAACCTGACATTCAACGCATTTTTCGGCAGTTTGAAAACGTGCCCGAGGTCGCTGTACTTCAAGTAGCCATCGCCGAGCCCGCCATCGGCTCCGGAGCCGCCCGTGGAGATGTCGTCATCAATCCAGAACGACAGGTTCGGGCCGAAGCTTCCAGCGCCAATAATCGTAAAGGTATTCGGAACAAACAGGTCCGTTCGTGGCACGAAGCCTGCGCTCTGAATCACGCCAGCGGGTTGTTTCGCGTTCCAGTTGAAATTGCCGGAGTACCGGAAAGCGACGGGCAGGTTGCCAGGAATTTCGCCGGGATAGACTGCGCTGGGAAAGGCTTCTTTCTGCGCCTTCGCACCCAGAAGCACCGGTGGTTCCTTGACGAAACTCTCGTCATCCTTCGGGAACTTGAAGCCGTTCTTCTTGAAAGCTTCTCCAAAATCGTTTAGTTCAGGATAGTTGCTGTGGCACGTGGTACAGGACGTCTGATACTTCCGTGAGAACGCCGGAATCGCGGACGTATTGGGCACCGTCGCAAGCATTGCGCCCATAACGATCACGAAGGATATCAGAACCGTAAGGAGACTGATTCTAGATGCAAGACTCTTCATTCGCCTGCCCTCCAGATCATGGTGTAGCCCCAGAACAAGATCACCCGAACGGGGGGATCGTGACGGAACGCATTCTGTGCTAGGTTGTGGTTGCACAACCGTGACGCACATCACAGACTGATGTGATGGGTATCACGCACTTCATGCAAGTTGCCGCAAGACCCCAGGAGTCACCCTCGCTCTGAAGCTTACGGCTAGCCTGATGATAATTAGCGCGTCGACAATTGCAAGTGAAGTTTTCTTCTAGTTTCGGCGGACGAGGTGTGAGGGTTTGCAGTGAGAGCAAGCAAAGAAGCCCATCGGCCACGCCGGGCGTACCGCCAGGACCAGAAATCTGGTAAAGAACTCCGTTCGGCCGTGAGTTGAACCTGCTCACCCACACAGAAACCCACGTCCACCCACAGAACGTTCCAACCTGACACAACAACTGTGCTAGTCATCCAAAAACTTCGGTCCTCTTCAGCACGGTTCGCGCAAGGAATGCCAAAGAACAGCAGTCAGGCGACCAGTAGAGGTAAGTCCCTTCCTCCATGTCGGGCAATGCGTTCGATTCGAGCGAATCCGTGGATCGCAGCCCAAGGGGCGGCTTGCCCACATCAACTGCGGAAAAGGCGATCTGTCTTCCGTTTCGAGAAATCGCGGAATGCTCGATTACTCCTCCTCGCTGAGGAATTATGGAAACCCGAAGCGTGTCGCTCGCTTCATGGTCACTCCGAAAATCGGAATAAAAGAGTACTGACAGTTTGAAATCCAGCGGATCGCGGCGCGAGTTAGTAAGGACTGACGTCTCCTGGCGAGAGCTAGGAATGAGGGCCGACATACCGACTTAACTGAACTAATGCCGCCGGGAAGCCGATTAATCGAGATGTGGACGCTCGACGGGCAAGTAAGCCAGAACTCTCACTGAGCCAAATTGAACTCTTAGACCAGCGACCGAGTGAAGGACGACTCTTAAGGGGATGGCGGGGAGCAATAAAAAGGAAGAAAGTGCTTGACATCTGCCATAGTGTTATAGTTAACTATAACACTAAAGGGTGGTGGGATCGTCAAGGCTAATGAATCACGGAGGACTCAGCCAGCGAGGGTCCCAAACCCGTAAATAGAAAGAGATGCACGGCAAAAGGAGAATAAACCATGAAATCCATTCGTTTTGTATTGTCCGTTGTTGTGATGTCGCTCGCCCCCGTGGCTTTCGCGCAATCCGGCGCGCACAAGATGGCTGAGCCCAAGGATCCCGCACCGAAGTCCGAGGCGCAGACCTCCTTCGATACCATGAAAACGCTCGCGGGCGATTGGGAAGGCCCCGTGAAGACAGACATGCCCGTGGAGGCGCATGTGGACATTAAGCCGTTGCACGTTTCCATGCGCGTGACGTCACGTGGAAATGTACTCGTGCACGAGTTCCAGGAAGCCGGAACACCCTTGGACGCGGCAAAATACGACCATCCGGTCACCATGATGTACGTCGACGCGGATCGGCTCACGCTAGTCCACTATTGCGACGCGGGCAACCGGCCGCGCATGACCGGGAAGATATCGCCGGACGGAAAGACTCTGGCTTTCGATTTTGCCGATCTTTCCGGGAGCAATACTTACGGACACATGGACCACGCGGTGTTCACCATCATTGACTCCAACCATCACACCGAAGACTGGACTTACATGACGCCTGGGGACAAGCCGGTCCACGCACACTTCGACCTGCAGCGGACAAACTAACGCGGCATGTTTCCAACAAGGGGTAACAGGAAAACGTGATGGACCGTGAGTGGAACGACAGTCAGCCGATTTACCGACAACTCCGCGATCTTGTCGTCGCGATGATACTCGACGGCGTGCTCAAGGAAGGCGATCCGCTGCCGTCGGTGCGCAATGTCGCGGCCGAATATCGGGTCAATCCGCTCACAGTTCTGAAGGGCTATCAACAATTAGTGGATGAGGGACTGGTCGAGAGCAAACGAGGACTCGGGATGTTCATCAATGCGGGCGCACGCAAATTGCTGCTGCAGGGCGAGCGGCAGAAATTCCTTGCCGAAGAATGGCCACGGGTCCACGCAACCATTCAGCGGCTCGGCCTGACACCGGAAGAACTAGACACTGCCGCTAAATCCGGGTCGTCCTCAGATGGCGCGCAGTCGAAACCCGCCGAGTCGAAGGCCCGAAAAGAGGAGCGCTAAAGCCATGGCATGCATAGAAGCACGTGGTCTCCGGAAGGCATTCGGAACAACAGTCGCGGTGGATGGCATCGATTTGCGCGTCGAAGAGGGCCGCATTCTCGGACTTATCGGGCCCAACGGGGCGGGCAAGACCACTGCGCTCAATGCAATTCTGGGCCTCACCCCATATCAGGGTCAGCTCAGGGTGCTCGGACGAGACCCCTGGACGGAGCGCGAAATGCTCATGCGCGATGCGTGCTTCATTGCCGATGTCGCCGTGCTGCCGCGCTGGATGAGGGTTTGGCAGGCTCTCGACTACTTCGCGGGCGTGCATCCTCGATTCAACCGCGCGAAGGCAGAAGGATTTCTAGAAAAGACCACCGTCCGGCGCGCCAGCAAGGTCCGGGAATTGTCGAAGGGCATGATCGCCCAACTGCATCTCGCCCTGATCATGGCCATCGACGCGAAATTGCTGGTGCTGGACGAGCCCACGCTTGGCCTGGATATTTTGTATCGCAAGCAGTTCTACGATTCGCTGCTGAATGACTACTTCGATCGTAGCCGCACAATCGTGGTGACCACCCATCAAGTGGAAGAGATTCAGGACGTTCTGACCGACGTAATGTTCATTAATCGCGGCCGCATCATATTCGATTGCAGCATGGAAGAATTCGAGACGCGCTTTTTGGAAGTGATGGTGAATCCCGAGCAGATCGCCGCAGCGCGGGCGCTGAAGCCGATTCACGAACGTCAAGTGTTCGGGCGCAGCATCCTGCTGTTCGATCTTGTCGAGCGCCAGCAACTCGCCGCGCTAGGCGACGTGCGAAAGCCGAGCATCGCCGACTTGTTTGTCGCCGTGCTCAGCAATCAAAGTGGCGCGGCTCAAGGAGGGACTCGATGAGTACTCCGTCAAACGCCGTGCCAGGGTCTCCGATCGAATCGCAAGTACCCGCGCCTGCGGTCATCACCGCCAGCCGGCGCATGTACTGGTCGGTGCGGCGTGAATTATGGGAGCACCGTTCGGTCTATATCGCCCCGCTAGCCGCCGCCGGCGTTTTTCTGCTCGCCTTCTTGATTGCGTTGATGCTCAGCCCACGGCATCGGCACCAGCCGCTCGACGCACCTTACGAATTCGCGGGTTTTCTGATCATGGGCACGGCTTTTATCGTGGGGATTTTCTACTCCCTCGACGCGTTGTACGGAGAGCGCCGCGATCGCAGCATCCTGTTCTGGAAGTCGCTGCCAGTTTCCGACCTTACCACCGTGCTCTCGAAGCTCGCCATTCCCCTGATCATTCTGCCGTTGCTCAGTTTCGCCATCACCGTTGTCACACAGTTCGTCATGCTGCTGCTCAGCAGCGCATTCCTACTGGGCAGCGGCTCGAGTGCCGGGACTTTCGGGGCGGGGATGTCGTTCCTCCACATGTCACTGATGCTCCTCTACCACATTTTGACTGTTCATGGCCTCTGGTACGCGCCCATCTACGGCTGGTTGCTGCTGGTTTCTGCATGGGCACCGCGCGCGCCATTTATATGGGCGTTCTTGCCTCCGTTCGTGATCTGGGGAGTCGAGCGGATCGCGTTCAGAACTTCGCATTTCCTCGGCATGCTGCAATACCGCTTGACCGGGCCGGAACCTTCCACCACCACAGCGCGAAGCGGAAACCTGATGGAAATGATGTCAGCGCTCACTCCGGCGCAATTTTTCAGCGCGCCCGGTCTGTGGGTAGGGCTGGCAGTCGCCGCGATATTCCTTGCCGCAGCAGTGAGGTTACGGCGGTACCGCGAACCGATCTAATACGCGTGAGGTCCTGATTCAAAGTTCGACGCAAGGAAAAAAGATTGAGAACACAGCTGTAATTTCCAATTCGATGTTCAGGAGGAAAAATGGAACCACTCATTGAAGTTAACTGCGCAGCAATGGAATGTACTTCTCTCTCAAGCGGCGCCCCAATTTGGCACGACATCCTGGCACAGGCGATGACCGGCGAAGTGCTCGCCGCGATGAACTACGCCTCTCTATCGGAGATCTGCGACGATCCCGCAGAAGTAGCCGATGCGCTGGAACATGCCGAAGGGGAACGGGGGCATGCTGCTGCGTTCGCTGCCGAGGGCCGCAAGATTGGGGTAGACGTCACCAATAACGTCGAGGCAAAGCATTGGAAACGGCTGCGTGAGGCGTTCATGGGTTGTATTGAACAGCGCGATTTCATTGGCTGCCTGATCGTCCAGGAGATCATGCTGGAATCCTTCGCAGTCGCTAGCTATTCACGCGTCGGGAAAGTGGCGCCGGGGAGTCTAGGCGAAACCTTTGCTCGCATTGCAGCCGAGGAAGAAGATCACGTTGAACACGCCATGTCGATTCTCAGAGCGGAGCGAGCCCGGGACGCGCAGCGCTTCGACGACAAGGTCTACCGGCTGCATCTGGATGTGATGACGACCCTCGCGAAGATGCTGGCGAAAGAGTGCAAGGATGGACACTGCGAAGTGTGCCACGCCAGCTGTGTGAAGCCATCACTGTTCGAAGTCAGCTTGTCTGCGGCCGAGCTTCGCGGAGCGTCACTGCAACAGTATCTGAAGACGCTTGACATGCTGGGGATACCCGGGGAGGTAACACTTGCATGGGTGACTCAGCTGCCAGTCTAGCCAGGCGAGTGCCCCCGATTGACCCCGATTTCGCTTTAATCGGGCATCAGGAAAGCTGGAGTGCGGCTGCGGACGTGCTCACTGTCCTTCGCGGACCTGAACATACCCCTCTGCCGGATGACGAAATCAAGGATATCCTTCCATGGATTCCGCCCAGAGTGGTATGCCATGTCGAGGTCGGATCGATCACCGGGGCTAAGGTGCGCGGCATCTACATCGACTCCTTCATTCCTCCCGACCGTCTCGAAGCCCCCTACGTCCACGAAAACATCACCCGCGTTCGAGCGGCAGCGTCCTGCGCGATCAAGGCAGGAGCGAAGATCGTGAGTCTCGGCGGATTCAGTTCCATTCTGATCGAGGGCAACTTCAACCTGCTTCCTGAAAGACAGGACACGGTCTTTACGACCGGCAATAGTTTGACAGTTGCTCTCATCGTTCAGGGCATCAAGGAGATGTGCGCGCGGGAGGGTCGGAACCTCCGAAAATCAACGCTGCTCATCGTTGGAGCAACTGGAGATGTGGGTTCCGGCTGCGCTCGTTGTTTGGGGCCTATCGTAAGGCGCGTGTTGCTCAACGCGCGCAACGTGGAACGGCTGCGCAGGCTCGGAGCGGAGTTGCGAGCCGAAGGAGTCGAGGTGGAGATTGCGACGGACCTCCAGCAATTCTCCGCAGAGGCCGACGTCGTAATCTGCGCGGCGAGTCTGGCGTCCCCTAAGCTTCGGTTGGGCCGCATCTCGCCCGACGCACTCGTTTGCGACGCGGGCTACCCGAAGAACTTATCTCCAATAGCGGGGATGCCTGGCGCCACTGTCTTCTTTGGAGGTCTGGGACAAGTCACTGGCGGGATGAGATTCACGCCGGATTTTCGTGGAGTTCTTAATCGCCACCCGTTCCCCGATGTGGTCCATGGCTGTCTGCTCGAAGGTATGGCTCTTGCTCTCGAGGGTCGGTTTGAACCCTTCTCCCAGGGAAGAGGGTGCATCACTCGGGAACGGGTCGAGGAGATAGAGACAATCGCTTCACGGCATGGGATCCATCTCGCCCCGTTTTACAACGCCGATGGACCAGTGGAGGACGAAACTTCAATGCTAGCCGGAATCGCCGAGGGTTCTGTTTTTCGCGTAATTGAGAAACGCCCATGGGCACAGATGCGGTGATGGTGCGGACTGCAGAAAGGTCGCCGCACGGACTGTGGACGTTGCACTGGAGCCAGCCAAAGTAGTCTAACAAGCCGAACAGGGAAAGCCCGTCATACCTCGGAGATGATCGGAGCGGATTGGGTTCTGCCAGCGACCTGGCGGCCACAGTCTCCAATTTAGTGAAAAAGATCAGCGTATACGCAGCTTCTTCCCGGCCCGTGCAATGTCCGAGTTACAAGTGCCAGGCGAATCTGCGACTCTGACTCAGCGACCGCTCAGCGATCGGATGCCATTTCCGGTTTTCGATTGACGGGAACAGCCGTTGGCACTCTTTGAAAATAATTCATGCGCTGAACGGCCGATGAGTGATCAAAAAGGCCTAATTAAATTAGGTCACCGACCAATGGCATCCACATATGCCGCAGCCATGCCGGTGGGTGCCGGGTTACACTTCCGCTCTTGGTCGTTCCGCAACGTCCACCCATGTCCCCACCGCTGAATGCAGTTCCAAACCAACTGCGTATCGTGACTCCGCCAAAGGATGACAATAAACTTCCCTTGCCCACGATCGGATGCTGCCATGATAAGACTGCACGATTACGCGCTCTCCTGGTTTCCACGCGCGCTCCGTTACAGCGCGGACGCCGTGCAAGCTGACGTTTTCGGTGAATGCCAATTCGGTGATGAACAGCTGCTGTGCGCTAGAGATCTGCACAGCCACGCTGGCAGGGGTTCTTTTCTGGATTCTCTTCCAGTCAGTGGGCATCCGGCAATGCTCCTCTCAGGTAAAGGACGTGTGCGGAAGATGAACCGGGATTTCATGTCCGAATGATAAAGGGAACGTACAGGGCGGAGTCAATCGCGCGCGACCGTGCGATTGCACTTTTCATAAACGGTGCATGGGCCAAAGCCTGGTAAACGCATTTTAGAACGGCGCCCCTTTAGAATAGGTTTTGATCGTTCGCATCATGACCTACCGGAAGGAGCGGCCTCATGGGTGACGCCAAGTAAATTGGGCTGGATGTTCGTCAGGCAACGATCTCCGTGGTCATTTTGGATTCCGCCGGGAAGTTGGTTATGCAAGCCATTCTGGAAACAAAAGCCCAAGACCGATGCTTCACGCTCACCACTGGGAAACCCCAAGCTCCATGGTATAAAAGACTGTCCACTTCACGAGGGGCCGCCGCATTTGCGGTCCAGGAGGCACTATGGCCCTTCGCAGAATTCTCCTCCCCTGTCTGAGGATCCTGGCGGCATGTATTCTGTTTGCCGTCTGCAATGCCGTTGGCAGTGCACTTTCTGGGCTCGACAAGATCGCTCAGCAAACGGTTGCTTCCCAGCCCGGCTCGCCTGCCGACCCAGTCCCCCAGATGCCTGAAGGTTTTCTTCGCAACTTTCTAATCTTTACTTTTTGTGCCGGCGGCACTGTCTCCTACCTCATCCTCAGGTCTCGCTGGCGTGGCTGGAAGCTTGCCGGCGCGCTCTTCGTGAGCATCTACGGCATCGCGACCGTCGCCAGCCAGATCGACACCATTGCCTTCCTCTCGAACAAATTACCTCATGGAATGATTCGGGCCATCTTCCTCCAAGGTGCGATCGCGGCGGCTTTATTCGCGCCTCTAGCTGTTCTGGCGCTTGGCAGGTGGAGCGCCACATCAGTCCGCGTAGCCAGGTCACCTGCAGCTCCACCGGACCTGGCTTCGATCCTGCTGCGGCTCGCCGTCCTCGTCGCGGCTTTCGTCTTCCTGTATATGTTCTTCGGCTATTACGTCGCTTGGAGAAACCCGGAACTGCGGCGCTACTACGGGGGGCCGGAACTCGCAAGTTTCTGGGCGGCGTTGAAGCACAACTGGATTAGCTCCCGCTGGATCTACGCCGTTACCCCGTTCCGCGCTCTCGTTTATATCACGTGTCTCTACCCGCTGGTTCGGATGCTCGGCACTTCCAGGAGTGAGTCGGCGTTGGCTGTCGCACTCTTTTCGTCTTGCTGGACAACCGCTTTGCTCTTGCCGAATCCATTGATGCCCGCGAGCGTTGCACGCAGCCATTTTTGGGAGACGCTGGGTTTCAACTTGCTCTTCGGCGCCCTCGCAGGCTGGCTCCTGTGTTTCGCTCCGGCCGCAAGGCAAGTGGGACAGGCCTAACCGCCGGATTGGCGTCTCCAAGATCTTACAGAAGAGCATCACTCGAATGAGCGCGTGATTCGCACGTGGCAACTTACACCGTGCGGCCCAGAGTAGCGACGGGGAACGACTATCGCTGCGGCACCTCTCTGGGGAGAATAGAGAATCGGGCGGGTCAGGTCTTGGAGCGGAGGCCGAGAATGACGAGGACTAGACCCGAGACCAGAAGTGTTACCGTGACGGGGACGGGGACGCTCGCCGTCTCCGACTTATCTACCGTGGCAGTGAGGGGACCGATCTTGGCGACTTCTTCGTGCTTGTTGTAATCGAAGCTGGGATGTACCAGGGCGACGATACCAAGTACAAAGAGGATGATTCCGAGGGGCAGAAAGATCCGTTTCATATCGCAGACTCTACCACACCCAGTTCATTCCTGGTTCGGATCTGTCCGGACACACCCCAGCGCCGAAGGGGCGCAGGGACGCTAGGCTTCTCCAGGGAAAACAAAGAGAGGAACTACGAGCGACTTGCGGCGGCAGCTGCAGCGGCTTTCTTGGCGGCCTTGGCCGCGGTGGAAGCCTTGCGGCGGCGCTTGGTCTTTGGGGGAGTTGCCGGGGCCTCGCCGATGAGTTCAGCCGTCATAATGCTGGTCACGAAGAGCTTGGGGCCGTGATCGTCAAAATCAATCGCGGTGCGCTCCTGGTCGGAAGCCGTCACAATGCCCAAGCCGTAGGTCTCGTGCTTGACTGTCTGTCCTTCTGCCATCACTTGCACATCATCCTCCTTGATTACACTTTGCGTCGAAGAAACCCGTTTCGAATCTCTTGAAGAGCGGTGCCCCCGAACGAGCCGAGGGCACCCAAATGCACAGATCAGAGGCCGGTGACGTTCTCTGCCTGAAGGCCTTTGGGGCCTTTCTTCACTTCAAATTCCACTGCCTGACCTTCGTTGAGCGATTTGTATCCGTCCATCATGATCGCGGAGAAGTGCACGAAGACATCTTCCCCGGTTTGGCGCTGGATAAAACCATAGCCCTTCGAAGCGTTAAACCATTTCACTGTTCCTTGTTCCTTCACTTCCACTACCTCGCATGCGCTACCCCGACGCGGCTGGGGCCTGCGACATTGGAATTGCTTTGCTTCTCTTGGTCCGTCTCCTGGTTTCCAGCGGGCGAATTGGCACCCGCGCTTCCCCAAGCCCTGTGACAGCCTCAAGCCCGCAAAAAAGCTGCAAGGATTGGCCTTGCAGCCCTTTCGAACGAGTCAAAAGGAAATACAAGAGCAACAAACGCTACTCAAATAGTACCACGAAATGACCTATTTGTCTACGTGGAGGGCGGGTGAAGGACGGACAAGCTTCCTCTCTCATCCTATTGATAAAAATAGACTTACTTGGGAGGATCAGCATGGCAGGGGCTCTGCGGAGCGCCTTTTCTGCTTATTCTATCGACTCCGGTTGGAGGGTCAAACCGCTCTCGCCTGACGACTTTTTTTCCCAATACTTGCGCACCCAGGCTTCCCAGCTTTTTCCAGCAGCGGGATCACGGCCAGTGAAAGCAAGCGCGGCAATCTCGCCATAGGCGATCTTCAGCCGCTGGTTGGAATCTTTGGGCAAGACGCGGACGAATGAATCGGCAAGCGTAGTACCGGACACACGATCGAAGATGTAACCTTCTAACTTCTTGCCAGCTTTAGTGGTTATGGTGACGTCGCCGCGATAATCGAAAGCTTTCTCCAAAGCTTCGCGTAACTCTGCCTCTGTGGCAAGTTCCGGCAGCCATCCCTCGACGGTTTCGCGTGTTCGGCCCGGCGCAACTTCGAGAGCATCGGGATTCTGCGTGGGAATTTCCGTGTGGCCGGGCCGGTCGGCGTGTCGAGGACCGGTCAAGCGCGCGTCTCCTCAAGCTGGGACTTGTCTTGGGAAATCTGAATGAGTGGGTTGAAGGCGTGCACGGGTTTGGAGGGTTCGTTGAGCAGGGCGAGGGCTTCCTCATCCTCGTACATGCCGGAAAATGTGGCCTTTGCCGTGGCCCACAGACCTCGGAGGCCGCTGAAGGTGTGATCCACGGCAGAAGCTTCGTAGCCGCTGTGAACCATGCAGTTGGCGCACTTGGGATTGCCGGATTCCGTGCCGTAATTCTGCCAAGCCGTTGCGTCCATTAGCTCCCGAAAACTATCTGCATAGCCGTCCTGTAGCAAATAACAGGGTTTTTGCCAGCCGAAGACGTTGTAGGTAGGCATACCCCACGGCGTGCATGCGTACTGCTGCTTGCCCATCAGAAACTCAAGAAATAGAGGAGACTGATTGAATTGCCAGGACTTCTTGCGGTTGGCGAGAATGGAGCGGAATAGGCGCCGCGTGCGAGCGCGGCCCAGGAAATGCTTCTGGTCCGGTGCCTTTTCGTAGGAATAGCCGGGCGAAAGCATCATGCCTTCGACACCGAGCTCCATCATTTCATCGAAGAAAGAACGGACACTGTTGGGATCGGCGCCGTCGAAAAGGGTGGTGTTGGTGGTCACGCGGAAGCCGCGCTTGAGCGCTTCCTTGATGCCTTCGACAGCCAGATCGTAGCCGCCTTCGCGGCAAACCGAGAAATCGTGGTGTTCGCGCTGCCCGTCCATGTGAACGGAAAAAGTCAAATACTTGCTCGGCTTGAAGAGATCCAGTTTTTCCTTCAAAAGAAGCGCGTTCGTGCAGAGGTAGATGTATTTCTTGCGCGCGACAAGCCCCTCGACAATTTTGTCAATCTGCGGGTGCATCAGAGGTTCGCCGCCGGGGATGGAGACCATCGGCGTCCCGCACTCGTCCACCGCCTTAAAACAATCTTCGGGGCTCAACTCCGTCTTGAGGATGTGAGCTGGATACTGAATCTTGCCGCAGCCCGCGCAGGCTAGATTGCAGCGGAAAAGCGGCTCGAGCATCAGCACAAACGGGTAGCGCTTGCGCCCCGCAATTTTTTGCTTGAGGACGTACGTCGCGACCGTCCACATCTGTGAAATAGGTACTGGCATTTGCCCCGCTAACGAACCACACAGGTAGGGGTATACGGCGCGCCCCCAGCTGAAACCATTGTACCCGAAACGCCGGACGTTCTGCTTGTGTGCTTTTCATGAGATGCAAGGAGAGGTTCCTTCGTGGCATGGGTTTCAATGGCAAAGGACGTGCTCCCTTTCAGGCGGTGAGCTACCGTACTGCAGGTCCAACCCCGCCTCGGACCAGGCACGGACGGAAATCGGTGCTACTGGTGGGAGCGTAGAATAAAGCCATCTCCGAGGCCCGAGAGTACCCGCGAATATGTCGCGAGAAAACCTCCTAAGTTTGTTCGATGAGTTTGAGCGCTACACGGACGATTTCGCGTTTGTGCAGATGCGGGGTTATCGCCGAGAAGCGTGGACATACGGCAAGCTCAAGGCCATGGCAATCGCGACTGCACTGGAGCTAAGAGCGCGCGGCATCCGGAGCGGTGATCGCATTCTCATCTGGGGGCCGAATACTGCGGAGTGGGCTGCTGCATTTTGGGGATGCCTGTTGCGCGGGGCGGTGGCCGTGCCCATGGATGATGGCGCGGCGCCCGATTTTGCTGGGCGCGTGGCGCGTGACTCTGGCTCTAAATTGACTTTTTCTTCGCGCGATAAGGCCGATGCGGCTCCTGCCGTTCCGAGGCTTGTGTTGGAGGATTTGGCCGACACAACCAGCCCAGCAGTTGCGGCGGTGAGCACTTCGCCCACCGTGCTGGCGTACGAAAATCTTGCTGACGATAAGATCACTCGAAACCACATCGCAGAAATCCTGTTCACCTCGGGCACAACGGCGGAACCGCGCGGCGTGGTTTTAACGCATGGCAATTTTCTCGCTAATCTCGAGCCGCTCGAACGCGGGATCGATCCATATCGAAAGTATGAGCGATGGTTTCATCCGCTGCGATTTGTGACGCTGGTGCCCCTGAGCCACGTCTTCGGGCAGTTCATGGCGCTGTTCGTGCCGCCGCTGTTGGGCGCGACGGTGGTATTCGAACACTCCGCGAACCCGGGAGAAATTGTTCGAACAGTGAAACGGGAAAGGGCCACGGCATTGATTGCCGTGCCGCGCATGCTCGATGGATTGCGCGCTGGCATCGAGCGCGAGATGGAAGCGCGGAGACAGGGTGAGTGGCTGGTGAATAATCTCAAGCGGGCAAACGGCCAGAAATTCTTGCGCCGAGCCTGGCGGTTCCGCCGAATCCATCGGCGATTTGGGTGGAAATTCTGGGCGTTCATTTCCGGGGGAACGGCGCTGACTCCGAAAACGGAAATGTTTTTCAAGGGCGTTGGATACGCAGTGGTGCAAGGCTACGGGATGACGGAGACGGCGTCGCTCATCAGCTTGAACCATCCTTTTCGCGCGACCGAAGGAACGATCGGAAAAATTCTTCCTGGACGGGAATTCCGGCTCGCAGAAGACGGTGAGATTCTGGTGCGGGGGGAAAACGTCGCAGGCGGTTACTGGGAAGGAGGAGCGTTCCGGAACGGAGTACGCGATAAAGAGGGCTGGCTGCGTACGGGGGATATTGGCGAGATTGATGCCGGAGGAAATCTTCGATTCAAAGGACGCAAGAAAAACGTGATCGTCACGGGCGCGGGGCTGAACATTTATCCCGAAGATGTCGAAGCGGAACTCCGGAAACAGGAAGGCGTGCGCGATTGCGTTGTCGTACCCAGCGGGCCCGAGGCCAACGCCGAGCCGAGCGCCATCCTGTTGATGAAGAGCAGCTCCGGAGCGAGCTTGCAAGCGGCGCGCGAGGCGATTGAGAGAGCCAACGTTTCACTCGCCGAATACCAACGCGTGCGGCGCTGGGTCCTTTGGCCGGAGCCGGATTTTCCACGCACGCCGGCCGGCAAGCCACGGCTGAAACTCGTGGCGGCCCGCGCGGCGGAATTGTCCGATGGCTCATCGGCGTCAAAAGAGCAGGCCGGGCCCTTGAACGAATTGCTGGCAAAATTCTCGCAGGCGAAGGGGAGTTCCGAGAAATTAGAGAAGGAACTGAGTCTAAGTTCGCTGGATCGCGTCGAGCTAATGAGCGCTCTCGAAGAACGCTTCCAGGTGGAACTCAACGAAACGTCGTTTGCCGAGGCACGCACCGTCGCGGACGTGCAGCGACTTCTGGAGCAGCCCGAGGCGCATCGCACGGAATATGTTTTTCCGCGCTGGACGCAGCGCGCGCCGGTTCGTTGGCTGCGGCTAGCGGTCTATTACGCGCTTGCCTGGCCGGCAACGCAGCTTCTGGCGCACCCCAAAATCGTCGGCAGGGAAAATCTCCGCGGCATGCGAGGGCCGGTGTTGGTTATTTCGAACCACATCACGCGCCGCGCTGATATCGGATTGATTCTCGCCGCGCTGCCAATTCGTTTTCGGCACTATCTCGCGATCGCGATGGGGGGCGAGTCGGTGCAAAAGATGCGGCGTCCGCCACGCGATTGGTTCTTCGCGAAACGCTGGGCTTATCAGCTGGGCTATGGCCTCATCACATTGCTGTTCAACGTGTTCCCATTGCCGCAGCAGTCCGGCTTTCGCGAGAGTTTCCGTTTTGCGGGCGAATGCGCGGACCGCGGTTACAGCTTGCTTATTTTTCCTGAAGGTGAGGTGAATAATACCGACGACGGCCGCATGGCGCCTTTCCAAGTCGGCATCGGCCTGCTGGCCGAGAATCTTCAGCTGCCGATTATTCCGATGCGCTTGGATGGCGTCTGGCAAATGAAGCGGGAGCGCCGGCGCCTGGCACGCTTTGGAGAACTCACCGTCCGCATCGGAGCGCCGATAGAATTCCCCGCGGCTACCCCTGCCGATGAAATCGCGCGCCGGCTGGAGTCGATTGTCCGTGGCCTCTAGAAAATCAATGGATTTTTCTTGGATGGAGAGAGTGGTTGAAGCACGGAGGACAAACTACTGCGAAGAAGCCCGCAAGTCTTTCCGCATGAAAATCGTGGCTTGTGGGTTGTCGTTATAGCGCGGACATAGCTCGTATCCCAAGGCCGCATAAAACCGCTGCGCTGCCACCATCTCGTCCGTAGTATCCAGGTAGAGGTATTTGTAGCCACACTCGCGCGCGTAGGTCTCTAATCCTTGATAGAGAGAGGCTGCAATCCCGCGGCCGCGATAGGACGGCTGGACATACAAGCGCTTTACTTCGCCGGCGAGCCCAATTTCCTGGAGCGGACGAAGCGCGACACAACCGATGACGCTACTTTCAATCGTCGCCAACCAAACGCCTGCGCCGTCCTGAAAATAAATGCGGGCGAAATCGTCCTTTGCATCGCGAGCGACGACCTCGGAGGCCTCATAGTATTCCGTTATGATTTTCCAGGCGGCATCGATATCCCCGGCTGGCACGCGGCGCGTTTTGAATGCAAGCACGGGCTGATGCGTCGTTGGTGGCATTTCGCGGGACCTGCTTCGGACCTCTTGCGACGACGAGTTTCCGCCAATAATCGTCCGAGTACAGCTCCATTTTGGCTTCCGAAGCGATTACTTTTTTTGCGGCGAAAGCAGAGCGGATGCCGTGGGCGTCGATTCGCGGGCGCCCTCGAAAAGCCGCGGAAATGCGTTCTGTGGCAAAATAGAAGATTGTCAGAGATGGATTTATGGCAGACCGTCCAATCATGGCGTTGGAACGCCCGGCAAAACCCCCGAAGGGGGCGAGGAAAACTGCAAACGATAACGAACAGCGCGAACGCGTTTTTGACGCGTTCCGCCGCTGGGGTTATTACGAGGCCACGCTCGATCCGCTCGGCGTCTTCCAACCCCTGAAGCATCCCGACCTGGAAGGTCTGACGGGAGAGGCCGCTGAAGAAGCGCGCCGGATTTACTGCGGCAATATTGGCGCGGAGTTTATGCATCTGCCCGAGCCGGAACGGCGTCGTTGGATCGCGGGGCGCATCGAGGGGCCGGCGCCAGAAGTAAATCGGGCGAAAATTCTTGAGCGACTTGTGCGCGCAGAACTTTTCGAGCAGGTTCTTCAGGCACGTTATTTGGGCACGAAGCGATTTTCTCTCGAAGGGGTCACGTCGCTGATTCCCCTGCTCGATTCGATCCTTGATACCGCCGGAGAGATGGGCGGGCTAGACTGCATTATGGCCATGAGCCATCGCGGCCGTCTGAACGTGATGGTGCACGCCGCGTGCAAGACGCCTCACGATGTGGTAGCAGGCTTTGAAGATGTGGACCCCCGAAGCGTGCTCGGCGCCGGGGACGTGAAGTATCACGTCGGCGCGACGGGGACGTACACGTCAACGGCGGGCAAGTCCATCAATATGCATCTGGTTTCGAACCCCAGCCATCTCGAAGCAGTCGATCCCGTGGCGATGGGACGGGCTCGCGCCAAGCAAACGCGTCGCGGCGTGGATGGGCCCATTATCGATCGCTCGCGCGAAACGCTGAACAAGGTTTGGCCGATCGTGATGCACGGAGATGCAGCGTTCGCCGGGCAGGGAATCCTGGCGGAGACGCTGAACCTAGCGGATTTGAAGGCCTACAGCGTGGGCGGCACGGTACACATCGTGGTCAACAATCTCATCGGGTTCACGACGCAGCCTGCCCAGGAGCATTCCGCGCGGTTTGCGGCGGACATCGCGAAGAGGCAAAGCGTGCCGGTGTTTCACGTCAACGCGGAAGATCCCGAGGCAGTGGTGCGCATCGGAAGACTTGCCGCCGAGTACCGCGCGACTTTCGGCAGCGACGTGGTGGTGGACATTATCGGCTATCGCCGCCACGGCCACAGCGAAGTCGATGATCCCACCATCACGCAACCGGTTCTCTACGAACGCATCAAGAACCACGCGCAGCTCTGGAAGATTTACGCGGAACACACGAGCATCGACGCTGCGCCGATCGTTGAAGCGGTGAAAAAGGAGTACGAAGAAGAACAGCAAAAAGCGGGCCAACTCACGAAGATTCCTCAGTTGCGGAAGTTGCCCGACTATTGGTCAGCGTATAAACACGGGAAGTACGATCCGGAATGCGAAGTGGACACGGGACTGGCGCAAGAAAAACTCCAGGAGCTTACGGACGGGCTGGTGCGCGTGCCGGCGGACTTTCATGTTCATCCGAAAATCGCAAAACTTCTGGAGCAGCGCGGCGAAATGGGCCACGGCAAGCGCGCTGTCGATTATGGTTTTGCGGAAGCGCTGGCGCTGGGATCGCTGGTCCTTGAAGGCAATCCGGTTCGTCTTACGGGGCAGGACACGCAGCGAGGTACCTTCAATCAACGGCACGCCGTGCTCATAGATACGGAAACGGAACACAACTACCTGACGCTTTCGCATCTTTCCCGGGAGCAGGCATTTTGCGAGATTTACAATTCTTCGCTCTCCGAAGCCGCGTGCGTCGGATTCGAGTACGGCTTCAGCCGCGACTATCCGGAAGCGCTGGTTCTCTGGGAAGCGCAGTTCGGAGATTTTGCCAATGGCGCGCAAGTCATCATCGACCAGTTCCTGAGCGCAACGGAAGATAAGTGGAATCTGCCGAGCGGCCTCGTGCTCCTGCTACCGCATGGCTATGAGGGCCAGGGCCCGGAGCATTCCAGCGCACGGATCGAGCGCTTCATGCAGCTGGCGGCTGAAGACAATCTTCAGATATGCCAGCCTTCGACGGCCGCACAGTATTTCCATATGCTGCGGAGGCAAGCTCTCCGCGCATGGCGCAAGCCGCTGATCGTGTTTACGCCAAAGAGCATGCTGCGACATCCGGACGCGAGCTCGAACATCGAAGAATTTACGCGCCCGCGTTTTCTCCCTCTGGTGCCTGACTGGGAAGTGAAGAACGCCAGACGGATTCTAATTGCCAGCGGCAAAGTTGGCCACGAACTGCGCGGCGAGCGCCGCCGCAGGAAGGACACCGGCACAGCCATATTTTTTCTCGACCAACTCTATCCGCTGCCGCGGACGGAGATTTCAGCCGCTCTTGCGGAACATCCAAATGCGCGCGAAATCGTCTGGGTGCAGGAAGAGCCGGCGAATATGGGGGCGCTTTTTTATGTGCTGCCGCGGCTCGAGCGTTTGGCGCAAGCCAGGGGGCTTCAGGTGCGCTCAGTAAAGCGTTCGGCCAGCGCCAGCCCGGCAACCGGTTCGGCCAAAGCACATGAACTGGAGCAAAAAACACTCTTGGCGCTGGCCTTTACGACCTCGAGCGGGACTTAACCGCGGCGAGCAACGTTAACATTCCATTCATATCCGCGTTATCGCTGCGTTACAAGTTCGCTGCGAAAATCAGTCGTGTTACGCCAGTCTTACACTGATCCAAAGCTCTCGACCTCCTATCGCATTTCTCCGGCCTACGGTAAACTGCAGCCAAGCCGGCGAGCGGAACGTGCCAATCTTATGAAACGCGTACTCATCATCGAGGACGACAAGGACATCGTCGAACTCGTTCGCTACAATCTCGCCAATGAAGGTTTTCAGGTCACCGCTGCTTATGACGGCAGCAGCGGCCTGAACACGCTGAAAAAGACTCCACCCGACCTGCTACTGCTCGATCTGATGCTCCCGAAACTTTCCGGCCTCGATATTTGCCGGGAGGTTCGCCGGGATGACGCGTTGAATCGTCTGCCGATTCTCATGCTTACGGCGCGCGGCGATGAAGCCGACCGCGTCGTCGGCCTGGAAATGGGCGCGGACGATTACGTCACGAAGCCTTTCAGCCCGCGCGAGTTGCTCGCGCGCGTCAAAGCGCTGCTCCGTCGCGCGGAGCCGCCTGCTGATTCGCCTCGCGTCATCGCAATCGGCAAGCTGGCGATCGATCCGGCGTCCTACCGCGTGAGCCATTCGGGGAAGGCCGTTCCGCTTAGCACGCTCGAATTCCGGCTGCTCTATTACCTGGCTTCGCGCCCGAACCGGGTCTTCACGCGGGATCAATTGCTCGATGCCGTGTGGGGAACGGATCGCTTCGTGACTCCCCGCAGCGTGGACGTTTACGTCCGGCGTTTGCGGGAAAAAGTCGAAAGCGATCCGGAGAATCCCGTTCATTTGAAGACCGTGCGCGGCGCTGGGTACTTGTTCGAGACACGTGCGGCTTAATCTATTCTGGAAATTCGGGCTGGCCTTTCTAGCGCTCCTCGCAGGGGAGCTGCTGGCCGTGGACTTTTTTGCGGAGCGTTCGCTTCGCAATGACTACGAGCGCACAGGTTTCGAGGAGCTCACGGCAATCGCCCGCATCGCGCAAGCGCACCCTCCGCAGTGGACTCCGGCTTCCCCCGAACATCTTGAAGACCTTTCAGGCTTGCGTGAGTGGGTGGACAACATGGCTGCCAGCGAGGCTCGCATTACGGTCATCACCGCGAATGGCAGAGTGCTTGCCGACTCGCAATCCGATGTGCAGACCATGGAAAACCACGCCACCCGACCGGAAATCCTCGAGGCGATGGCGAGGGGAAACGGGCGCTCCATTCGCCACAGCGTCACGATCAAACGCGATCTGCTCTACTATGCCGTGCGCCAAAACGCTCCCACGGGACAGCCATATATCCTGCGATTTGCGCTTCCGCTTGAGACCTTCGATGAAGTCTTGAATTCCTTTCGCCGCCGGCTGTGGATCGCGTCGTCTTTTATACTGCTGATTGCCGGCGGAATCTCTCTGTTGCTTTCGCGCAGCCTTACCGGCCGAATCGAGCGCCTGAAGGATTTTTCGCGGCGCGTTGCGGAGGGCGACTTCAGGCCATTGCCGCGCGACGGTTCAGGCGATGCCCTGGAAATGCTCGGAATTTCTCTTAACCGTACAGCGGCGCGGCTGGATAGGACTATCCGCACGCTGACGGAAGAACGCAACCTCTCCTCCGCGATTCTCGGGAGCATGGTCGAGGGTGTCGCCGTGGTGAACGGCTCCGAGCGGTTGGTCTTTGCCAATCCCGGCTTTGCGGAAATTCTCGGCCTGGATGTGCCTCCGACCGCCGGGAGCGCGCTCGTGGAAGTGGTGCGGCAAACCGAACTCGTAGAAGCAGTGCGCAAAGTCCTTAGCGGCGAGCCGCGCGTGCAGTCGGAAATCGTCACCGGCACGCTCCGGCAACACTATTTTGCGATCACGGTAGCGTCGGTCCGCGCCCGAGAAACGACCGGCGCCGTCGTGGTGCTGCATGACATTACCGAACTTCGAAAACTCGAGCGCGTGCGCCGCGACTTTGTGGCCAATGTCTCCCACGAACTGAGGACGCCTCTCACCGCTATTCAAGGTTTCACCGAAACGCTTCTTGCCGGTGCCATGGATGATCCCCGGAACCGCGTACGATTTCTCGAGATCATACTCGAGCACTCCAGGCGCTTGGCCCGCCTGACGGAAGACCTTCTAATGCTTTCCAAGATGGACGCCGAGCGCCTCGAACTCGAGATTCGACGCCTCAGCGTCTCGCAGTTGGTCGAAAGCTGCCTCGAGACCTCTCAGCGCCGCGCAGTGCAAAAGGACTTGCGCATCTCCTTCAATCTGCCGCCACACGTGCCGGACATCGCAGGAGACCGCCGCCGGCTGGCGGAAGTTCTGCAAAACCTGCTGGACAATGCCATTCAGTACACCCTGCCCGGCGGAGAGATCGTGGTCCGTGCGGAGACCGGGCAGAACGAAGTGATTCTCACCGTCTCCGATACCGGCATTGGGATCCCGAAAGCAGACCAGCCGCGCATCTTTGAACGGTTTTACCGCGTCGATGTGGCCCGCTCCCGTGAAGCCGGAGGCACCGGCCTCGGTCTTGCCATCGCCAAACATCTCGTGGAGGTTCACGGCGGCCGGTTGTGGGTGGAGAGCGAGGTGGGCCAGGGATCGCAGTTCCATTTTTCCGTGCCACAGTTTGAGAGCGAACAGGGCGTCCCTCGCACCGTTTCGAATGGAGCGGACGGGCGCGGCAATGGCGGTGCGGCTTCGTCCTAGTCGCATCGGGCAAGTCATTCGCCCTTCCGGCTACACCTCAATTCGCACAGACGCAGGCTCGCTCCTCCTTTCGAGAAGCCGGAATTTATCCCGCCGTTCATCTATTTGTGAACGATCTGTAATGGTCCTCTTGCCACACTTCCGAGTACGAGCGGAGGTGTAATTCCAGGCCTCCTGCTCCGGAGAGGGAATAATGGCAAGCGCTGCTGGAATTACGGAAGCCGTCTTATACGAGGCACTGGTTAATTATCTTGTTTCGATGGCTCGCAGCGTCGAAGGGGCCATGAACCGGGCGCTCGATGCGATTGTCGGAGTTAACGACACGCGCACGTGGGCCCTTCCCGGCGAGGTTTTTCTTCTCGAGCCGCGCATCAATGAGATGGAGATTGTCATCGACGAGCATGCCATCCGGCTGCTCCGCCGCGGCTCGTTCTCGGATGACGAGGTGCGCCTCATCGTCGCCGCACTCAAGATCACAAATGATCTCGAGCGCATCGGCGACCTGGCGGTGAATCTGGCCGAGTGTGTCATTTCACTCCGCGAAACGCCTGCCGCTCAATTGCCGGAGGAGCTAGCTCCGATGGCCACGGCCGTGCGCGCCATGGTCAGCAAGAGTCTCGGCGCGCTGATCTTTCGAAACGTCGAAATGGCGGGGCAGGTGCTGCAGAGCGACGATGTGGTCGATCAGTATCGCGACCGCATCTTCGATCAACTCCTGCAGAGCATGACCCAGCAGGCCGCTCTTGTAAGTCCGGGAATGCAGTTCATCCTTGCAACCAGGCATCTGGAGCGCATCGCGGACCACGCCACAAACATCGCCGAGGACATCATCTTTTGGGTGCGCGGGCTCGATGTGCGCCACGGCCGAGGACTGCCCTTGACCTCGGAAGGCGGCGAGCAGGCGGAATCGGCGGGGACTGAAGTCATGGAGAATTCACAAGGGCTTCATTCGGATGTGACCCCGGACGTCGATACTCGAGGCGTTTAATCTTCGCACCACGTCCTACCACGGGGATCGGCGCACCCCTGGCTCCGGTCCCCTTCTCCCCTTGCATATGTGCAAAAGAACCTTCTCACAGGCATCCTCTTGACCCAACGACGTACTCCTACTATCGTGATAAACGTGTCGAGGATGCAGAAGCCTACCCATCTCTACCACGCACTCACCGTCTCAAGACAGCATGTATGGGTGTGCCTGCTGCTCGCTTTCCTTCTGCTCTACAACCCCTTCCTGGTGGCCTTGGGCTCAGGTGCGGGGTTGAATGTGCATCACCCCGCGAGTCATCGCGCCACCGTTGGTTCTTCCGAATTGCAACAATTCGCTTCCGCCGCTGGACAAGACTCCGTCGCCTTTGCAGATTCCTCGCCGGAGCAGGACGCCTCTTTTCTCCCTGTTCTGACCGGCATGAAACTGTTGCACTCTTCCCCGCAGGTTTTTCCTGCACAGCAATTTTTGTGCGCAAGTCTGTGGTTTCGGCCCCCACCTGCAGCCTAATTCTTCGTCCCCTTTGATCAAGCAGTAAGGTTGGTTCTGCGGATGATTCGCAGAAGAGGAGCCACGCATTGAATAACGTCCTCGCTCCAGAACAACTGGAGGCGCTTCGCCGTCTAAGCACCTGCGCGGTGTCGAACGCGATTGAGGCATTCGACGTCCGTCTGCGGAATGCCGGCTTCGCCGACTCCAGCATCCGGTGCATTTTCGAGGAATTCCCTCCGACGATCGGCTACGCCGCAACCGCGCGTGTGCGTACCTCCGTCCCGCCCATGCACGGCCCCAACTACTACGATCGGACAGATTGGTGGCAAGCCATTCTGAAGATTCCGCCGCCTCGCGTTGTGGTCGTCGAAGATGTCGAAAAACGTCCCGGACTGGGCTCTTTTGTCGGTGAAGTCCACGCAAACATTCTGGGCGCCCTGGGATGCGTGGCGGTCGTCACAAACGGTGCCGTCCGCGACCTGCCACAAGTGAGAAGCACGGGTTTTCAGTTTTTTGCTGGAAACGTTGCGGTCTCCCACGCCTATGCTCATATCTTTCAATTTGGAACGCCGGTGGAGATCGGGGGCCTGAGAATAGAGCCGGGGGACCTCCTCCACGGAGACCAGCACGGAATTCTCAAGATTCCATTCGAAACAGCATCGAAAATCCCCACTATCGCTAGGGATATTCAGGAGAAGGAACAACGTGTCATTGCCATGTGCAGGTCCAGTGATTTTTCGCTCGAGAAGCTCCGCGAAGTGTTCCACGGTCTCGACTCCGAACCGAAGCCGGAAAATACCGGCCGGTCCCGGAGATAGGTTGGTGCATTTCCATGCATAAAGCGGAACGTCGAATTATCAGGAACGCCAGAGCGATGCTCGCACAGATTTCCTGCCTCATGTGCGCGCTTTTTTTCGCCTCCTGCTCGTCCAATTCCGCCAAAGACGGGCCCGATTCGGTTTCCGGGCCCATTGTTGCCGCGGCCAAGGTGCACCGCAGCGACCTCACCCGGGCGCTTGAGGTGACGGCGGAGTTTCGGCCTTACCAGGAAATCGATGTGCACGCTAAAGTCGCCGGCTACGTGAAGCGCATTTATGTGGATGTGGGAGATCGGGTCAAGGACGGCCAATTGATCGCTGTTCTCGAAATTCCTGAACTCCAAAACGAGATCCAGACCGCCGAGGCCTCGGTCAGCAAGAGCCAGGAAGAAATCCGGCGGGCCCAGGCGGACCTCGAGAGGGCGCAGTACGCGCATGAGGACGCCCACCTGGCGTCTTCGCGGCTTGTCGATGTCTCCAAAACGCGGCCCGGTCTTGTCGCCCAGCAAGAGTTGGACGACGCCATGGGGCGGGATCGCGTCACGGAAGCACAAGTATCCACCGCCAAGGCTTCCCTTTCCGCGGCCGAACAACAATTGCGAGTCGCTCAGGCCGATCGGGAACGAGTGAAAACTCTATTTGCATACGCCGAAATCAAGGCGCCTTTCGCCGGTGTGATCACGAAGCGGTATGCGGACAAAGGCTCCATGATTCAGACCGGTATTTCTTCGCAGACCCAGTCAATGCCGCTCGTGACGCTCGCTCAGGAAAATCTTTTGCGTCTGGTCATTCCTGTTCCTGAATCTTCTGTCTCCAAAATCCGGTTGGGCAGCCCGGTGGAAGTGGAAGTCGCAACGCTGGGGAAAAAGTTTGAGGGCAAAGTAGCGCGATTTGCGGACCAGGTGGACATGGCCACGCGAACCATGCACACCGAGGTGGACGTTCCCAATCCAAAGGGCGAGCTGGTCCCCGGAATGTACGCGAGTGCTTCGCTGATTCTGAATGATGAAAAGAACGCACTGGCCGTTCCCGTGCAATCCCTCAATCGCTCCGAAGACCACGTAACCGTCCTGTTGATCAACAAGCAGAACAAGCTGGAGGAGCGAGCCGTGCAGATTGGCATCGAGGCATCGGATCAGGCGGAAATACTCTCCGGCCTTGCGGAGGGGGACCTTGTGGTCGTTGGGAACCGCAGCCAGTTGCAACCCGGAATGGCCGTTCATCCGAAGATTGTCAGCAGTGCTCAGACCAGCGGAGGGGCCTCGTAATGTCCGGATTTTCGATACGCAACCCCTATTTCATCGTCGTGGTCTGCCTGATCGTCGCGGTCGTCGGCATCACCAGCCTGGTTCGCATGCCTGTGGACTTGTTTCCGACAATCAATATCCCCGAGGTCGTAGTCGCCACCTTTTATTCGGGAATGCCTCCGGAAGAGATCGAGACGGAGATCACCGGGCGATTCGAGCGGTTTTTTACTCTCGGCAGTGGTATTGAGCACATGGAATCGCGTTCACTTCCCGGTGTCAGCATCATCAAAGTCTATTTTCAACCCGGCACGGACAGTGATTCCGACGTAAACGAGATCTCCAACCTGGCCATGGCCGACCTCCGGCGCTTGCCGCCGGGAACCCTGCCGCCCGTAGTCGAGAAATTCGACGCGTCCAGCCTGCCTGTTTGCCTGATTACCCTGAAAGGTCAAGGTCTCAGTGAAACGCAGCTGCGCGACCTCGGCCAATTTCAGGTTCGCAACCAGCTGGCGACCGTTCCCGGTGCCTCAGTTCCTCCGCCATTCGGCGGCAAGTACCGGCAGATCATGGTGTATGTGGATCCCGAAAAATTACAGGCCTATCAGCTCAGTCCGATGGATGTGGTCCGGGCGGTGGACAATGCCAATCTGATTCTGCCCGCGGGCGACGCGAAAATCGGCCCTTATGATTACAACATCTATTCGAACAGCCAGTTCCGCGACGTCAAAGGAATCAACACTCTTCCCCTGAAAACGGTAGGCGAGTCCACAGTGACGGTTGCTGACGTCGGCCACGCCGAAGACGGGCATCAGATTCAAACCAATGTCGTGCGCGTGGACGGCCAGCATTCCGTTTATCTGCCAGTCTTGAAGCAAGGCGGCGACACCAACACCATCAAGGTGGTGGACGGCGTCAAGGATGTTCTCGCGCGCCTCACCGACATCCCAAAGGAACTCGTCCCGCGCTTGGTGTTCGACCAGTCCTTGTTCGTCAAGAGCGCTATCGAGACCCTTCTCCACGAAGGAGGGGTGGGATTGCTGCTGACGGCGTTGATGGTTCTGGTCTTTCTAGGGAGCCTTCGCGCTACTGTCGCCGTGTTCCTGTCGATTCCGCTGTCAGCGCTGACCGCCATCATCGCTCTGTATTTCGGCGGCAGCTCCATTAATTCGATGATTCTTGCGGGACTTGCCCTGGTCTTTTCCCGATTGATCGATAACGCGGTCATCGTCCTCGAAAATATTTTCCGCCATCTCGAGCTGGGTGAAAAACCCGAGGTCGCGGCGGAGAAAGGCGGCCAGGAAGTTGCCATGGCGGTCCTGGCCGCGACTTTGACCAGCGCTGTCGTATTTTTCCCCGTCACGTTTCTCTATGGGGTCAGCCGGTTTCTTTTTTCTGCTCTCGCCCTGGCCGTCGTGCTCGCGCTCTTCGCTTCTTACATTATTGCCATGACGGTCGTGCCCCTCTTCTGCGCACGGTACATCAAGGCGCCGGCTCACGGCCACGCCGCAGCCGATGCGCCGTCCGGGGAGACATCCTCTGAAACCAGCGAGACCAGCCAGGAGAGCTGGGGAGACCGATTCAACGATTGGTTTGCCGCAAACTTCAATCGCTTGCTCGAATACTATGAATCTCACGTGCGCAGTGCGCTCTCGCGGCCAAAAGCAGTTGGCACGGGAATACTTGCAGCCTGCGCCGTCAGCCTCCTGCTGTTCCCTCTGCTGGGCCAGGCGTTCTTTCCCCGCACGGATGCCGGACAGTTCGTCATCAACGTGAAAACTCCCTCGGGCACGCGCGTAGAGATCACGGATCAAGAAATCGCCCGAGTGGAGAATGTGATTCGCCAAACCGTGCCGCCCAAGGACCTTCATCTGATCGTTTCCAACATTGGCGTGATTCCGGGATTTTCTTCCATCTACACGAGCAATGCAGGGCCGCACACGGCGACCGTCCAGGTGGCCTTGAATGAGGGGCACAAACTAAGCAGCTTTCAATACATGGACAAGGTACGCGAAAAATTACGCGAGGAACTCCCTGAGCTGACCACCTATTTCCAATCTGGCGGCATCGTGGACGCGGTCCTGAATCAAGGTTTGCCTGCTCCTATCGATGTGCAAGTGAGCGGCTCGAATCTGGAATCTGCTTTCAAAACCGCGACTCAGCTCGCCGCACAAATTCGCAAAACGCCGGGTGTCAGTGAAGTCTACGTGCCTCAGGACGTCGATTATCCTTCTCTCCATCTGGACGTTGACCGTTTGCGCGCCAGCGAATTGGGCTTGAGCCAGAAAGAAGTCGTGGACAACGTCATTACCGCGCTCACCTCGAACGGCATGATTGCCCCCAGCTACTGGATCGACCCGAAGACGGGAAACGATTACATGCTGACCGTGCAGTATCCCGAACAGAATATTCAAAGTCTCTCCGACCTCAGGAGCATCCCCCTGCGTTCCTCGGAGGCGAAATCTCCCTCATTTCTCGATGCGGTCAGCAAAGTCTCCCGCTTCAACGCGCCCACGGAGATCGATCATTATCAGATCCAGCGAGTTTTCGACGTGTATGTCAGTCCTTCCACCGAGGATCTTGGCCGGGTCGCCACTTCCGTGAGCGGTATCATCGAGAAAACCAAGCTCCCTGAGGGCATTCGCGTCAACATCCGGGGAATGGTCGAAGGCATGGAAGCTTCCTTCCGGAGTTTTGGATTGGGGCTGATTCTCTCCCTCCTTCTTCTCTATCTGATCCTGGTCGCTCAATTCCGCTCGTTCCTCGATCCGGTGCTGATTCTTCTGGCGGTGCCGACGGGCGTCATGGGAGTCCTGCTCACACTGCTGCTGACCGGCACGACGCTAAACGTCATGTCGCTCATGGGCGTCATCATGATGGTGGGAATCGTAGTTTCGAACAGCATTCTGATCGTGGAGTTTGCGCACAGGCTTGAAGAAGATGGAATGAGCGTTCGCGAGGCCATAATTTCCTCATGCCGGATTCGCCTTCGGCCCATCCTCATGACCTCGCTGGCCACCGTCATTGGCTTGATTCCGATGGCGTTCAAGCTCGGAACGGGCAGCGAACAATATGCTCCGTTGGCGCGAGCCATCATCGGCGGTTTGACGGTTTCTGTTGTTCTGACGGTCTTCCTCGTTCCCGCCGCCTACCTCCTCCTGTACGGCCGTAAAGACGAGCCGAGGCAGGAGGTGATGGCGTGATTCGGAAGGCGTTCCGCTGCGCCGTATTCGTTCTACTCATACCCTGGTGCTGCCCGGGACAGACACAATCCGCGCCCCTGGCTCTCTCTCTCCAGGAAGCCGAAGCCATCGCTCTCAAAAACAACCCTCAGATCTCTATCGGCCAACTGCGCGCGTTGGCGGCGCAACAATATGTTCGTGAATCACGCTCGGCACTTCTGCCTAATGCCTATCTCAGTCTCACGGCGACCGACGCGAACCCAGGTAGCCGTATGGCGGCTGGCTTTCTTAACAGTCCTGTTCTCTTCCCGCGAGCGGCCGAAGGTGTGAGCGTCAGCCAACTGATTTCTGACTTCGGGCGCACGCCGAATCTGCTTGCCAGTTCGGAATATCAGGCGAAAGCCGCGGATCAAAACGCCATGGCCACTCGGGCGGACATCCTCCTGGTTGTGGACCAGGCGTTTTACAACTCCCTGGAGACTAAGGCTCTCGTCACCGTCGCGGAAGAAACCGTAAGCGCCCGCCAGACGCTGGTCGACAAAGTTCAGGCGCTGACGAATGCCAAGCTCAAATCGGAAATTGATCTCAGTTTTTCCAAGGTGGAGTTGGCGCGCGCCAAACTGCTGCTTTTGGAAGCGCGGAATAACTACGAAACTTCGTTGGCCACCCTTTCCGCCATCCTCGGTTTCCCCGACCGGCAGGATTTTCAGCTGGTGGAAGAAACCAACCCCGTGACCGCCCCCGCGCCGGACGTCGCTCCCTTGATCCAGCAAGCTCTCCAGCAGCGCCCTGAAATCAAAGCTTTGCAATTTGAAGTTGAATCCGCGCAGAAATTTGGCAGCGCCGAGCATGATCTTTGGCGGCCTACTGTGAACGCACTTGGTGTCGTCGGCGAAGCACCCGTCCGTGACGACCATATCCCCAACTGGTACGGCGCCGTCGGCGTCAACATCAACATCCCGTTGTTCAACGGTTTTCTCTACAATGCTCGCGCCAAGGCCGCGGATCTCCAAACGGAAGTCGAACGCCAGAGCTTGCTCGATACTCGCAACAATATCGCTCGCGATGTTCGAAACGCCTGGCAGGATTCCAACAGCGCGTTCGAACGTCTGTCAGTCACTCAGCAACTTCGCGAGCAGGCCAACCTTTCGCTGGACCTCGCCCAAGCCCGCTATAATCTCGGACTCGGCTCCATTGTCGAGTTCACGCAGGCCGAATTGCTGAAGACCGAAGCCGACATCGCGGACACCGACGCCAATTATCAATATCGCTTGACGCAACTTGCGCTCGCCTTTACCATGGCCGTGCCGAAGTAGATTCTCTTCCTCGCGTCGAGGGCGGAAGGCCGTAATTCGAAGGCGAAAATGAGGCGAGTTTTCGATCCACCCGCAGATGAATGGAGTATTGCCAGAAGACACGCGGTTCCGCAAAGTACGATTAGTTTCTGCGGTTGTTGACCTACTCTCTCTTTTGTAACCTTCGCATTATCAACGAGTTGCGTCCACCGATCCCCGGTTGTTACGGTATATTTACATTCAGTTGACGCAACTGTAAGACACGGCCTTTATCTTCTGCCTGCCGCGGGGCGGCACACTTCATTATCGCTACGCGCTCGAAATTTGCTCTAAAGAGAGAGGAAATGAAAAAAATAGCAGCATTCACACTATCGTTGTTCTTCACGTACGGAATCGCTCTGGCGGATACACCCAAGGACACCGACGCACCCCCAGCCAAGCCTGCCCTGCCTGCCAAGCCCAAGGCAGCTGAGAAAGTGGACAAATCGGACTCGGCGATCGCTGCCGAAATTGAAGAACTCCGTCAGGCTGTGCAGGCCCAGCAAGAACAACTGCAACTCTTGAAGGAAGAGCTCGCCAAGCGCGATCGCAAAATCGATGAAGCCCGTGATGCAGCCGCCGCCGCGAACGCGCGCGCGGCGGAAGCCAGCACCAAGGCCACCGAAGCGGTCAATACGACGGCAGAAGTGAAGAGCACTGCGACCACACTCAACACCGCGGTTTTGGATTTGAAGGCCAGCAACGACGCCCTCAAGACCACCGTGGCTACAGAAGCTGCCCAGGCGAGCAAAGCCGAAGAGCAAGGTCCCGCTGCCATCCGTTACAAGGGAATCACCATCACTCCCGGCGGTTTCCTCGCGGCAGAATCGGTCTATCGCAATCGCGCAGTAAGCGGTGACATCAACACGCCGTTCACGGGCATCCCGTTTCCCAATAACGGGCTGGCCAACACTTCCGAATTCAACGCCACCGGTCGCCAGTCACGCTTGAGCTTCCTGTTCCAAGGCAAAGCCGATAACGTCGCCATGACCGGCTACTACGAACTGGACTGGTTGGGCGCCTGCGCGTCATCCAACAACCGGCAGAGCAACAGTTATTGCATGCGTCAGCGCCAAATCTGGGGACAAGCTGCTCTTTCCAGCGGCTGGAGCTTCACCGGCGGCCAGATGTGGAGTCTCGCGACCGAGACGAAAAAGGCTCTCGATAACCGCACGGAAGCTCTGCCCATGACCATTGACCCACAGTATAACGTTGGCTTCACTTGGGCGCGTCAATACGGCTTCCGCGTCACCAAGAGCTTCAACAATAAGTTCTGGGTCGGAGCCGCCGTCGAGGGTCCTCAAGTTACCTTGACAGGCCACGGATCTCCCACCGGGCTCTTTGCCTTTGCTCCCGGCAATGGCGGTGGTTTGTTCAATGGTTTCGACGCTACGGGATACTCGGTCAACGCAACACCGGATTTCATCGTCAAAGTTGCGTTTGAACCCGGTTGGGGCCACTACGAAATCTTTGGAATCCTTAGCACGTTCCGTGCTCGCATCTATCCGTGCGATTTGGCAGCCGCATCCTTGACGCCACCCGCATTTTGCGCCGGCGCTCCAGCTGGCACGGCGGCGGGCGCTTTCAATGACAGCAGAACGGGTGGTGGAATTGGCGTCAATCTGCGTGCTCCCATCATCGCGCACAAGGCCGACCTCGGTTTTCACTTCCTGGGAGGCGATGGCGTTGGACGCTACAGTTCAGCGCAGTTGGCTGACGTAACCACACGTCCCGATGGGACGCTCGCTCCGATTCGTGGCGGCTCCTTCCTCGGGACCCTCGAGTTACATCCTTCCAAAAAGCTCGATGTGTACCTCAACTACGGCTTGGAATATAATTACCGCGCTGCCTACACCTATACGAACCTCGCTGGTGCCACTGTCGGCGTCGGCTACGGCTCTCCGCTCTTCAACAACTCAGGTTGTGAAACTCACGAGGGTGCGCCAGGCGTAGGCAGCGTCAATGCTCCTGCTTCCAACGGGACCTGCACCGGCGACCTCCGGAACATCCAGGAAGGTACCGTCGGATTCTGGCATCAAATCTACAATGGCCCTCGGGGAGGGATCCGCTGGGGAATTCAGTATTCCTACTTCACGAAGAATAGCTGGTCAGGCAATAACAATACTCCGACAGCTCCCGGCGTCAGCGCCAAGGCCGTCGACAATGTTGTAGAAACTTCTTTCCGCTACTACATCCCCTAAAAAGGGAATCGCACAGCATCATCTTCATTGAGCGCAGAAAAAGGGCAGCTCATCACCGAGCTGCCCTTTTTTTGGGGGCTAACGGCACAAGTCACGCCTCGGAACCCGCAATTCACTGAAGTAAAAAGATGTTAGAGCTCATCTGGAGGACATCAATAAATCAACAAACTCTGAATAGATTGTAACAATCCCGTAACACGCGAGCGGGAAACTGAATACCTCTGGGAAAACACAAATCTTTTGCTGGGAGATAACGGATGAAAAGAATCGTAGGTATCGTTCTGGCCGTTCTTGGATTCGCGGGCATAGTTTGGGCAGACAGCACGCTCTCCCTCACCGGCGCCGGCGCCACCTTCCCTTACCCCATGTATTCTAAGTGGTTTAGCGAGTATCACAAAAAAGACCCGAACATTCAGATCAACTACCAGTCCATCGGTTCCGGCGGCGGAATCAGGCAAGTGACCGAAGGCACTGTCGATTTCGGCGCTTCCGACGGCCCTATGACGGACGAGCAGCTTAAGGCTTACCAGGACAAACACGGTTTTCCTGTACTTCATTTCCCGACTGTCCTCGGCGGCGTCGTCCCGACATACAACATCCCCGGAGTTAGCGCAGAGTTAAAGTTCACTCCGGAGGCCCTGGCGGGCATCTACCTCGGCAAAATCACAAAATGGAATGACCCTGCGATTACCGGCCCCAACTCGGGAGTAAATCTCCCCGGTGAAGAAATTGTTGTGATCCACCGCTCCGATGGAAGCGGTACTACTTATATCTGGGCGGACTATCTGTCCAAAGTAAGTTTAGAGTGGAAAAGCAAAGTTGGCACCAGCACATCAGTCAATTGGCCGGTGGGCCTCGGTGGTAAGGGCAATGAAGGTGTGTCCGGCCTGGTCAAGCAAACGCCTGACTCCATCGGCTATGTCGAGCTGATCTACGCCATTCAAAATAAAATGCCCTATGGCAGTGTGAAGAACTCTTCCGGCGCATTCATCAAAGCCGATCTCGCCAGCGTAACGGCCGCCGCCGCCGGTGCCGCAAAGAACATGCCCGCCGACTTTCGCGTCTCCATCACGGAAGCCCCGGGAAAGACCGCTTACCCCATTTCCAGCTTTACCTGGCTCCTGATTCCTTCGAAATTCTCCGATGCCGGAAAACGCGATGCCGTCAAAGGCTTCGTGAAATGGATGCTGGCGGATGGGCAGAACTATACCGAGGCGCTCTCCTACGCGAAGCTTCCCAAGGAAGTAGTCACAAAGGAAATAAGAGCTCTCAACGAAGTCCGATAGCTTTCGATTGGACGAAATGTCAACCGCAACCACCATCGTTCCGAGCGCGGGCCCCGTTGCGGGCTCGCGCTCGTTTTTAAGCCGCCTGCGCGAAGGGGATGAAATCGCGCGCATGATTACTTTTTTATTCGCGGCTTCGGTTGTTTTCATCACGGCGCTCTTGGTTTACGAACTCTGGGTCAGTTCCGTTCTTCCACGTCACAAATTTGGCCTCTCTTTCTTCATCACCCGCGTTTGGGACCCTGTATTCGATAATTTCGGCGCGCTGCCTTTCATCTACGGCACTGTTGTCACTTCGGCCGTTGCCTTGTGCCTTGCGGTACCCCTCGGCATCGGCGCTTCTATTTTTCTCGCGGAACTTGCGCCCGCAAGGCTCTCTGACACGCTCGAATTCTTTATCGACTTGCTTGCCGCGGTTCCCAGCGTCATTTACGGCGTTTTGGGCATCTTCATCGTCGTCCCTTTGATGCGCCAGTTCGTTGAGCCTGCCCTCAAGAATTCCTTGGGCTTCCTTCCTTTTTTCAAGGGCCCGGCCTATGGCATCGGCTTCCTGACGGCGGGAGTCGTCCTGGCTATCATGGTCGTCCCTTACATCATTTCCGTCTCGCGCGAAGTGCTTCTCTCCGTGCCCCGCGATCAGCGCGAAGCCGCCTTGGCCCTCGGCTCCACTCGCTGGGAATCGACCTGGAAGGTCGTCGTCCCATTTGCCCGCACCGGCATCCTGGGCTCAATATTCCTCGCGTTAGCGCGCGCTCTCGGCGAGACCATGGCTGTCAGCATGGTCATCGGTAACGCTCCGACGATCAGTGCGTCGCTCTTCTCCCCAGGCGACTCGATCGCCTCGGTGATCGCCAACCAATTCACCGAAGCAACCGGCGATCTCTACACCCAGGCTCTTATTGAACTGGGCCTGGTTCTGTTCCTTCTCACTTTTATCCTGAATGGCCTTGCCCGCATCTTGATCGTCACAACATCTCAGCGCGGCAGCGGACAGGGGAACGCATGAATCCTCGCCTGCGCTGGCGCAAATTCGTGAGCAACTTCATGCTCACTATGACCGGCTGCTGCGCTCTCATTGCCGTCTCCGTTCTTTTCTTCATTTTGGGGAATCTCGTATATCACGGCGGCACTTCGATCAACTGGAATTTTTTCACGAAATTGCCCGTCCCCGTGGGCGAAACGGGCGGCGGCATGGCCAACGCCATCGTCGGCAGCGCCAAACTGCTTCTTGTAGCCACGCTTTTCGGTGTTCCTATCGGATTTCTGGGTGCCGTCTACCTCGCCGAGTTCAGTGGGAACAAGGTGGCCTTCGTGGTCCGCTACGCGGCGGATTTGCTGAACGGTGCTCCTTCGATCGTCATCGGCATTTTTGCTTTTACCCTCGTTGTGCGCCCCTTCAAGCATTTCTCTACGCTCGCCGGCGGTGTCGCTCTCGGAATAATGATGATTCCTATCACCCTTCGCAGCACCGAACAGTTCCTTTTGAGCGTGCCTCGCAACTTGCGTGAGGGCGCGATGGCTCTGGGCGCCAGCAAGTGGAAAACGATCGTGACCGTCATCGTGCCCGCGGCTTATCGCGGCATTCTCACTGCGATTCTTCTCGCCTTCGCGCGCGTCGCTGGCGAGACAGCGCCGCTCATCTTCACGGCCTTGGGCAACAGCTATTGGAGCCACGGCTGGAACGAGCCCACCGCGTCGCTTCCGGTCGTAATATGGAACTATGCCCTTTCGGCGTACGACGATTGGCACCGCCAGGCATGGGCCGCGGGACTTGTCTTGCTTGCGTTGATTCTGGTCATTAACATTGTTGCCCGGGCGATTCTCTCCCGCGGCGTTTCGGTTCCGAGGGCCTAGTCCATGCACGCTTCTGTGAGGCAGGCAGTGTCCGTGAACATAACTCCACCGGTAACAACCTCCGCGAGTCGGGAGACTTCAGCGCCTGCGGAAATGCGCATGACCGTCTCCAAGCTTAATTTCTGGTATGGCAGCAAGCAGACTCTTTACGACGTCAATCTGGGCATCGCCACCAGTAAAGTCACCGCCCTTATCGGCCCTTCCGGCTGCGGCAAATCCACTCTGCTGCGGACTCTCGACCGCATGCACGAAACCGTCCGCAGCGCTCGCCTCGAGGGAGAAATCCTGCTGGACGGCAAAAATATTTTCGCGCAGGACGTTACTTCGTTACGCCGGCGCGTCGGCATGGTTTTTCAGCGTCCCAATCCCTTTCCAAAATCGATCTTCGAAAATGTCGCCTACGGGCTTCGCATCAACGGCTCGAAGCTCCCGATCGCGGAGGCCGTTGAGAAGAGTCTTCGCCACGCCGCGCTTTGGGACGAGGTGAAAGACCAGCTGCACAAGTCCGCTTACGATCTTTCCGGCGGCCAGCAGCAGCGCTTGTGCATCGCCCGCGCCCTCGCCGTCGAGCCCGAAGTTCTCCTCCTCGATGAGCCTTGCTCTGCCCTCGACCCCATCAGCACCGCCAAAATTGAGGAGCTCCTCGTTCAATTGAAGGATCTCTGCACCATCGTCACGGTCACTCACAACATGCAGCAGGCTGCGCGCATCAGTGATTTCACCGCCTTTTTGCTTGTCGGCCAACTCATTGAATTCAGCCCCACGCCGCAGCTTTTCACCATGCCGAGTGACCCGCGCACGGAGGCGTACATTACCGGCCGCTTTGGATGATCCCCGGAGCGTGTCGTGTGCGCTCCGTAAGACCGGCCGGAGCGAGGAATCTGCTGCTTGCTCCTTTGGGACCGGAAACTAGTGAAGGGAAGTTTTCATGGAACGTCACTTCGAAAAAGACTTGAATGAATTGAAGGAGCGGCTCCTCTGGATGGGCAGCCTCGCCGAGCGCGCCGTTCACCAATCCGTCCACGCCGTCCTCGAAGGCGATGAACAGCTCGCCAAGCGCGTTCTCGATGAAGAAGACTCCATCAACGAATTGCAAATGGAGATTGACGATCGAGTAGTCCAGCTCCTCGCCCTTCATCAGTTGATGGCCATCGATCTCCGCTTCGTCCTGGCCGTTTCCCGGATCAACAACGATCTCGAACGCATCGGCGACCAGGCCGTCAACATCGCGCAATCCGCCACTCGCATTCTTCGCCATCCGCGCGTAAAGCCCTATGTGGACCTGCCGCGCATGAGCGAGCTTGCCGAGGAAATGGTTCGCAACGCGCTCAACGCCGTCGTCCGCCGCGATGTGGACCTCGCGCAAAAAGTTCTCGCCACCGACGATCAGGTCGACCACTACCGCGATCAGATCTTCCGCGAGCTGCTCACCTACATGATGGGCGATTCCAGCGTAGTCTTTCCCGCTTTCGAACTTATCCTCGTCGCCAAAAATCTCGAGCGCATCGGCGATCACGCCACCAATATCGCCGAGGACGTCATCTACATCGTCCAAGGCCAGGACGTCCGCCACCCCACCGTCGACCGCCGCTAACTCCGGAACCACGCCGCGCTCTCCGGCGATCCGTCAGTTCCCGATTGCGCGATTTTCCAAAAGTTTGCCCAAACTCCGGCGCTGGTTGCCTGTTTCATAGTAGCGAAATCGGTCGCGGCTATTTTCTTGCTTGCTTACTTGATCTTTTTAGCGTGGATTTCTTGTCCATCGGGCCGGAGGTAGGTGTAGCCCGTCACGAGGCCCTGCGCATCACGGGAGAATGTGACACTCCCCAGGTCATTCTTTACGAAAAACGTATCGGAACCCGCGGGCAAGTACTCCTGAATTTTCCCGTCCAGTTCAGTCCAGAGTTTCCCATCCTTCACGGAGACGGTATCCAGTTCTCCTTTCGGGCGCAACTCGTATTGGCCGGCATAATCCAGATAGATCTTCGGATCGACATCGGCCCGCTTTCGATAATTCACAGGCACGTTGTCCCACTGCATGGCAATGAGGAGCCAGGCCCCCTTTTGCTTGATCCACGTTTCTGTTCTGCGCTGCTCACTGATGATGTCCGTATCGCCAAACTGTTCGTGCGCGGTGACTCGAAAGTTGATCACGATGGTGTTGCCGTGCATCCGCACTACGAGCTCGCGTGGATTCTCCAGACGATCATATGCGGCGGACAGCCGGCCGATGTGACCCAGCCATTGGGATTTCGTTTCCAGGTTTCCTTCCTCCGTGGTGAACAGGCAGTCATCCGAGACGTAACGCGCCGCGGTTTTCGCATCGCCCCTATTGGTGGCGTCTCTCCGTGCCTGGCTCGCATTGAGAGCTTCCTGTTCGGCAGGCGCGAGCTTCGGCAGGTCGGTAGCAGGGATCGTACTCGCGAATAGGCCCAGTCCAACCAACAGACAAGTGAAATGACGCATTGTCTGACCTCGCTGAACGAGCAATGAATTCACCTATACTGCCCGAATTTTACTCCCCGTGCGCGACAAACACCGTCAGCGTTCAAGTGAATCGGAGCTGATCCCAATTTTCCCCAAAGCTGACCTACAAGGAAAATTGACTATCATTGATATAGAATCCATTAAGATACTCCCTACAGTAATGCAATGCTGAAAAGTTAAACCCGGAAGGAGACGAACGTGGGCTTAGAGTTGCGTGCGTTCCTAGTATTGCTTTTGCTTTCTTTGGCTGTCCCACTCGTTCTATTTCTTTCATTGCGCACCAGTCTTCGCCAACTGCTGCAACAAACCGTCAAGACCGACGCTGGAGTCACTTTCTACCTTCGGTCTTTCCTTCTGATTGTCTTTCTTTCCGCTCTCTCAGCGGCCATAGGAACCTCGTTTGATTTGAAGCCGGACTCTACCATCATGGAATATGTATGGAAGGGAGCGGAAGGACTGTCCGGGACCCTGTTGGAAACACTTCTGTTCACAGTAGCGTACGCAGTCCTTATCACCATTCTTGTCGCCACCTTGAAAATCACAGATGACAAATGACACCTACCTAATCGTTTCGTACGCCGTTTGTGCTGCCCTCTCTATATTGCTGGGCACCCTGGTTTATTTGTTTCTCCGGCGTCCGTTTGCTGTCGTTGCGGGCGCGGCACCTCGGAAGGATCTTCACTCGATAATGAAGAGACTCTTCCCCATCGGATTGATCTTCCCGGCTCTGCTGGGCTTTGTTTCAGTTTCCTATCAAAGCTGCGGCCGGCGAACGTATTCAAGAATCGTAGAGAGCCGGAGTTACCTCGTCCAAAAGAATCAGGAACAGATTTCTTCAACCTTGTTTTCGATTGTGGTCGCGGTTCTCATCTGGGATGTCGTCATCCTCCTGCTGACAAAACTCGCGCAAAGAGAGTCCAATTCCCGGTAGGCCCTGGCAGCGCTTAGCGGAGAAGTGGGATTGGTGACCTCCAGGGCGGAAGGCAGCATTCACTTGTAGTAGCGCCATTGGCACACGGCGCTGGCTGTTTGTTGCCAAAGACTTCTACAACCTTCAAATTAAGGGAATGGCGAACTTTTGGTTCACGCTCTGGACCTACTTCCGTTGGAGCCTCGAATTTTTATACACGCCTCCTTTTGCGTACGGCAGTTTGTTACTTGGTCTCAGCTTCATTGCGTCCGTAATCCTTCAACGGCCATTCTCTAAGCCGATTTGGAAGAAGACTTACTCCAGTGTTGTTCTGCAATTTTTGTTCCTCCCGGCGACGCTGGCCGTCACAGTCTTGGGGCGAGTTGATTGGCAGCAGCCTCACTTCCCGGGACCGAATAAGTGGGGACTTCTGGCGGAGGATGTCTTTGCCTTTGGTTCTCTAATTGTCAGCAGTTACTGTGTCTGGAGAATGAAGGGACTGCGTTGGTTTGCCTTGAGTCTAGCCATGCTGCAACTCTGGCTTCTCGCAGCGGCCAACTTCATTGCAGGAATGTCGTTGACTGGCACCTGGTTATAAATATCAGGTTCAAGCAACGTGCCTGATGCACGCTACTCGGAAACTGACTCACCACTCACCATTCGAATAACCAGACGGTACTAGAACCGACAGGTACTTGACTCTTGATCAGATCTGCGGTACTATTCTTGACAGAGAAATCTTTGGACTGCGGCAGCCTTTCGCTGCCGCTTTTTCATCTGTGGGAGCTACGCATCTGAATTTGCCCCTGGCAAGCCGCCATTGGGAGGACGCCGCAACTATCTTAGAATCAACACCTACGCGGCTCCCTCTAAGTGTTGATTCCAAACAACTTACGCAATCGCTAAATCCCGTAGATGCAACACTTACAAAAAAACGGGGGGGTAGGGGTCGTTATTGTTAACTAGCTCAGGCACACCTAGCCCAGCTCGGGCCAGGCTCACACCCGCTGCGCCTGATGCTCCACGGACTTGCGCCGGATCCCAGTGACAAGCAGCCAGAGCAGAAACACCGCGCTCGCCAGGCTAACCACGCCCGCGAGTGTGCGGTCCCAAGTCCTCATTAACCTTACGCGAATCCGGGACTCCCCGGTTGGCACTTGCACGATCATTTGGTCGTAATCATCGCCGCCCAACGGCGTGACTTTCGCGCCGTTCAATTCCACTCGCCACGCCGGGTAATTCAAGATGCGCAGCCCGAGAAAAAACGGCTGTTGTGAGTTGACCGAAACCTCTTTTTCTTCCGGCGTCCATCGGTCAACATGAACGATGGGCTTTATGACCGGCCCCTGCATGGAATCGGTATCCATCACCTGCACTTCGGGTGACTTTGCTGGAATGTTTGTGTGGTCGTCTCCCAGCGGATCGTATTCGTCGGTGCCTTCAAATCCTTGCCCGTTCGCAATGGCCCGGCGTAAGCCCGGAATGTCTTCTGTATCCCACCAACCTTTTTGCACGAGCAGCGCGCCCGTGCTTCCGAGGATGGCAAATGTTGTCAGTGTCCAAATCCATCCCCAACGCTTCCGCGCCATCGAGCATGCCAAAAATATCGCAAACGGAAGCGCGAGAACGGACATCCAGCGCCACGGGAATTGCACAAAACGCAGCTTCGGCAGCAGCAGCCAGAAAGGGGCACTGAGCCGCAGCATCAGGAGCGTTGCCAAGGCCGAGAGAAGCAGAAAAATTCGCCATTCTTTCATCACTGCCCCGCCAGCCTGCCCATTTCCGCCGCGCGCAGCCAGAGCCGCAGCTCCCGCAAGAATGATCATCAGGACGGCCAGGCTGGAGGCTATCCAGTTGAAGAGTGTGTGCTCGGGATTGTTGATTACCGTAAAAAGAAAGTTCTCCGACGGGAGCAATCCGGTGGAGAGGGCCTGCGTGATGTTCACCCAACGCTGCTCGTAGGCGGCTGGCAGCAAGTAGAAGCACATCAGACCGAATCCCAGCGCGAGCCCGGCTGTGCCGCGCGTCAGAGGCTTCCAGGTTCTGCGCACAACTGCCGCGTAGCCCAACACAGCGGCAACGCTGTAGCTTGCAATCACTCCGGCGGGCGCGTTGGAAAGCCAAATCGCGGCAAAAACCGTGCCAAAAGCTGCAATCGTTCCGTGGGGATAGGGCTTTCGGAAACTTGTTTCCGCGGCCGTTTCCACCAACTCGCAAATCTGTAAGGTCAGCAGCAGCAGGAGGGGAAAGAATGCGTCGGCCAGAAACTCCGCGAAATCGCTGCGAATATAAATGACGACGAGGGCGTAGGGATTAGCCGCGTAGCATGCGATGCAAAATAAAGCCGCCCTCTCCGAAAGCACGCGCCTTGCGAGGAAATACGCGCTGATCCCGGCAAAGCATTCTATAAGCAGAATGAAAGCAGCCGGCACCGCGTTCCACGGCAGAAGGGAACCCAGTGCGGCTCCCAGCATCCACGAAAATGGCGGGTAAAAAATAAATCTCGGCTCTCCGTAGCCGTGGTCCGCCCACTCCGTCCAGCGTGGGAAAATGACTCCTTCTTTCCATTGGCCCGCCGCGTCCAGCCAGGACGAGGCGTGAAACTGAAAGTCGTGGCCGGTGGCGCTTCCCCGCCAAAAAAACGGAGAAACAATCACCAGGGAAATCAGCAACGATACAAAAATGGCAGGAAGCCAGCCGCGAAACCGAGCGGTCGAACGCAACGGATTCTGTGGTTCAGCGCGTGATGTCATGCGATGTTCACGTCATTGTAACCGGGAAAGAAAGCGTCATGCGAGTTTCATCCTTCTGTGCTTGCCGCGCCAAGTTGAGCGATAATACACGCTCTCATGAGCACGCCGGGCACAGCTCCCGCGCCCATCATCGAAGCGCGGAAACTCGAAAAATATTACGCGCAGCCGGACGGCAGCCGCATTCAGGTGATTGCCGCCACGGACCTCGCCGTCTACCCCGGGCAAATCATCGCGCTGCTCGGTCCCTCCGGCTGCGGAAAATCCACGTTGCTTCGCATGCTCACGGGACTCTCGCCCGCCAGCGCCGGCTCGGTTTTCTGGCACGGCGAGCCGGTGGGAGATAAGGCGCCAAACGTTTCCATCGTGTTTCAGAGCTTTGCTCTTTTCCCTTGGCTCACGGTACTCGAAAATGTCGAAGCCCCTCTTGAGGCCCGCGGCATGGTTCCCATCGAGCGCCACAAACGCGCGCTGCGCATTATTGACGCGGTCGGGCTGGACGGTTTCGAAACGGCTTATCCCAAGGAACTCTCCGGCGGCATGAAACAGCGCGTCGGTGTCGCCCGCGCCCTCGTTGTCGAACCGGAAGTTCTCTTCATGGATGAACCATTTTCCGCTCTGGATGTTCTGACCGCGGAAACGTTGCGCGGCGAGCTTCTGGAGCTTTGGCTCGATCGAAAGATTCCCACTCGGGCCATTTTCATCGTCACGCACAATATCGAAGAAGCTGTGGTTCTTGCCGACCGCATCGTCGTTCTTGGCCGTAATCCAGCCCATATTCACGCGGATATTCCCGTGGACATGCCCCATCCGCGTGACAGAAAGTCCTCGAGCTTTGTCGAGCTTGTCGATGAAATTTATCGCGTCCTTACGCGCCCTGACCACGAACGGGAGTCGGTTCCTCCGAAGTCCGCTGGCCCTGGCAAGCAAGTGTCTCGCAAAGCCATCATGCTTCCCCACACGCGTCCTGGTGGGATGGCCGGTCTGCTGGAGATTCTCGTGGATCAAGGCGGCCGCGCGGATCTCCATAAACTCGCGGATGAACTGAGCCTCGAAGTGGACGCGCTTCTTCCTACAGTGGACACGGCCGTGTTGCTCGGCCTGCTGCGCCTCGAAGAAGGCGACGCGATCATCACTCCGGAAGGACACTCCTTCGCCCAAGCGGACATCCAGGCCCGCAAAGCGATTTTTCGCAAAGCGGCGCTGGCGAACATTCCATTGCTGGCCCAGATGCACAATGCCCTTAAGGCGAAGTCGGACCGCACGCTCTCGGAGGAATTCTTCCGCGACCTGCTCGACGAGCATTTCAGCGAGGACGAATCGCGCCGCCAGTTGGAAACCGCCATCCAATGGGGGCGCTATGCGGAAATTTTCGATTACGACGCCGCCACGCGCAAATTGACTCTCACCGAGGCCTGACCTTCCCGTGCCTCCGACTACGCTTGCCGCACAAACTTCAGCTCCGATTCCGCCGGCCCTAAGGCGGCCCGCCGGCTCTCGCTGGTCCTGGTCCTTTTTGATTGATATTTGTGTTTTTCTTTTTGTGCTAGCCGCCATTTACGGCGTCTACGCCATCGCGCACACCGTGCTCGGTCCCGTTTCTCCCCAGGCCGAGATTTCTCAGAGTCCGAGCGCCCTGCCGCTTTACGCGCTCTATTCGCTCGTGCGGATTGGCGTGGCCTATGCGCTTAGCCTGGCTTTTGCCCTCGCCTACGGCTATCTTGCCGCCCGTTCCAAACGCGCGGAAATCGTGCTCGTGCCGCTCCTGGATATCCTGCAATCCATCCCGGTGCTGAGTTTTCTTCCGGGCGTCATGCTCGCCATGGTGGCGATTTTCCCCCATAGCCAGCTGGGAATCGAGCTCGGTTCCATTATTCTGATTTTCACTGGCCAGGTATGGAATATCGCATTCAGTTTTTATTCTTCGTTGAAGACCATACCGCGCGAATTGAGGGAAGCGGCCATCATTTACCGCTTCGGCCGCTGGCAAAGGTTCGTCGAGTTGGATTTGCCGTTCTCCACCATCGGCCTCGTCTGGAATTCGATGATGTCCGTTGCAGGCGGATGGTTCTTCCTCATGGCCTGCGAAATGTTTGTACTCGGCAAGCGCGACTTTCGCCTGCCGGGGCTCGGCTCATACCTCGAAACCGCGGCGAGCCATGGCAACACGCGCGCCATACTTTGGGGCCTGGGTGCGATGGTTGCCGTGATTGTTCTGCTGGATCAGCTCATCTGGCGGCCGGTCATCGCATGGGCGGACAAATTCAAGTTCGAGCAAGTCGAGGCCGCTCAAGCTCCCACGCATAATTGGTTGCAGCTCCTAGGCCGTGCTTCCATCGTGATTCGCTTTTTCCGTGTCGCGGTGCGCCCGGTGCTCGATTGGATCACGATCAACATTGCGGTGGGAGCGCGCCGGGCCGCGGAGACGTTTTCCGAGCCAAAGCGCCAGAGCACGCGCCGGTGGCTGCTCATCGTTCTTGCAGCCGTAATTCTGGCGGGCCTTGGGTTCGCCGTGTTTCATGGAACACGCGAACTATCGGACTTGCACCGCGCGGATTATTTCGCGCTCTTGCGCAGCGCCGGCTTCACGCTTCTTCGCGTGAACGGCGCCCTCCTCATCGGCGCCCTTTGGAGCGTCCCGGTGGGTGTGGCAATCGGTTTCAGTCCGCGGCTGGCGCGCATTGCCCAGCCACTCGCGCAGATTGCCGCATCCATTCCCGCCACCGCTCTTTTTCCTGTGATTTTGCTGTTCTTGCTCCGGCACAGAGGAGGCCTCGAACTCGCTGCCATGCTGGTCCTGCTGCTCGGCACGCAGTGGTACATTCTCTTCAACGTCATCGCCGGCGCCATGGCGATTCCCACGGACCTCAAGGAAGCCTCCGGCATCTTTCGGTTCCGCTCCTGGGACCGCTGGCGCTACCTGATACTTCCGGGAATATTTCCCTATCTCGTCACCGGGTTGGTGACCGCTTCCGGCAACGCCTGGAACGCCAGCATCATAGCGGAATATTTTCACTTTCAAGGGAGGATCGTCTCGACCACTGGTCTTGGCAGCGCCATCAGCAGAGCCAGCGACGCGGGCCGCTTTGACGTCTTGCTGGCGGCCACGCTGATCATGGCGACCATCGTCGTGCTCATAAACCGGCTCGTGTGGCGGCGCATGTACCGGCTGGCGTCCACGCGCTTCAAGCTGGAAACCTGAGCACCGTTCATTGCGCGCGAGCTATTTCTTCTCTGTCGAAGAGGGCGCCGGCTCTTCTCCCCAGATGTATTTCGCGAACCATTTTTCGTTTTCTTCCATGACGGCGCGCTGCTGCTTCGGTTTCGTAATGCCGTGCCCGAATCCTTTGTAGACGACCATCTTCACGGGCACGCCGCGATCCTCCAGCGCCTGCCGTAATTCGTATCCGTTCGGGATGGGAACGCGCCGATCATTTTCTCCATGCTGGATCAGCGTCGGCGTCTTGGCCTTGGCGATGTAGGCAATCGGCGAAGTCTTCTTGTAGATTTCCGGATCATCCCACGGAGTGGCGTGCAGATACTGGCGCGTGAAAGGTGTAATGTCTGTGTTGGCGTAGTAAGTCATCCAGTCCGAAATTCCCGCGCCAACGGATACCGCTTTGAAGCGGTCGCTCGAGGCCGTGATGAAGGCGGATATATACCCGCCTTCGCTCCAACCCATCGAGCCGACGCGGTCTTTGTCCACAAACCCTTTCGCGATAAGAGAGTCCACGCCGGAAATTACATCGGCGTAATCGCCCACTCCCAGATTCCTGACATTCAAGGAGCGGAATTTTTCTCCATACCCCGCCGACCCTCTGTAATTGGGCCGCAGAATCAGCGCGCCCTTGGCGGCGAACCGCTCCAGAGGGTAGTAGCGGTCGGCGTTCAGAACCGGCTGGTCGACACCCGTAGGGCCTCCATGAATCACGACCAGCAACGGATATTTCTTTTTTGGATCGAAGTCATGCGGCTTCAAGAGAACGCCTTCAATCGGAGTCCCGTCCGTTGACTTCCAGGAAATCACTTCGCGACGCGCCAGCTTGAATGATTTCAATTGGTCACCAAGCGTGGTGAGTTTTCTCGGTTGCCATGGCGCCACATCTGTCGCAAATATTTCTGGATATTCGTTTTCGAGCGCCGCCCGGAACGCCGCATGTTTGTAATCCTTCGAGAAAGAGAAAGAAAACGCATCCAGATGCTCCGGCGCGCTGAGTTTTTCGATCGCTTTCGTCTCCGGATGAATTCGGAACAAATGGGCGAATGTCTTTTGTTCCGCCGCGAAATAAATGCCATCGGGAGCCCAGCCGATAAGTCCGGCATCTTCGTCGAAGGCGTCCGTTAGAACGCGCGGCGTGCCGCCCTCCGCCTCGATCACGGCGATTTTCACGTTCGCGTAGAAAAAGTATTTTGCTCCATCCACGGTTTCGTAGGCGATCTGCTTTCCATCCGGCGACCAGTGCGGGTTCCTGTCCGGCCCGGGCGTACTCACAATCTTTTTCACTTTTCCGTCGCTCACCGTCACCACGTAAATGTCCGCGGTCCCCAGGGAAATCAAATCCGGGTCGCGCTGCGCGGTGAATGCGATGCGAGCGCCGTCCGGCGACCACGCAAACTCTCCCACGCTGAAGGCAGTTCCATCGGTCAGCCGTTTCGGTTCGGGAATTGTTTCGGCGTCGCCCGCGGGAATCTGCAGCGTCCACAAATGCGACATTTTGTAGTCGCCGTGGACGACCTCGTAATCGCCGTATTTTTCTTTGCGTTCTTTCATCGCTTTCGATTCCGGATCTTCGGAGGTGAATGCCACCTTCTTCGAATCCGGCGACCAGGCAAATATATTCACTCCCGTTTCGATTTTCGTGAGCTGCCGGGCTTCCCCGCCGTCCGCGGAAATCAGATAGATCTGCTTCTTGCCTTCCGGCGTCCCGGAGATTTGTCCCGGGCGGTCGGAGAGAAACGCGATCCACTTCCCGTCCGGAGACCATGCAGGGTTGGTGCTCGATTTTTTCGAAGCCGTCAGCTGGTGAGAGTCTCCACCGGCGGCGTCGGCAATCCACAGATCGCGCTCGAATGCGTTGTCCTCCCAGTTCGTTCGCGACACTTCATAGACCACACGTTTGCCATCGGGAGAAATCTCGGGGTTGAACGCGCCCTTCATCTCCAGGGACTGATCGATCGAGGGCGTGACAGAACTCGAAGCATTGGCTACCGGAGCCGGCTGCTGGGCGGCAAGGGAGGCTGCAAGCGAAAAGGTCGTGGCCAACAGCAGGGCAGCGCAACACGTGTTACGCATTATTTTTCTCCTTGAGACTTGTTCCAGATTCCCTCTCTCGATATTTCCTCGACCAGCGGACAAATCCAATGATGAGCCCGATCCCAACAAGCCCCATTGCCAGATAGACATGCCAACCATGCAATTCCAACGCGGAGATGACGGCTGCAATCCCGGAGAGCGAGATAAGGATGACGGCCTTTGTCTTCGGCATCTCCCTCTGCATAGCGACTGCTCCGGATCGGACTGCTCTGTCAAGGTTCACGGTTCCTCTACTTAAGCCGAGGCGGACCGCGGCCCGGCTTCTTTTGTCAACTCTTTGCTCAGGAAAATAATCTGTCCGACGTGGTGATAAGCATGGCCGGCGCATCGCAGAAAAATCATAAAGCGTTCCGCAGCTTCAGGTTCGAGTTCGGCTGAATAAGGCGCCATCCAATCTTCGGGCTTCTGCTTTCTGACTGTCGACACAACCATCGCAATGGTCTGGTCGAAAGCTTCCAACACTCTTGCTTTGTCCGGTTTTCCGGTTTCCGTAAATTCTCGATTACGGTCGCGAACGTATCCTGTCTTCGCAACCCGCGCTCCGATGTAGTAATTCAGATTACCCGTCAGATGCAAAGTCAGGTGGCCGATGCTGTTGCCGTAGGTGAACGGATTGTGCCAGAACTGCTCCTGCGTTAAAGGATCAACCCATTTGTGAACGTGAGCCGCAATGAATTCGTAGTACCAGGCGAAGTCTGTTGCAACGGTATTGGGAAGATCAGCCATGACTGTTCCTCACATCGCAGAATCCGAAAAGCTTTTTCAACGGCTCAGTGTGCGGCAATCGGGTGCTCATTCTTGTAAATCACGCCTTCCTTCATGACAAAAAAGACGTGCTCCGTCTGACGGATATTTTCCACCGGATCGCCCGGCACGGCCACCACATCGGCCAACTTGCCCGCTTCGAGGGTTCCAATCTTGTCGGCCAGGCCGAGCAGCTCCGCATCCGCCGAAGTTCCGGCTTTCAATGCGGCGATAGGTTTCATCCCCAAATCCGCCATCAGATGGAACTCTTCGGTGTTGCGGCCGTGAGGGTAGACTCCCGCGTCGGTCCCCAGCCCGATTTTTACGCCTTTCGCCAGCGCTCTTTGAAACATTTGCTGGACGGCAGCAATCGCCGCTTTTGCTTTCGCCAGGATCGGCGGCGGGATGTATGTGCCTTTATCAATCAGGTCGGCAAAAACGTGCGGGGCCATCAGGGTCGGCACAAGAAAAGTTCCGTGCTGCTTCATCAGGTCCAGCGCCTCATCGTCGAGAAAAGTGCCGTGTTCAATCGAGTCAATGCCCGCGCGAATGGCGCGCTTCGCGCCCTCCGCTCCGTGAGCGTGCGCCGTCGTTTTTCTGCGAAGCGCGTGCGCTTCATCCACGATGGCGTTCAGTTCTTCCTGCGTGAGTTGCGGCGTATCCACATCATCCGTGAGAGAGAGCACGCCACCCGTGGCGCAAACCTTGATCATATCCGCGCCATACTTGTGGTCCAGGCGGACGGCGTATCTGGCCTGCTCGGGCCCGTTGATGACACCGTCAAGCGGCCCAGACTCCCGGCCGAAGAGGCCCTCGCGGAAACCATTTTCGCCGTCGCAATGGCCACCGGTAGCGCCCAGGGCATGAACCGTGACAAGCATGCGTGGCCCGGGGACAACGCGATCGCGAATGGCGTTGCGCAAGCCGACATCGAGATAGTCGGAAGAGCCGACATCGCGGACAGTCGTGATTCCGGCCATCAGCGTGACGCGGGCGTTGGCAGTGGCGTCGATAGCTCGTTCAGCGATGGTCTTCTGCAACTCGTCGAGTTCGCGCTGTTTGTAGTCTTCGCTGTACATCGAAGTCAGGTGGGTGTGCGCGTCAATGAATCCGGGCAAAAGCGTGGCGTCTCCGAGGTCAATGACTTCGGTGCCGGCCGGGATGGTTGCGCCAGCGCCAACGCCCGTGATTTTGGCGTCGGTGACAACCACAAGGCCGGGCTTCACCAACGCGTCGCCTTTGCCGTCAAACATGCGGGCGGCTTTCAGCACGTAGGTTTTGCTCAGCTGCTTTTGTGCCTGGCCGAATGCAGGGGCAGCCCACAGAAAAATGGCGCACACGAATCCCAGCATTCCCTGCGTGGCTCGCCTGCGTATCATTTGTCTCTCCTCTTATCTCGACTGAGACATGACCAAATTCGTGGAACGCCGACAATAGCCTGACTCAGTAAAAAGTCAATGTCTTCCTCAAAGTGCTGGTGAAGGACAATCTTCGAACTTACTATCCCGTGGAACAATGGCGAGTCTTTTTGTTAAGATGACTCTGCCGCTTTCGACAGGAATTTTTTCCAGCCGTAGTTCCGGGAACTCCCCAGTCCAGGGTTCTGGAAGGCGTGACCAAATTGAAGGCAGAGGTGTGGCATGTCACGCGTGGAGCGCAGCACCCAGCTGTTCTCGCGATCGCGCTTCCTATCGGCACTTCGGCCGATGCCGAAAAACTTCTGTGCCGGCGGAGGGTTAGGTCCGTCATCGGATCGAATTTTTCTGGAGCAGGCATAAGGAATGTTGGCTACGGCTCTCCGTCGCTGGATGTCTCCTTCTCTTTTGCGGGATTTCGTTCGCAGACGGCGTTTTCGACGCGGCCTGACGAACGTCCTTTTGATTGCGGTGTTGAGTGGAGTTGCCGGTTATATAATCACGCGCCCGGTGGGCGGAACAGGCTTTCCTGTTCCCCGAACCGCACGGCACGCGCCGCCTTCCCCGGCGCCGAACGCCCAGGCTTCACTCACGGAAGGCGTTGCGGCCTCTTCGATGAGCACCGCTGTAGCGAAGGGAACAAGTCCCGCTGCGGGTTCCTACGCGACAGGGGCGTACAAGTTGGCTGAAGGGCCCTATGCCGTCGCGGAGGTTGCGGACATCGTGCTTCATGATGGGAAGCGGAATAAAGACCTGCACATGCGCATTTTCTATCCTAACGGCGCCGGGCCCTTCCCTGTAATCGTGTTCTCGCACGGTGCCGGTGGTTCTCAGTCCTGCTGCGAAGAGCTGACGCACCATTGGGCCAGCTACGGCTACATCACGCTACAGCCCACTCACGATGACTCCACGTTGCAACGCCGCAACACGGGGGAGGAAGGCATCGACTTTGTGAAGGCTGTCCGTGATGCGCTGAAGAAGCCAGCGCTATGGCAGAGCCGTCCCCAGGACATTTCCTTTGTGCTGGATTCACTGCCGACGCTGCAAAAACGTATTCCCGCGCTTGCCGGCAAAATCGATTCCCGGCAGATCGGTGTCGGTGGGCATTCCATGGGCGCTTTTACGGCGGATGCCATCGCGGGTGCTCTGGTTGATCTTCCCAAGCATTCCGCGACTGATTTCGGCGATCCGCGCGTGAAGGCAGTTCTGCTGCTATCACCGCAGGGGCCGGGCGAATTTGGGCTGAATGATCATTCCTGGGACCAGGTCAATATTCCGCTCTTGAGCATGACCGGCTCGCTGGATCGGGGGGCGGGGCAGCAGGATCCGGAGTGGAGAAAGATTCCCTTCGAACGCAGCCGCCCCGGCGACAAATATCATGTATTCATTCAGGGGGCGAACCATATGTCGTTCATCACCTCAAAGCTGCTATCGCCTTCGCGGGGCGTGCGGGGAGATGCGATTCTGGGCTATACCAATTCCGCATCGCTGGCGTTTTGGGACGCCTATTTGAAAGCCGATCCGGCTGCAAAGAAGTATTTGCAATCGGACGCGCTGGCCGATTCCACGCGAGGCGCCGTAAAAATCTATCGCCGTTAATTGGGCTAAGATTCGCAGAAGCATTCCTCTGCTTTTCCACATTACCTTCAGGGGGAGTCCTTCCGTACCATTGACGCTGTTACCGGCCTCTTCGGAAACTAGGTACAGTATGGCCCGCTATTCCGCTTTTCTCGGGCGCAGGGTCGAGGTGCAATACCGCGCCGGAGACATCCTCCTGCCCGCATCAGGTACGTTTGTGGCCGATTCCGGGAGGTCCATTTTCCTCGAGCAGAATTTGGAGCTGCGTGGCTCTCAGAAACACTTCCGCTGGGAGATTCCCTACCAGTACATTGTTCGCCTTGAAGAGAAGGCGGCTCCCGCAGAGGCCACAGCGACTGGCAGCAACGCTGCCGCTTGTGTGGCTGAATCAAGAGTGAAGGAAGTCTGCAAGCTCGAAAACTCCGTCGGTGGCGCTCCCGCGATCCTCCCGCTCCAGAATCGACCGAAGACCGCGTAGGATTGTAAGCGCCTAATCCTCGCACGACTCCTACCCTTCGTTTCAGTTACAATTTACGCGCCACAGAGCATAAGTTCTCGCCGAGGCGGCCAGTCGCCTGGCCCCATGGCAAACAGGAGGCTTTTCGTGACCCTCGATGCCCGCTCGAAAACCAACATTGGCCCGGGAGTAACTGTAGGTCCTGGAACAAATGTCGGCCCCACCAGGAAGCTCGGGCCAGGCTCCAAAGTCGGGCTGATTGGGCTTGGCCTTATGGGGCGGCCAATGGGTCTAAACCTCTTGAAAGCTGGTTTTGCCCTGACGGTCTGGAACCGCACAACCTCTCGCGCAGAGTCTCTTGTGGCCGCCGGCGCCAGGCTTGGCGGTTCCCCGCACGATGTCGCCGCCGCATCGGATGTGCTTATCACGATTGTCAGTGATCCACCGGCGCTCGAGGAGGTCCTCTGGGGCAGGTCAGGCAAAGGCGCCGGAGCCCTTGGTGCGCTTCGTCCGGGAAGCATCTACATCGATTCCAGTACCGTGTCGCCAACACTGGCTCGCAAGATCGCTGCCGCCTGTAAGCAACGTCAGGTGGACTTCCTGGACGCTCCTGTGACCGGAGGTACCTGGGGAGCCGAGAAGGGGGAGCTGGTCTTTATGGTGGGCGGGGACGCCCAAGTTCTCAAGGACGCGGAGCCGGTTATCAGTGTCATGGGAAAGAAATGGTTTCATCTTGGGCCCAATGCGGCTGGCCAGACCATCAAATTGGCGATGAATCTAATCCTTGCGCTCGAAGTTGACGCCCTTGCAGAGGGCCTGGCGCTAGTGACAGCCGCGGGCTTGGGAGGGGAAAAGCTCGTTGAAGTGCTGCAATCGAGCATGGGACGCGCCCCCGTGCTTGACGTAAAGGCCCCGCTGCTTCTCAAAGGGGAGTACGCTCCCAGCTTCCCGTTGCGCCTCATGCACAAGGACGTCGGATTGGCGCTGGACCTGGCCAAGGAAGTCGGCGTAACGCTACCGGCCGGCACGGCAGCTTTTTTGACCTATTCCGCCGTGAAGGCAGCGGCCAAGGAAGATCTGGATTATGCCGCCGTAATGAAATTCTGGCGGCGGTGAGGCAGCGGCAGCTGAGTATATTAGTTCTCGTGGAATTCGAGAGCTAAGAGCAGATAGCCGACGCAAACTGAGCTTGTGGCAGTCCCTCCGGGGTCTTCTTCAAGGTGAAGAGAAAAGGGAGCAGGATAGCGACAGCCATTTTCCAGCAGGGGAGAGGTCAGACGGGACGAACCGCCGCCCGGCGGTCAAGGTCTAGCGAGAGACTCTGGTCCAGGAGTACAGCTACATACCGAGAGCAGGTCTTCATTTCGGAAGCTGCCCAAGAGGCGACCGCCGGCTGGATGGATCGAGAGATGTTCTCCAGCTTTGAGACTATCCGGTAATAGCCTTTGACTTCACGCAACCAGGGTGTGCGTTTGATGAGGCGAGGAGACAGTTCGTCGCACAAACTAAGAAGTTTCCCGAAGTCGTGAGAGCCGATGTTTTCGGCCTCGACGCCCGTTGCCGCGCGCAAGGTATCAGAGAGGGGCTGATTGGCAGTGGTCAGCCAAATCAAGCGCCATTGGCTGATGGCGAAATTAGCCAAGGCCAGTAGGGAGAAGACGAGTATGAGGGCGGCTGCCATAGTTCTCTCTGACGGGGATAGTCTGACAGGAGTATGTAATGTGTTCTATAGAACCCCCGTACCAGAGGACAAGTACGGCGGGTCGAAGCGGCAAGAGTGCTCCTCCGATCCGCGCATCGACAGCCCCACTTTGGGGTGAATCAGCGGGCATCAACTTGAGAAGGCGGCTCCCGCCTTCCGTCAAATGTTAACCCCTGAGTGACTATTCGAGCGCTGCACGCTTTAATCTCCTTGACCGCAAAGGGCGCTCATTCTAGCGTGGGTAATAAGGTTATTCATCCGAGCCGACCTCTTATGGACACTCCCGAGAATCCGGCAGACTTGCGCCTCGAAACCTCAAACGAACGAGAGATCGTCGAGAACTTGCGCAAAATTGAGAAGCGAGACTGGTGGGTCTGGGCCAATTCCATTTTTGTCATGCTGCTACTCACGGGAGCGCTGATTTCTTTTGCGCTGCCTTCCTTGAGACAGGGCGGTACGACTCTTTTCCGGATCAAGTTCAGCGAAGCCATTTTTGGACTGGTCGCCCTGGTTTTAGTCTTCATCGGCTACACCATCTACCAGCAAGTGCTCATAAAACGCCTGCGCCGCCAGCTCGCCGAAAGGCAGCATCACACTTTGATCCTGCGCGAACTAGCGATGATTGACGCCTTGACGGGACTTTACAATCGCAGATTTGCCAAGCAACGCCTCGCCGCAGAAGTGGCCCGCTCCACCCGCAAGGGCCATCCCCTAACGGTCGTGCTTTTGGATCTGAATGAGTTCAAGCACATCAACGATACCTACGGCCATGCTGCCGGGGATTTGGTTCTTCAGGAATTCGCAGCCGCACTAAACCGTGTCGTTCGAAGCGGTGATTTGGCAGTACGAATGGGTGGCGACGAGTTTCTGTTGATCCTTCCGGAATGCAACCTTGCTCAGTTGCAGCTTGTCCTGGACAGGCTCGGACCAGTCGAAGTGGTCTGGGAAGGACGCAAATTCACGATCAAATACTCCGTCGGTTGGAAGGAATATGGACCGGGCGACGAGCCTGAGTCCATGCTCGCAGCCGCCGATCAGGCACTGTACGCGAATAAGCGCGCCGCCAAGCAAGCTCCCGTAAGGGATTCCGTGCCCGTCTGACTCCTCAACTAATCTGATTCAATTTGACCGCAAAGCGTCAATACTCCGGTTTCGGCAGGCACGCTGCCGCCTTACTGCGAGAGTGGCGGTGTGCAGGCACGTGGTTGAGATAAGATGCTCGGGCTCTTCCGTCGCATGGACATTTGGCGAGCTATTTTATTCAAGTCATATGAAGCGGCGACCCATTTTGCCAGCTGTATGAGAGGGGGACTTTCATCATGTTGAAGAACAAGCGAGCGCTGCCAGCGGCCTGCGCGGCCTCGATCCTCTTGGCATTCGGTGCGGCCGTGGGCCAGACGAACGATCTGGGCATTTTTACGAATCAAGGCAGCGTCGGCCAAACACCTCCTGGTGGCAAAGCAGGATACGACGCCTCGAAACGCGAGTACAAAATCACCGGAGGCGGCGCCAATATGTGGGCAGCTTCCGACGCGTTCTATTTCGTGTGGAAAAAAGTGTCGGGCGACGTGGCTTTGAGCGCCGATATTCAGTGGGTAGGCACAAGTGCGGCGGAGCATCGCAAGGCGGTATTGCTCCTGCGACAGAGCCTCGATCCTGGCTCGCCGTACGCCGACGCGGTATCGCACGGCAACGGGCTCACCTCGCTGCAATTTCGCGGGGCGCCGAATGAGCAAACTTACCAGGTCGTGGCGGCCGAAGACGGACCATCACGCTTACGCATCGTCAAGCAGGGAAGCAGATTCACCATGTACTATGGCAAGCCCGGCGAGGAATTGAAGACTGCCGGCCCGATTGAATTCGTGACTTTGCACGATCCCTATTACGTGGGACTTGGAGTTTGCTCTCATGTGGCGACAACACTCGAAACCGCCGTCTTTTCGAATGTGAAACTGGAAGAAACAAGTCCCACAAAATGAATTATTCAAACCTGGCTCAGGTCAGTCGGCACTGATCTGCACCGCCCGAGAGAAAGCAAAACAATGCCTACAGTTGCTTCCATAATGGCCGAGCTGAAAAAGAAGGGCAGCGAGAAAACACGGAAGATTTATGCGCGACACGGCATGGCAACAGACAACATGTTCGGCGTCAGTGTCGCGGACCTGAAAGTTGTGGCGAAGAGTATAAAGGGGCAACAGGCTCTTGCACGCGAACTCTACGAAACGGGCAATCTGGATGCGATGTATCTTGCCGGAATGGTTGCCGACGGCGCTCAAATGACGGAAAAGGAATTGAATGTGTGGGCTGAGGGCGCGGCAAATTTGCAGATGATCTCAGAATATACCGTCGCTTGGGTAACAGTGGATAATCCCAAGGCTCGCGAAATCGCGCTGCAATGGATCAAATCGAAGAAGGAGCACATTGCGTCGTCAGGATGGTGTACGTACTCAGGCTTGGTCGCGACAAAGCCGGACGAGACCTTGAACCTTGGGGAAATCGAAGGCCTGCTCAAAACGATTGTGAAGGAAGTTCACAAAGCACAAAACCGAGTACGCGCGACGATGAACGGATTTGTGATTTCAGTTGGAACTTACGTAAAGCCGCTATTGAAGCAAGCCAAGGCTGCAGCCAAAGAAATCGGAGAGGTCTCGGTGGATGTGGGCGACACCGCCTGCAAGGTGCCGCTCGCCACCGCCTACATTGAAAAGATCGAAGCCGCAGGCCGAGTGGGCCAAAAGCGAAAAACGATCCGCTGCTAACGCGAAGTAACGCTGGTGGGTTAGCGCGGCTTCAAGTTCCAGATTGTTGGGGAATAGGGAGTTCATTCTTCCCGCAGAGCTCGCATCGGATCTGTCCGGGCGGCGCGCAACGCCGGCACGAAACACGCCGCCAGTGCGGCGAGCAGCATCACCAGGAGGGCTGCCCCAAACGCCAACGGGTCTCGGGGGCCGACCTTGTAAAGCATGTTTCCGAGGAGGCGCGTCAATCCAAGAGCCACCACCAGTCCCAGGGCGACGCCGGCAGCCGTAAGCGCGAGTCCATACTTCATCAGCAAATTCAGCAAGTCTGAGGACTCCGCGCCCAGCGCCATGCGCAAGCCCAGTTCGCGGGTCCTTTGCGAGACCGCGTAGGACATCACGCCATACAGGCCGATAGCCGCGAGCAGAAGGGCCAAGCCGCCAAGCACGCCAAGCAGGGTAACCGCGACCTGCTGCGGCGAAGTGGAGCGATCGACTTGTTCGCGAAGAGTAATCACTTCAGAAGGCGAAAGATTTCCGTCAAGCGCGTGAATTTCCCGAGCCAGCGCAGAGGCGATGGTTTCCGGAAGCAGCGGCGTTCGAATACTCAGAGTGATTAGCGAGGAGAAATTCTGACGCAGTGAGACATAGAAAAACGGCTTCGGCTGCTCGCGGATGTTTCCATACTTCGAATCCCTTGCCACACCGACCACGCGCATCCAGCGGCCCTTGACTTGCACGCGCTCACCGAGCGGGCTTTTGCCTTTCCAGAATTCGTTCGCCATCGTTTCGTTCACGACCGCCACCAGCGCGCCGGTTTCGTCGTCGGATTTGGAGAACTCACGCCCCGTCACAAGCGGGATTCCCATGGTGGCGAAATAATCCGGGCCAACTTCGTTGTACTCCACGACTGGCTGTTCCTCCGGCGGGACTTGATACCCATCGACTGCAATGGGGCTCGAAGAATAACCTCGATATCCAAGCGGAGTCAGGCGGGCGAATGACGCGGACTCGACGCCCGGGAGTGCCTGCACGCGATTCATCAGTTCCTCTTGAAAAATTCTCGCGTGCCGTTCATCGTATCCCGCACCCAGGAGATCTACCACGGTGGCCAGCACGCCATGTGTGGAGAAACCGGGACTGCCGTTGCGAATTTTCTGAAGGCTCTGCATCAGCAGGCCCGCACCGACAAGGAGTACGAAACTCAGCGAAACCTGGACCACAACCAGGCTCGAGCGCACCCACGATTTTCCATATCCCCCAACAACTCCACCCATTTCTGATTTCAGCGCGCCGGCAAGATCGATCTTGCTCGTTTGAATTGCGGGCACAAGGCCGAGCAGGAGCGTGGTGATCAGGGAAACGCCCATGCTCAGTCCGAGAACGCGCGCGTCAATTTCCCCGGGCAAGTACATCGAAACTCCACCCCGCGCGGGAAAAAGCACCACCAGAGCATGCCGGCACCAGTAGGCGACCAACAGCCCGCTCGCTCCGGCCAGCCCCGACAAAATCAATCCCTCGGTGAGGAGTTGTTTCAGCAGTCTTGCGCGCCCTGCGCCGAGTGCGGCGCGAACGCTCATCTCATGACGACGCGCAAACGACCTTACCAGCAGAAGATTTCCAACGTTTGCACAAGCGATCAGAAGGACAAAGACAACGACCGCGAGCATTATGCCCAGCGTAGGCAGCAAAGTTCCCGCATTATTGAAGGGCGTTTGCCACAGCGCCCAAAGCTTCGCTCCGCGACCACGGTTCGTCAGCGGATATTCGATTGCCAAACGGCTTGCCACGGCCGATAGCTCTTCCTGGGCTTGGGGCGCAGTCACTCCCGGTTTCAGGCGCACGTACGATTCGATCCAGCGCGCACCGCGATCCTCCAGTTTGTAGCCGCCCGCTTCGAATATCTCTTCCATCGAGGCCGGTACCCAAAACTGCATCGCCCAGCCCACAAACGTGCCGTAAAAACCTTGAGGCGCCACGCCAACAATTGTGTGCATCACTCCGTTGAGCCGCTGCGTCTTCCCGATGATTTGAGAATCACCCTTGAAGCGTCCTTGCCATAACTGGTAGCTAATCACTGTGACAGGATGAGCGTTGCGTCCCGTGTCCTCGCCGGGCTCGAAGCCGCGCCCAAGAATGGGCTGAACGCCGAGGGCGTCAAAATAATTGGCAGATACAATGCTTCCCGTCTCATGCTCCGCGCGGTCACCAATGCTGATGGTAGTTCCCATGATTTTCGAGACGAAGAACGAGTCAAACAGCGTGCAGTTTCTCTCTAGGTCGAGAAAGTCAGGCCAGGAAAGACCTGCTGGACCCGTTTCTCCCTGAGCGGTTCCGGTAAGGGCCATGAGATTTTCCTGATGAACCACGGCGGGATACGGACGAAAAAGGAGTCCTTCTACCCAACTGAAAACCGCCGCATTGGCGCCGATTCCCAGTGTGAGGCAGAGCACCGCTAGCGCGGAAAATCCTGGATTTCGCCGAAGCATTCGAAAGCCGAGGCGCAAATCGGAAGCAAGCTCTTCCAGCCAGCGGAACTGCCAGGCTTCCCGTGAATCTTCGCGCGCCAATTGAAGCGAACCGAACTCCTGTTTTGCACTGCGAAGCGCTTCCTCCCGTGAAAGTCCGCTTTCCTGGAGTTCAGCAGCACGAGTCTCGAGATGAAACTGGAGTTCGTCCCCCATCTCATGGTCGAAGCGGCCGCGTCGCCCAAAGTAACTGAGACGGTTTATCCATTCGCGAAAGGTGGACATGGCGCGCCTCCTCAAATCGTCCGCAGCACGAGCTGAATACTCTTCACGAGGTTGTTGAATTCCCTGGCTTCCGCGTGCAGTTGCTTCCGTCCCTCGGCCGTCAGCCGGTAGAACCTGGCTTTGCGGTTGTTCTCGGAAGTTCCCCATTCCGCGCGCACCCAGCCCTTCACCAGCATGCGGTTCAAAGCGGGATAGAGCGACCCATCCTCAATCTCGAGTCCGTTGCCCGAAGCGTCTTTGATGCGCCGGGCAATCGCGTAGCCATGCAGGGGGCCGCGCGCGAGAGTCTGAAGAATCAGGAGGAAGAGCGTTCCGGGAAGAAGTTGAGGCATTTCGTTGTTGGCCATAGTATTCCCCTGTCCAGACTATATATAGGCGGGAAAGGCAGACAAGTCAACGGTTTCTGTGCGGAGGCCAGTGTTGCGTGCTGAGAAGCAGTGGCGGCTATTCTGCCTGGGCTACGCGGCGGGATCACCGAAGCGGTGCACGAACAATCTCTCGTTGTAAGAAAGGGGAGGCGCGGCTCAATTTCCGGGGTGGTATTCTCGCTCCGTATGTCCTTGCAGTTGTGATCGGTAGAAGTAGACTTCGCGCAAATTGCCAGTGCTGTAGCGTTGTGCTTCGTCGTTGAAATGCGGCGACGAAGGGTGTCCGCTCTCGCCGCCGGCGGTCACGGCACGCGCCCGCACTTTCTCTCCAAACTCGACCACCGCCACGAAACTGTTCCCGCTCGTGCCGTACCATTTTTTTGTTCCGGGATAAGCCCGCGCTCCGAAAGACGCCAGCGAACCCCAGACCGACGAAGTGAAGCCCACCGGAATACTGGGTCCCGAGTCAGTGAAGGGCTGAACGATGTCTCCGGTTAATCTCTGAAATCGATTGATGTCGCCCCAAGGCGTCTTCCAACTCCCGAAGTCGGACACAAGTTTGTCTGACGCATCCGATAGAGACTCCAGCAACAAATGTGGCGCGGCCTTTGTGCAAATGTAATCGCTCATATAAACATGGGACTTGAAGGCATCAGCCCCCACGCGTTTCTGCATGTCCTGACCCCAAAAGACGGCCAAGGAAGTAGGCACGGACGCCACGCTCCAGCGCAAATCCCAGCCGCGCAACGCGGAGATCTGGTCGGCAAGCTTGGCCTTCAGCTGATCGCCCTCTGGAGCAGAGTCCCAGGCCTTCAATAAACACGGGACCGGCTTCTCAAACCACGTCAAGTAGCTGTCGTAGGCGGCGCCAATCAGCGAATCTATGCTGAAATCTTTTTTATCCTGCAATACGCGGATCGCGTGTAGTCCTCGGGCGGTTTCTCCACCCGTCTCCACGTAGACAGGAAAATCTTCTTTCTTCGGGCTGCTGGGGCCAGCGGCGGACCACGGCCAGTTATTCGAATTGTAGAGCCAGCCGCTTTTCGGATTCAGCAGGTGCGGCGTCTCGTCGATAGAGAGAAGTCCATGCCATTCCGTTGCTGGATCGCTGCCATCGACCGGTTTCGTCCAATCGAAACGTGCATCGCGCCGCGGAATAAAATTCCCGTGAAAGTAGGCGATGTCGCCATCGGCGTCCGCAAAAATCGTGTTGTTCGAGGAGTTGGTATGCAACTCCATCGTTTGCCGAAATGCTTTGTAGTCCATGGCCTTCGTCCGTGTATAGGATTGCGTCAGAGCCTTCACCGGCTCCTGCATCAAGCGGATGCTCAGCCATTTTCCATCTACCTCTCCGATAACCGGCCCGTGATGCGTGCGGTAGACCGTGAATTTTTTCTCCGCCATACCGTCCGCGGTCTTGTACGGCACGGTGATCTCTTTCACCTGAAGCGGGCGCGCCTCTTGACCGTACTTATAAAAAAGTTTGCCCCCTTTTTTCTCCACCGTTTCGAGATACCACGTGATGGCATTCACACCGCTGGATGTATGCATCCACCCCGCCTTGTCGTTGAATCCCTGATACACAAAGAATTGACCCCAGGTCACCGCACCGTACGCATCGAGCCCCGCTTCGCTGGTCATCTGCAACTCGGAACGGAAGAAGAAGGAGGTATGAGGATTGATCAACAGGAGCGCGTGATGGTCAGCGGTGTTGGAAGGCGCAATGGCCATGCCATTGGATCCGCGCGGCTCCTCGGTTTCGTCATCCTGCGCCGAAGCTTCGGCGGGCGCAGGGCCCTTGCCATAAAACGCTTCGAGTTGCGACAGGTTCACACGCTCGATGTCGCCCCCAATGCTCCCCTCCGTGAAACTGAGCGCCATCCAGGGCTCGAATCTCTTGATGACTCGGGGCTTCACCTCGGGGTGTTTATACAAATAGAAATTCAAACCATCAGCGAACGCATTCATCAGATTCTTCAGCCAGTCCGGGCTCGCCGCATAATCCTTCTTGAGATCTTCGGGGTCGACGAAAAGTTTCATCCGCAGATCCTGGTAGATTTTGGATTCACCCTCTGCCTCGGCCAATCGGCCCATCGCATTGATGTAGTTCGTTTCCACACGGTTGAAATCGTCCTCGGCCTGCGCGTAAATCATGCCAAAGACCGCGTCGGCGTCCGTCTTTCCGTAAACGTGCGCAATTCCCCAGTCATCGCGGATGATCGTTACTCTCGCGGCTTCCTGCGCCCAGCGCTTCGCATCAGGACTTGAAGTTCGCGGGGCAGCAGCCTCGGAAACGGAAATTTGCAAACTAAACAAACTTGCCGCAGCCGCAAGAACGAGTATCGATGCGAATCTTTTCATGAGTTCCTCTGAAGGACTAAAGGGTGAATCGACACGCCATCCGGACAACAGCGACATCCCGAGCGACCGCGCCGCGTAGCATCATACTCCGCCTCCCCGAAGGGGGCATCACTCAGCTCTTTCCGTGAGCCCGTGCATCGTGTAAATTTCTTCCGTCCATGCGAATTCTCCTGGCTTTCTTTGCTTTCTTAACGACCGGACAGTTGATGGCCGCCACGCCGCCCGACGGCATTCCACGCGAACTTGCCCGCCAGCGCGCCGCTCAACTCTCCGACATTCGGTATCACCTCCGCTTCACACTGACCCCGCACGCGCCCGCCGCGTCGGGCCACGAAGATTTGCAATTTCGCTCCAACTTTCCCGGATCGGTACTTCTGGATTTTCGCGAAGGTAAAGCGGCAAACATCATCGTCAACGGCACCTCGATTCACGCGGAAATCGCAAGCGGGCACATCGAGCTGCCCGCAAGCACCATCCATTCCGGGGAAAACACGGTCAGCCTTGATTTCACCGCGCCGGTCGCTACAGCCGGAAAGGCCATCACGCGCTTCGAGGACAAGGACGACAACACGGAGTACATCTACACGCTGTTCGTTCCCATGGACGCGGAAATGGCCTTCCCGTGCTTCGATCAGCCAGATCTGAAAGGCCGTTTTCGCCTGGAGCTCACCGCCCCGAGGAACTGGACGACCATCTCGAACACGCCCGTCGAATCGCAAGTGGAGGCAGGAGACGACCAACTCTTGACTCGTTTCCGCGAGACCCGGCCCATCAGCACTTATCTTTTCGCCTTCGCCGCCGGCCCATTTCGAAAAATTCACGAAGAGGCCGGACTTCCCGGCCTCTACGTCCGCCAATCGAAATTCAAGAAAGCCGAAGAAGAAGCCTCCGAAGTTCAGCGAGTCACGGCGCAGGGCATCGACTATCTTTCGAAGTTTTTCGCACAACCTTTTCCGTTTCCGAAGTACGACCTCGTTCTCATTCCCGGCTTCGCTTATGGGGGCATGGAGCATGCGGGCGCAACGTTTCTGCGGGAGGAATCCGTTCTATTTCGCACCGCGCCGACGCACAGCGACCATCTCAATCGCGACATCCTGCTTCTCCATGAGCTGACTCATCAATGGTTCGGTGATTTCACCACCATGCGCTGGTTCGACGATCTCTGGCTCAAGGAGGGCTTCGCGCAGTACATGGCGTACCAGACGCTCGCATCCCTCAAGCCCACCGAGAACATCTGGAAGCGCTTCTTTCAAACCGTCAAGCCCGCGGCCTATTCGATTGACTCCACCAAAGGCACCACTCCGATCTACCAGAACATCGAAAATCTGAAGGACGCGAAGTCTGCTTACGGAGCCATCGTCTATTCGAAGGCCCCCGGCGTGATCAAACAGCTCGCTTTTGTGCTTGGCGAAAAAACTTTTCGCAATGGCTTGCGCCTATACCTGAAGGAGCACGCTTACGCGAACGCTGAGTGGAGCGATCTTGTCCACGCGCTCGAGCAGGTCTCCGGAAAATCTCTTCAGGATTGGGCCGCCCTGTGGATTCGTCACCGTGGCATGCCCCAGGTGGACGTTGCCTGGTCTTGCGACGCTCAAGCTCGCATCGATCACTTTTCCTTGACGCAACGGGATGTTCTAGGTGAAGGCGGCATCTGGCCCATTGCCATGCAAGTTCTTCTGGCCTATCCAGACGGCGCTCCCATTCGTCTCCACGCGAAACTCGACACGGCCCAGGCCGACTTGCCCGAGGCCCTCGCCAAGCCGTGTCCGCAGTTCGTGTTCCTGAACGATCAGGACTACGCGTACGGCCGATTTCTGCTGGATGATCGCAGCAGAAAAGCTGTCCTGGACCATCTCAGTGGAATCGAAGATGTTTTCGAGCGGACATTGCTTTGGGGCTCACTCTGGGATTCCGTCCGCGAGGCCGATCTGGCGCCGCGTGAGTTTCTCGAACTGGCGCTCCGCCTTCTCCCCGCCGAAAACGACGAATCGCTCGCACAAAGTCTCATCGGGCATGTCGCCACCGGCCTGCACCGTTACGTAAGCGACGCGACACGCGCGCAAATCGTTCCGAGAGCCGAAGCGCTGGCCTCGGACCGCATGCTCGGCTCTTCCGATCAGGATTTTCGAATAATCTGGTTTAGGGGGCTTCGGGCCATCGCGGAGAGCGGCCAGGGCCGCGAGAAATTGAAGGAGCTTCTCTCCGGCAAACTCAGCGTGCCGGGGGTCGAGCTTCGGCCCCTCGATCGTTGGTCCATGGTCACCGCGCTTATCGCGCTCAAGGACCCGGATGCGGACGCTCTTTTCGCCGCCGAACAAAAGCGCGACAACACCGGCGACGGCCAGAAATATGCTTACATGGCCCAGGCCGCTCGCCCGGATGCATCCACAAAGCAGCGCTATTTCAATGAGTATCTCCACGATCCATCGCGTCCAGAGGACTGGATAGAACAAAGCCTTGGTACATTTAACTACTGGAACCAGTCTGAGCTTACAGCGCCGTACCTGAAGCCCGCTCTCGAAGCACTCCCTCAGGTCAAGCATGAGCGGAAGATTTTTTTTGTACTGGCCTGGCTCAACGCCTTCATCGGGGGCCAGCAAGCCGCCGCGGCGCAAGCCCAGGTGCGCGAATTTCTTTCGAATGGTGCTGTCGATAAAGATCTCCGGCTGAAAATCCTAGAAGTCTCGGATGAACTTGACCGCACCGTCAGAATCCGCCAACGCTATCCTTAGTCGCCTTTAGGCAACTTTCCATCCTTCGTTTTCGACACATGGTTGGCTTGGATTGAGCAATCAGTGGAGTACGTCGTGCGAACCGGCTCAATGAGGCAACTCTTGCTCGCGCTGGGCGCTTCAGCCTCTCCAGAGCGATTCAGGTGGTATGATTTAGATCCACTCTGCCACGGAATGAGGAAGGCAGTTGCGCGCTCGACTGGCGGGCTTCCGCTCACAGACTTCGCCGCTTTCAGTTGCGCAAAAACTGGTTGAGCAGGGCTGAGCCCACTCGCGGCCTCTCCAAAAACCTCCCTGGCAGGTCGGAATCATCCGTAGCTGTAAATCCAGGAGGAGTCATGCGAGTCATTCCCTCAAAACTAAGTTTAATTGTCTTGGTGACACTTGCTCTTGCGCCATCGGCTGGCTGGACAAAGCCACAAAGCCCGGCGGCAGACAAGAGCGAGATCGAACGCGGGCGTTACCTCGTCGAAGATGTCGCGATGTGCGGCGAGTGTCACACCCCGAGGAACGCGCAGGGCGAACTGGATCGCAACGCCTGGCTCCAAGGGGCGCCAATCTGGATCATGCCAGTGCGGCCAATCCCTAATTGGGCAGAGCGCGCTCCCGCCCTGGCGGGCTTTCCCAGTTTTACCGAGGAGGAAGGCGAGCGAGTTCTTGAGCGGGGGATCGGGCCAGAAGGCGAAACACTGCGGCCGCCTATGCACATTTACCACATGAATCATGCCGACGCGCGAGCCATCATTGCGTATCTAAAGTCCCTTCCCCTGCCGAGACGTTAGTTTCGCTTCAGCCAAATCACTGCCGATTCAGACGTTCTACAGTCTCCTGCATCCTTCCACAGAACGCAAAGAGCGTTCTACTCGCCAGCGGCGGTTTCCTCCGCTACAATCCCGGCGCGCCATTTAGGGGGTGCGATGAGCGTTAGCCAACGGTTCCTGGAAATCCGCGACGGCTTCGAGCGGCCTTTCTGGGTCGCCAACGTGAGCGAAATTTTCGAACGACTCGCCTACTACGGCGCATTCTCCTCTCTCGCACTGTATCTCCAGGGGAAGTTGAACTTTTCCACCCAGCAGACCGGCACGCTGACGGGCCTTTTCGGGGGCATGGTCTGGTTTCTGGCGATCTTTGGCGGCGCCGTGGCGGACAAACTCGGTTTCCGGCGCGCTCTCTCGATGGCGTACCTTATTCTTGCCGCGGCGTATTTTCTGATTGGCTCGATTGGCGCGTCATGGCTCGCACCCATTCGCGGGGCGGTGCCCCTGACCGTGTTTGTCGGCTGCGTGCTCATGCTGCCGGCACTTGGCATCGCGCTGGTAAAACCATGCGTCGTAGGCACTACTGCGCGGGCCTCCAAAGAAAATGTGCGGACACTCGGCTATTCGATCTACTACACGATGGTGAATATCGGCGGCACAGCCGGCCCTTTCGTTGCTGACTGGGCACACAGACATTTGGGGCTGGAAAAAGTGTTCCGGATATCCGCTCTTAGCGTGTTCGCGATGTTTTTCCTCGTGCTCTTTTTCTTCCGCGAACCGGGCAAGGTGGGCGACGAACCTGTACAGAGCCTGTCCCAGGTTGCGCGCAATTTTCTCGCGGTGCTCTGGCCGCCCCGGTTCCTCATTTTTCTGATTATCTTCACCGGCTATTGGATTGTCTTTTGGCAGCAGTACACCAGTCTCCCTGGATTCATTCACACCTACGTAAATCCGAACGCCCGCGTCGAGCTCATCCTGATTACCGATGCCGCGGTGGTTGTCTGCCTGACTTTCGCAGTCAATTACCTGGCCCGAAAGATTCCTCCATTTCACGCGGTCATCCTCGGCACCGTGATTAGTTCCATGTCGTGGTTAGTCCTATCGGTATGGCCCACGGTCCTCGGTGCTGTGGTATCGATCGCGGTGCTCGCACTCGGAGAGATCATTCAACAGCCGCCTTACTATGCTTATATTTCTCGACTCGCTCCTCCCGGACAACAGGGCACGTACATGGGTTTCGCATTTCTCCCGATAGGTATCGGCTCGCTGGTGGGAGGGTGGTTCGGAGGAACAATGATGCATCATTTCGGCGAAGTCGCCCATCATCCGGAGCGCGCGTGGTGGGCGATCAGCGCCGTGGGCTTTTCAACAGCTCTTTTGCTTTGGATTTACGACCGCGCCGTCCAGCCTCGTGAGTCCGCGTAGCGGCAAGGCATGCCTTACCTTCTACCCGAGCGGAGAAGAAAGAGATGATAGACAACACAGAGGAAAGAGCAGAAGGCAGGCAAGGCGGCACAGATCGCTAGTTCCCAGAGGCACGGTTGATCTCGGTTCAGTTGACCATGCGTCGGAGGGTAGCGAGGGCCTGCCGCGCGAGCGAATAGCGCGGCTCGACTTCGAGCGCTTGCTGGAAGCTCTGCATCGCGCGCCCGTACATCTCTTTCCCCAAATAGGCGCGGCCAAGATTGTAGTGCGGAAAATGGCGCGGCTCGTAGCGGCGCGCTTCCGTGGCGCGTTCGAGCCAGGGAATCGCTTCGTCGTAACGCCCCAACTCGATCAGATAGGCTCCGATGTCGTTGTAGGGGTTGCCGAATTCCGGGTCAACCTCGATGGCCCGCTTACATTCGGCGATGGCCTCTTCAACGCGGCCCTGATAGTGATAAGTCCAGCCAAGAAACGTGTAAGCCTCCGCCGTGGGGTGCAAATCGAGCGAGGATTGATAGAGCTCGACGGCCCGTTCGTAGTCGCCCTCCATCTGGGCTTGATACGCGTCCTGAAGGATCTCCCAGGCTCTCGTAAGGGTCTCCTGGCTCATGGGTAGATTGTTAGCACAGGGATTTGAGCGCGTCAAAAGTACGAAAGTTCCACCCGTACGCGGGGGAGAACCTGTCCTTTGTGACGGGTGAGAGGGGTGGAAATTGCACCCGTAAAAAGAGAAGATGGAGAAGTACTGCAGGATGCGAAAAAGAAGGGGGAGACGTGAAGCGAAATTATTTGTTGTTTGGGCTGGCGGCAGCAGGCATGGCGATGGCGGTATGGGCGCAGGATCCGCCGGCGAAGACGACGAACAAGAAGACCGCGTCAAGCAAATCAACCGGATCCGCAGCCAAAGGCAAGGAAGTGTTCGACCAGAAATGTTCTATCTGCCATTTTGCGGACAGCGATGCGAAGAAAATCGGCCCCGGACTGAAAGGAATCTCCAAGCGCGGGACATTTACGGTGAATAACAACAAGGTCACCGACGAAAATCTAAAAACGTGGATCGAAAATGGAGATACCTTGATGCCTCCGTTCAAGGATGTGCTGGACGAACAGCAAATCAAGGACATCATCGCGTACGTCAAGACTCTTTAGGCGTGAGCGAAGTCGCACCTCCGAGGAAGACAAGCGCAGGACGGGCAGGGGAGGACACCGCCAAAGTAGCGGAAAGAAAAAGCCCCCGACGGCCTGAGTACTCAGGCCGTAAGGGGCAAACTCAACCGGGACACCCACCCGGTCACCTAGCGTGATAAGAACCGTGGAGGCCCAAGACGAATGTGCGGGCGCATGCCGGTTCTGTTGCGCTGTGTCCGGGCCCTCTCCCTGCCGAGCAGGAAGTTTACTTCAGAACGGCGTCTTTGAACGCCTTCGCCGGACGCAGGCGAACGACGGTCTTCGCCTTGATCTTGATTGCTTCGCCCGTCTGAGGGTTACGGCCCATGCGCGCCTTGCGGTGCGCTTTCACGGCGCGGCCGATGTTCGGAATAACAAACTTGCCCGCGCCGCCCTTGCATTCCTTCACCGCGAGCTTGAATAGCTCTTCAAAGAAGAGAGCCGCAGTTTTCTTGGGTGTGGCGCACTTCTCGGCGATGTGCGACACGATCTTGCTCTTGCTCATTGGCTTGGCTGCCATCTAGTCTGCTTATCCTCCTGTATTTTCTTTCCACCCCGATACGAGCGGGGCAGGCCGCGAGCGAAACTCCCCTGGGCTGGCGTGAAAAACTCGGGCCGCACGGCACTATAGCCAAGCTGGCTGTAGAACGCAAGGAAAAACCGCAAAAAAGGCCGGAAAAATGCAGCTTTTTGAAGGAGTGCCGGGAACGAGGCCGGAAGGCCCGGGCGCCGGCGAATCCGGCGCTTCGTCGGGGCGCAGCACCATGAATTATCCGCCCCAGGTTAATGGGCGGCGAGATCCGAATAGAAATGGGCGATTGCTTTTATTCCGCCAAAATAATTTTCGAGGGCGATGTGTTCGTCGGGAGCGTGCGCGTTTTCATCGGGGAGTCCAAAGCCGATGAGCACGCACGGAACCTTAAATGTGTCGTACATCTGGGTGACGAAGGGAATCGAGCCGCCTTCGCGGATAAAGACCGCTTTTTTCCCGAATCCTTTCTCCAGTGCGCCTTGAGCGATCTTGAAAATCGGCGCGTGAAACGGAGCTACCCACGGCTTACCAGTGCTTAGCACATCGAATTTGCATTTGACGGTTTTGGGTAAGAGTTTGCGAATATGCTTTTCAACAATCTTCGCAATTTTCTGCGGATCCTGGCCGGGAACGAGCCGCGTAGAGAATTTCGCGCAAGCCTTCGAAGGAATCACTGTTTTCGCGCCCTCGCCTTGGTAGCCGCCCCACACTCCGTTGAGTTCGAGAGTCGGCCGTGTCCAGAGCTGTTCGACAATCGAAAATCCTTTTTCACCGGCATAACCCGGCGCACCAACGGCTTCCTCAAACGCCTTCTTCTTCCACGGCAACGAATTGAGAGCCTTTCTTTCAGGCGTTTTGATTTTTGCGACTCCATCGTAGAAGCCGGGAACGGCCACGCGGAAACTTTTGTCGTGCAGCTTGGCGAACAGTTCGGTCAAAATCGTCAATGGATTGGGGACCGCGCCTCCATATACGCCCGAGTGGAGATCACGGATGGGCCCGGTGATTTCGATCTGATAATAATTCAAGCCGCGCAATCCGTAGGTGATGGAAGGCACGCCTTTCGCGAGCATGGAGGTGTCGGAAACGACGAGCGCATCCGCTTTGAGTTTTTCCTTGTTCTTTTGCACGTAATCCCAAAGACTAACGCTACCGACTTCCTCTTCACCTTCGATCAGCACCTTTACGTTGATGGGCAGCTTT
>Ga0209166_10000124_pt1 | contig 98506 bp, 172 predicted proteins | sample Coa_R1_3_FD_187151 | JGI IMG/M metagenome (GOLD analysis project Ga0209166, IMG submission 187151) | Surface soil microbial communities from Centralia Pennsylvania, which are recovering from an underground coalmine fire - Coalmine... | ecosystem: Environmental > Terrestrial > Soil >...
CCAGACGCGGATGCCGCCGGGCGACCCGAGGCAGCGGGACGGCCACTCGGCACCGGGAACGTAGACGTTCACGACGGCTCACCGCCCGGCACCGGGGACGCGATGACCGCTGCCGGCCCGGCGGCGGGCGGTCAAGACTTCTCCCATGACTGCATCAGCGCCTTGACCATCTCGGCGATCTTCCGGCCGTCGCCGGAGCGCAGCCGCACGACGGCGACCGGGCAGCCCTGGATGGCCGTGTCCTTCCCGGCGTAGACGAGCGCCGCCATCATCGTGGCCACGGGAAACCGGCCCTCCCCCTCGGGCGGGGGGGGTCCGCCAGGCTGCCGGTCCTTCAGGGCCGCCTGCTGGATCTGCTCGTCGATGTCCATCGCGGTCATCGAGGGCGGCGTCAGGCAGTTGCGGTCCCACGGGCACGTCGTGCACAGCATCGCCGGATCGGCGCCGGCGGCGAGGGCTTTCTTCACGGCCTCGTAGTCGCTCATTCGGTTGCTCCTGCCGTTTCACGGGCGGCCAGCCCGGTTGTCTTCCGGCAGTGCCCGCAGGTAACCGCCTCCGGGTCGCCGGTCAGCGCCCAGCCGTTCAGATCCGCCCGGTCACCCGGCCGGCAGGCAGCAGTCCCGGGACGCGTCCCGGCGTAGTGCACGGCCGGGGGTTTCTTCGGGGCGGCGGGCGCTCCCGGCCCCACGCGGCGGCTGGCCTTCGCCCACGCCCCGGCTGACGCCATGGCCTCCGCGACGACAGCCGCACCCTCCGCCCGGTCGCCGAACGCGGGGGCGACCCGCCGCCACAGGAAAGCCTCGAACTCTTCCTCACGGTCCGCTGCCGACGTCACGACGCCTCCAGCCCGTCGAACAGCGTCTCCTGCCGGGGGAACGGCCGGTTCGACCACAGCACCTCGGCGCGCGTGCTTGTCCCGTTGCCGGCGTAGCCGCCCATCCTGGCCCTGTGCCAGCCGTCGTAAAGCCCGGCGTAAAGGTCCGAGTCGTAGCCTGAGAGGACGACGGCGGCGCGGCACCCGGCGAGCGCGGCGGCCAGTCCGCGGTGATCTGCGTCGCCTCGCATCTCGTCCGGGTAGGAGTCGCTCCCGGCTGTTGAACGCGTTTCGTCAAGGTAGGGCGGGTCGCAGTACAGCAGCACCCCGTCGTGGCGTCCGTAGCGGGCGATGACTTCCAGCGCGGGCAGGCACTCCAGCGACACCCCGGCGAGCCTCGCCGCGGCCGGGGCGAGGCGGCCCGCGTACGTCGCCAGGTAGGCGGCCATCGAGAAAGAGTTCTGCGGGTCCTGGTAGTGCCTCCAGCCGGTCAGGTGGTGGAGCTGCCCGGAACGTCCCTGCGTCAGCCGGACCCACGTCCTGCGCGCCTGCTCGACGTCGTCCTCAGCCGGCCCGGCTGCCGCCAGGTACTCTCCGCGCGAGTGCGGGGTCAGCGCGCAGGCCCGCTCAAGCTCAGCCGGACGGTCGCGCAGGACCCGCCAGAACGCCATGATGTCCCGGTTGACATCGGACACGGTTTCGTGCGGCGACCGGGGCTTGGCGAGCAGGACGGCCAGCGAGCCGGCGAACGGCTCCACGTAGTGCTCGTGCGCCGGCAGCAGCGCGGCGATCCCGCCGGCGATGCGCGTCTTCCCGCCGAAATAGCTGAACGGCGGCTTGAGCTGCCCGGCGGCCTTGCGGGCGTCAGCGGGCACGGGCTTCCCTCCTCGCAGGTGCGGAACGGGCTGGGCGGCGGCGGAGCGACGGGGCGCGGCCGATCGACACCACGGGGGCGAGCCCGATGCACGCGTCGTTGTGGAGCCGGAACCTGTGCTCCCCGTCGCCAGGCCGGTACGCCGGGGGCACACGCCGGACGCGGGGCGTCCTCGTGCAGTCCCAGCGGACGGCGACCGGCCCGTCCTGGCCCTCGTCGAGCGCGACCAGGTCGCCGGTCACGGCGAGCGCGAACAGCACGCGGACGCCGCAGTGGGGGCAGCCGCCGATGCCGGGTCTCGGCCTGTCGGTCATGCGGTCCTCCTCGCTTCCTGGGTCTTGTGCGAGACATGCGGACTGGGCATGTCGCAGTGCGCGCAGGCGCCGGTTGCCTCGTTGAGCTCGAACGTGTGCGAGCCGGGGACGGGCTGCCACGGCTCGGCGAGGATCTCGGCGAGCGGCGGCGGCTGGGGCATCAGGCCGTCCGCGTCCGCCTCGTTCCGGACGGCGGCCGGGTAGTACCTCGGCGGGTCGTGGATGACCGTCCCGGCCGCCCCGGCGCGTTTGGCGATGACGCTGATGGCGTGGCGGGCGTCATCGTCGGAGACGATCCGGCCCGCTTTCTCCGACAGTGCGGCGACGACGTCGGCGACGATCGCCGGGGCGATGTCGTCGCGCGCGGATTTTGACTTTGACCGATGATTTTCAGCAGCCGGACCAGGATTAAAGTCAAGATCAAGATCAGATCTATCTATAGGAATCGGATCCGAATCGCTTATCCGATCGGTATGCGATCGGTTATCCGATGTCCGTTTCACGGGGGGCCTGTGACCTGCGGTTTTTCCGCTCCCGGCGGCCTTGCACCACTGGCACCCGGGGACCGCGATGCCCCGCTGCTCGTGCCACCGGCGGTGGTTGCCGAGCTTGCCGCCGCCCGACTTCCCGGCCTCTTCCGCTTCCAGCTCGGCCCTGCTGGGGTTGTCCTTCAGGTAGTCGTGGACGACCCATCCGTCCTCGTCGACCGGCCCGAGGCAGTGCGGCGAGCCGCAGTCGTGGCGGGCGTCATGCCAGGCTCCCCGCCGCACGCACTCGGCAGCGAAGCGTTCCGAAGCTCGCACCCGCGCGCACACGAGATCGAGGTCCTCGGCGCGTATCAGACCGTCAGTGCGGTTGACCGAGCACCAGAAGAACGCTGTCACGTGGAGGCGGAACGCAGTGTCCGAAAGGCCATCTACCTCGCGGAGCGAGGGGAACTGGTCAGTGAAGCGGATCGCCACGGCGGTAAGGACCTCCGGGACGCGGGACGACGGGAAGCAGGCAACGCGGGTCATCTCCAGGCGGCAGAAACGGCTTAAGGGAAAGGCGGAGCGGAACTCCATCGCTACGGCTCACCTCCTGTCATCGGAGTCCAGTGGCCCGGCAGTCGCGGGACGTGCGGGACCTGTGCCGCCGTGGCGCGGGGCACGGGGGCGGCGGCCAGGACCAGGCGGGGCACGGCGAGCGGGCCGTGCAGGCCGAGCAGTCGGCCGAGCGCGTCCGCCATCGCCGCGAGGAGCCTGCTCACGTCAGCCACGGCCCGCCGTCTTCCGCTCGCGCCACTCGGCCGCCTGGGGGCAGGTCGCGTAGTGGCTGATGCCGCGCACCTCGCCCGGCTCGGGCTGCTCGCCGCGCTTGAGGTACCGGCCTTTGAGGGTGCCGCCGGGCATGCGGCGAACGGCGATGTTGCCCTCGGGGCTGCCCGCGCTGGCGTGGTCGAGGGGGACCGTCTTGCCGTCGACCGTGGCCCAGTCGATCTTGATGAAGCACGACTTGCAGCTAGCCATCGCAGCAGCCCCCGTCGCAGCCGCACTCGCGGCGGTCCGCGTCGTCGGTGCCGAGCTGGCAGCCGCAGCCGCCGGGGCACAGCTCAAGCTCCTTGCCGGTGAGCAGGTCAACGGCGCGGGTGGGGCGGTCTCCGTAGGTGTGGACGTGCGGTACGGTCAGCGGCCAGCCGTCGCACTCCTCGCCGTCGCACCACCACTTCTCGGCAGCGGTGAACTCGCTGACGGGCTTGAGCGTTCCGTCCTCGGTGACGGCCATCTGCTCACTCATCGCCGTCCTCGTCTTCCGGCGCGAAGACTTCCCACCCGTGGGCGATGAGGATTTCCTGCATCCTGGCGAGACGGCGAGCGCGGATCAGCGCCGCCTCTTCCTCGGTGATGACGGCTTCCTTCAGCTCGACGTCGGCGATATCGGTTCCCTCGCGCCAGTCGGCGATGTGGACCTGCCTGGTGATGACGGGCTCGCGGAACGCGCTGTCATCGACGGTGATCTCCAGCTTCACGGGGATCTCGCCGCGCCTGAGGTCGGGCAGGTTCTTCGTCATGCGCTCAACCTTCGAGCGGCTGACGGCGAGGTAGATGACCTCTTTCACCCGGCACTCTCCGTCTCCCGGCAGGCCGCCGTGAATTCATCGTCGGAGGGGAGCGCGCCGAACGGCCACGAGGCGGCGAGCGCGGCCGGCCAGAAGGCGGTGCGCCCCGGTTCGGGTGCGATCCGCCGCCCGGCGAAGCGGCCCCGGCGGTGGGGTTCTCTCTGGCCGCCCTGGTAGACCTCGAACCGCCGGGCGTCGATGTCGGCGACGTAGCCCCACCGGGCCAGCGGCTCGCAGGGGAACCCGCCGGCGTCCTCGATGACGCCGGCGTCCAGCATGAGGCCCGGGTTGTCCTGGGTGCGGCGCAGGAGCCAGTACCAGTCGGAGTACGCCCGGCTCCCGCCGTCCGCGAAGCGCCGCAGGCGCTCGACGTCGGCGGGCGCAGGGGCGGAATCCGGGGATGCGACGCGGAGGGCGCGCGCCCGCACGGCCAGCGTGCCGGCGTCCCGTGACGCCTCCCGCAGCCAGCGCAGGACGTCCAGCCCGAAGGCGCCGGGGTAGGCGTCCGAGTGCCGGTAGGCGGTCTTCTCGCCGCCGTCGATGACGAAGGTCATGAACCCTCTGGTTCCCAATGCCGCCCTCCCCGCATACCGGCACGGCCCATCCGGCCGTGCAACACTAAAGATGCCACATCAGATAGGCATGGTCAACAAGGCCACATCGATTGGCCGTACTGCTAGGCTGGAGTTGGCCACATCCGTGTGGCAACATGACCCAGTGGACCCGGAGCAGGCCATGACCGAACTCGCCGAAGCCCTCGCCGACGTGCAGGGCCAGCCGAAGCGCATCGCGCGCCTCGCCGCCGCGCTGTACGCGGCCGACAAGGCGGGCAGGCGGCAGCGCGACCTCGTCGCCGCGACCGGCCTGACCCGCGAGACGATCCGCCGTCACATCGAGGACGAGCGCATCAGGCGCGGCGAGATCGAGCCCACGCAGCGGTACCTCAGATCGCAGGCCAAGCGCCGCGAGCCCTGACCCGGTCACCGCCGCCTCCGCAGCCGGGGAGTCTCCTCCAGGAGCCGGGTCAACGCCGGTCCTCCTTCAGCGCCGTCATCGCCCCGCCGGCCTTGAGGTGCTTCGGGTGCTCCTTGCCGCGCCCGCACCAGCACGACCCCGGCCACGAGACCTCGGCCGCGTACGGGTGGGGATCGTCGGGCTTCACCGCGGTGTCCAGGCTCCGCGCGAACCGCCCGATCCGCGACAGGGCCACCGGCACCAGGGCCCACGCGGCGCAGGCCAGGTACAGGGCGGCACCGGGGAGCATCCACAAGCCTCCCGCGAGCGCGAACCGCCAGAACAGGCTCACCAGGTCACCGCCAGGTGCCGCTGAAACCCCGCGATGATCCGGCAGTAGCGGGCACCGAGGGCTCCCGACGGGGTACTCACCCGGCGCTCCCAATGCCCCACCGTCCTCCGCGTGCAGCCGACCGCGGCGGCGATCACCGCCTGGGTGATCCCGCAGCCCGTGCGGGCCGCGCGGGGGTCGCATCCGGCCAGGAACGCGCGGATGTCGGAGTTGGTCACGTGACCGCCTCCGGCTCCGTCACGGTCGCCGTGGGATGGTCGACGGCGGTGTGCTTCTCAGCCGCCTTGTCGGTCTTCTCCGGGTCGCCTTCGGCGCTCCAGCCGCAGCGCATGCAGCGGGCGCGGGTCACGGTCTTAACCACGGAACCCCCCGCGCCCAGGCGTCCATCGCCGCCATCTCGCGGCCGAACGCGGGAACGTCGACCGGCTGCCAGCCGCCCGGCGGCATGAATCTCCGGGCCCGGCGGTCACGGAGGCGGCGGGACGCCTTCAGGACGGCGGTCGCGGCGGGAGAGAGCCGGGGCTTCACGACTCGCCGCGTTCCCACCAGGACTCCTTGTCCGCCCGCTGCTGGAGCCTTTCCAGCAGCCGCACCTGGTTAGGGCTCTCGACCGCCTCGCAGGACTGGCCGTGCCGCCCGGCACCGCCCGCGACGGGCCACAGCCACGCCTTCCACGCCTCCGGCTCCCCGTCGGCGCTGATCCTGCGGACGTCGCCTGTGACGAGGCGCTCGCCGTTGCCGTACCTGTCCGGCGCCGGCATGACCGCGATCACGTAGCCGTGGCGATCCCCGGTCATGGCGATCCGGACCAGCGGCCCGTTCACGACGTGCTCCCGCATGTCAGCCGGCATCCGAGCGAGGCCCTGACGTATCCGCACGACCGGCACCGCTTCGCGCCAGGGTCGGGCAGGCGGACGCGGGCGCAGCCGGCACGGTGGTTCGGCGGAAGCTCACCGCACCCCGGCTCCGGGCAGCGCCCGGCGTCGAGCCGGTCCCGCTCGGCACGCTCCCAGCCGGGCACGAACAGGGCGCTGTTCACGCGCTCGACGGGCGGCAGCGGGGGAAGCGGCGCGGGCACCAGGATGCTCATCCGGGCTGCCTCCTGGTCATGCCCGGCCGGTATCCGGGCTCCTGCCTTTTCCCGCGCCTGCGCCGCTTGTCCGCGTTCTGCTTCGCGATCTCCCGTTTCCACGCGTCGCGGGCGTCCTGTCCGGTGGAACCGGCGGGAGCAGGGCGGTCCGCATCACGCCCCGCCCCCGCCGGGCTTGTGCCGGGGCCGCCTCCGGGCGCTACGGGGGACGGCCCCGGTTCCCCGCCGCCGACCAGGGGCGGGGAGAGTGGGTGCCCCGGGCGAGGGGGGCGGGGGCCTGTTGCCCCGCCCGGGGCGTGGCGGACGGGACGCTTCACCGTTCCGCCGTGGTCCGCCGTGCCCACGGGGGGCGGGACAGCGGCGGATCCGGTTCCCGCGCCCTGGGGGGATGGAAAGGGCGCGGGAAGTGCAGGCCCGGCCGGGGAAGGGGACTTGGGGTGGTCTTCCCCGGCCGGGAGTCCAGCGGACGCGGAAGGCCCCGGGGCTTCCCGCGTCATGTAGTGCAGGCGGCGCGCGGCCCATCCGGCGCACAGGTCGCCCGGCGACCCGTCGGCCTTGTACGGCACGCCGCCGGTCACCGGCGGGTCGTAGGCGGCGGGATGGCCGGGGATCTCGGCACCCGACGGGTGGACGTACTTCACCGGCTTGCGCATGCCCTGATGGCAGGCGAACGGAGACCCGTCGCGCGCCATCTGCTCAAGGGACTCGGCATCGCCCTGGTAGCCGTTCTCGCCCCGCCGCTCCGGGGAGTCCCTGAGATATGCGCAGTCATGGCAGCGGACGGCGCGCAGCCCCATCGGCCCGGTCTGCGGCTGGCGCTGCTCCAAGTCGAAAACGGGCTCCCAGCAGGTGCAGTGCTGCGGGCCGCCCATCACCGCCCCCATGCAGCAGGCACCCTCCCCGGCATCGGGAAGCTCGACTGCGGGGAGCATGCCGCCGCACATGAAGGCGCTCATCTCAGCCACGGCCGGCCTCCCGCTCGAGCCGCTCCGCAGCCAGGCGCACTGCCGCGCCCACTTCCCGCTCGGTGAGCGGCATGCCCTTGGCCTTCCAGGATTCCCGCATCGCCGCGATCGACCCGGCGACGGCCAGCGTGATGCGGCCGAGCGCCGGCGCGGCGGGAAACTGCTCCCGCAGGAGCCCTGCGAGGCCGTCCCCGAGGCCGAGCAGGTAGTCGCCGTCGCCGCGCATAGCTGCCAGCCCGGCCCGCAGTTCCCTGGCCGCGGCGAGCTCCTGGTCGGTGCCGGCCTCAAGGCGCGTCCTGGACGGCATGTCAGCCACGGCCGTCCCCCCGTCCCGTGACGGGGGCCGCTGTCAGCGGGCAGTCGTGCGGGTACGCCTCGTCTTCGGCGCAGGCCCGGCAGCCCGTCTCGCCGAGCAGCTCCGCGTGCGGCGCGCACAGCCATGCGCGCCGGACGTGCCCGCAGGCGCACCAGCCCTCGAACAGCCCCTCGGCGTCCTCGGGGCACTGCATCAGGAGCGGCACGGCGTCATCCGGGTCGAGGAAGACCGGGATCATCGCCTGGCACTTCGGGACCCCCGTGGCCGTCTCGGCGGGGCGTTCGAGCACCTGGGCGTCAGCCACAGCGCACCCCGGCGTCCGTCATCGCGCCTACCGTGGTTCCGAGCGCCGTCGCGATCGAGTCGGCGACGCGCAGCGAGACGCCGTTCGTGCCGCGTTCCAGCTTGAGGACGGTGTCCTTCGCGACGCCCGCGGATTTCGCGAGCTGCGCCGGGCTCACCTGCTGCTCCTGCCGCAGGAGGCGCATGCTCGCGGCGAACCGGGCGTTGACGCTGTCCGCGGGCCGGCAGCCGGGGTCCGGGCGGCCGGGCATCGCCGGCGGCGTTTTCCCGCACGCCCGGTACAGCTCCGCGGCGAGGGCGCCGATCTCCGGCAGCCTGACGCATACCGAGACGGCGGTCCCGTGCTCGTCCTCCGCGTACAGGTAGCCGTGCTCGTCCTGGCCGCATTCGCGCACCCCGACGCGCGCCCCGTCATGGTCGGTGATCTCAAACGGTTCCATGTCCCACCGCCTCTCCTGTCGTCTCCTCGATGCGGCGGAACAGCACCCCGGCGCGGCCGGCGAGCTCGTCGGTCACCCAGCAGCGGCGCCCGCCGCTGTACCCGTCCCGCCACCACACCCGCACCGGGTCCGCCGCATGCCAGGCCGCCCCCTCAAGGCGCACGGCGGCCTCGTCGGCCAGGAGCCCGGCGACGTCCTCGTTGTGGGTGCCGAACACGGCTATCCCGCCGTCCTCCTCATCGCCGTACTCGTCCAGGACGACGACGGTGAGCTTGCGCGGCCGGTAGAACCCGCCGTACGGCCTGCGCACCGGCGGCAGGGCGGCGGGGTCGAACATGCCGCCCGTGCCCTTCCCCGCGGTGAAGTCGGCGAGCAGCGCCCGCAGGCAGCCGCATTCCCCGCCCGCATCGTGGTGATGGCCGATACAGCGGTCGTCCGGGCACCCGCACGAGTCCCCGCCCCAGCCGCCGTCCACGTACCAGTTCGCCCGCGCCCACAGGGCCGTGCTGATCCCGTGCTCGCGGAGCAGGGTCTTCGCCGCGTCACCGAGCCCGGTCACGGGCTCGGCGGACGTGCCGTCCAGTGCCGCCCGCCGCCCGCACCGCCTGCATGCCGGCAGCCCGGCAGCCCGGTCATGCTCGGCCTGGTTCCCGGTGCCGAGCCAGCCGCCCTCCGGCTCCGGCCGGCCGCACAGGACGTCCGCGAGCCCGAACGGGGGGCGCAGGTGGGCCACGCGCCCGGACGGCGCGAAAAGGCGGGTGCGGTCATCCGCGTAGCTCATGACTGGCCGTCCGTGCGGGCGGCGTTCCTGAGCCCCTCGGGAAACTGGGCAGCGGGAAAACGGCGGTGGCCGCCGATCGTCCGGAACGAGTAGATCTTTCCCGCCTTCGACCACCTGACCACCGTCTTCGGGTCGACCCGCCACAGTGCCGCGACCTCGCCGGCCGTCAGCGGCGGGCGCTCCGGTGCCGTCAGCGGCGGCTCCTGCCGGCCGTCCCCGCTCACCGCCCGCCCCTTTCCCGTTCCTGCTTCAGGTGCCGCTCGTACTCCCGGCCGGCATCCTCGCCGACGCCGACCGCCTTAGCGGCCTCCCCGATCGTCAGGCCCTCGGCGCGCAGCCGGGCGAACTCGGCCATCCGGGCCTGCTTCTCCTCCGACGGGGACGGCATACGGCCCAGCGCCGCCGGGTCCCATCCGGGCTTGCCGCCCCACTCGTACGGCCTCCACTCGCCGCGCCCGTTCGGCTGCGACGCGCCCGCGCCGGTGCCCCGCAGGAGGCTGAGCTGGATCCTCACGGCGCGACCGTCTCTCCGGGGCCGGCCGCGTGCCGCGACCCGTCCGGCGCCCCGGGGGACGGGCCGTTCCCCGGGGCCGCCCGCAGGGGGACGCGGCGGGGCGGGACCCGTTCCCGCCCCGCCGCCGCCCCGCCGGCCTTCAGCGGGATGCGGCGCGCAGGCATCGGCGAGCGCTTCACCCCGCGTCGCCGTATTCGTCGTTCTCGACCTCGCCGGGCACCGCGTCCGGGTACTCGGGCTGGATGTCGATCGCATCCTCGGCCCAGTCGGTCCGGATGCCCTCGTCCTGGCTCAGCGCGCGGGCCAGTTCGGGTGACTTCGGCAGGAGCTTGAACATCCGGCGCAGGCAGGTTTTCTTGGCCATCTCGTCGTAGTCGGTCTTCCAGGGGCTGTCCTGGTCCCCGGTTCCGGCCTTGGACCGGATGCGGATCTTCTCCACGTCCGAGCGCGACAGGACGGTGAACGCGAAGCCGCCGTTGGTCAGGGTCGCCACCGAGTAGTAGGCGGTGGTGGCACCCCGGTCTCCCAGCGACGGCTTGTGCCGCAGCACGGGGGTGAGGCCGTTCTCGAACTCGAAGCAGTCGTCGCGCTCGTGGACAGCCTGGGCGTCGAGTGACCTGGCGAGCGGCGACTGCCAGAACAGCTTCGCCATTCCCTGGTAGCCGATCGTGAGCTGCACCTCGTAGACGTCGCGCCCGGCTTCCTTGGTGAGCCGGCCGTTCTTGCGGGGGATCAGGTACGCCTCGCCGGTGACCCCGGGCTCAAGCCCGAGCTGGGCGCAGGTCATCAGCGCGCCGCCGAATGACGGCTGGGTGCACTGCGCGAGCCGGGGGGTGCGGCGCACCTCGGTCAGGGCGATGCGGGCGAGCCGGTCGGCGTTCAGGTGCTTCGGCAGCGCCCGCGCCATCTCGCCCTTCATCTGCTCGATGAACTGCGCGATCGTCCTCGGCGGCTCGCGGCGCTTGTCGACCTCGCTGCCGTCCGGCTGCTCGGACTGCTCCCGCTGGCTGCGCACCCGGTCTCTCAGGGTGCTTCCGTTAGCCTGCTCGGTCATTTCGTTCCCCCTGGAATGCGCAGGACCCGCGCGCGGTAGGCGCGGTAAAGCTCTGGCTGGTCGGCCGCGAGGGCCTTGGCGTCGATCGCGGGGACCAGGTGCGTGTACTTGGCGGCGAGATCCGGGTGGTCGGCCTCGAACCGCTTGGCGGAGAACGCGCCGTTCTGCCGGCGGGTGAACAGGGTCTCGCCGTCCCAGACGGCTTCCTCGGCGTCGCCGAGCATGAACGCCATCCGGTTCTTGATTTCGGCGATCTGCGCCTCGGTCTCGGCCGCCTGCGCCTGGAGGCGCCTGAGCTCGGCCTTGAGGGGGCCGGCCTCGGCGGGGTCGATGATCTTTTCGGCCTTCTCGCGCCCGGTCCACAGCACGGACAGCAGTTCGGTCACGGCGTCGGAGCCGTCGACCGGGGGCGGGTTCCCGTCCTGCACCCGCTGCCAGAACGAGCGGGCCATCGCGGTCACGTCCCCGGCGATGCCGGGGTCGTAATCGATCCGGTAGTGGCGGTCGTCGTTCCCGTTGATCAGGACGCTGAGGTGCGAGTGCCGGTAGCCGGTCACGCCCATGCCCCAGTGGGCCTGGAGCGCCTCGCTGTCCGGGACGCCGGCCGGGTCGCCGGACTCGCCCCATTCCCCGGCCTTCCATGCCGAGCGGTTCTTGATCTCCAGGAGGCACGGGCCGTCATCGCAGCCCGCGACCTGCCGGTCAAGGTTCACCAGCCGCCACGGGTCCGCCTCGTGGCGGATCAGGCCGACGCGGCGGACCTTCACGCCGTGAAGGTCCGAGAACCGCTGCGCCATCAGCGGTTCCATCATGTGGCCCCATTCGGCGGCCCGCTCCAGCGCCTCGGAGCGGGGAAGGTCGGGAAGCTCGCCGCGCTTGTCCAGGTAGAGCTGGAACGGGGACGTGTACCTGCTGAGGCCGACCAGGGCGGCGATGTCGCTGCCGCCGATGCCGGTGCGCCGCATCTCAAGCCACTCGCGCTCGGGGATGTCCGACGGCGCGGCAAGGATGCCGGTGGGCGTGACCTTGCGCCCGCTCACCGTGCGCCCCCGTTCCCGTCCGCAGCGGCGTCGTCTTCGCGCCATTCCTCGGCGAGCAGCGCCGTGATCGCGGCGCGGTCCCCGGGGGCGGTCTTGAGCAGCCCGGCGAGCCGGGCGTACAGGTCGGTGCGGTCGAGCCCGGCGCGCTGCCTGGGGCACCAGCCGTCGTGCGGCTCGCGGCACTGGCACCGCACGGATAGCAGCCGCACGGCTCCGTCGGCGGCGTCCTGGAGGGCGTCGGCGAGGAAGTCCCTCAGCCACGTCCCGTCCGGGGACGGCTCGGGAACAGGGACGGGCCCGGGGGCGGGAGCTGGAGCGGGGGCGGCATGCCGTCCCGTCCGCGGGCCCGCGGGCACCGCCTCCTCCAGCACGGGCCACGCCGCGGTGATCGCGTCCCACTCGGCCCCCGGGACGCGGACGGGAAGCGGGGGACGGCCGGGCGCCAGCCGCTGGGCGTCCAGCATCTCGCCGATGCTCCGGTAGGAGGGCCCGGCGTCAGGGCCGCCGGGCAGGTTCCTGATCCTGTCCGCGACCACCCCGAGCTCTTTCTTGCCGAGCGGCGGCTCGTGGCGGGGCGTGAACGTCGGCTGGGGCATGCGGACGGGCAGGTCCAGGGGGTCGGTGCCGGTTCTCGCGAACGTTTCCGCGGCCGTGCCGGGGTTCTCGGGTCCTGCCGTCCCGTCGGTGATTGTCACCTAAGTCGTCTCCTTCTCGGTTACCATCGGTTTCGAGTCGTCTCCGACTCCTTGGCCCGGCGGTCGCTCGCCGGGCCTTCTTCTTTCAGGCGGCCTTTTCCTTGCGGCGGCCGTGGAGTTCGTCGATCGCCTCGGCGACCGTCATGCCGGGGTTCTCGTCGAGGACGGGCCGGATCTCGCCGTAGAAGCGAAGGAACGCCTTCCGCTGGCGGCGGGCGGCGCCTTCGGCGTTCCGGGTGCGGGTCAGGAGCATGCGGCGGGCCTTGTCGAGGTCGGCGCCGGTCATGTCCGCGACCCTGGCCTTCTGGCCGACGGCGACGGCCAGGACGGAGGGGATGGCGGGGAACAGCGCCGACTGGAGGTACCCGGGGCGGGCGTGCTTGTCGGTCCACTTGGTGATGTCCCTGGCGGCGATGTCCTCGAGGAACTCGGGGTGCTCTTTGAGGAGGGCGCCGATTGCCTCGGCGGCGTCGCCGGGCTCCTCGGCCCCGGCGGCGATCCGCTCCCCGTGGGCGGCGACCGCCTCGCGGTACCAGTCCGGGGTCTTCATGCCGCCGCCCCTTCCGCCGCCGGCGCGGCGGTCGCGGGCAGCTCCTCGTCCCGGGAGTCGCGCATGATCGCAGCCGCGGGCACGCGGAGCTGGCGGGCGATCCGGTTGAGGGTGGCGACCTCGGCGTTGTCCTTCTCTGCCTCGATGGCCGAGAGGCCGCCCTGGCTGAGGCCGACGAGCCTGGCGAAGCCGCGCTGCTTGTAACCGTCTTTCTCGCGGAGCGCCCGGATCGCGGGGCCGTTCTGGCGCGGCAGGGCACCGCGGCGGGTGACCCGGCGGGACTCTGTGTCCTTCGGTGTCTCTTCCATGAGGGACACCGTAGACCCGATCGGCACTTATTGGCAAGTCCGGAGCGCCACAGCGGGACACAGCTGCCCCGGTGCCAATATCTGCCAATGTCTTTACGTACTTCTGCCAGGCACGATGCAGCCACGGATATTGGTGGTAACGTGCATCGGGAACGAGTTGACGGACCCTGTTCGCATCCGTGAGTATTGACGCCGGAGCGCTTGCAGACGGGACATTGATGGACAAGGCGTACCCGCCCGAAGCGTGGAAACGGCTCGGCAGGGAACTTGAGCGCCGCCGGGGCCAGCTAGGCTACGGCTTCCGCCAGCGCGAGAACTTCCTCCGCGACCGGGGCGGCCCCCCGCCGTCGCTCAAGATGATCGCCAGGCTCGAGCGCGGCGAGCGCACCTCTTACCCGGCCGCGACGATCACCGCCCTCGAGTCCCTGTACGGGTACGCGCCCGGCTCGTTCGAGGCCATCCTCGAGGGCCGGGAGCCGGTGCCCGCGCTGCGGGCGGAAGCGCTCCCGGCCGCCCCTTCGCCGCTGCCGCTGTCCCTTGAGGGCGACGAGGAGACGGTGGCCCGCACGATCATGGACCTGCCTTCCCCTGGCGGCGGCCTGGTCCCGTGGGGGGTGCGGCGGGACATGCTCCAGTCGCTGCTGGAGATCAACGACCGGCGCCGCGCCGACGCGGCAGGCTGACATTCCCTCCTGTAACGGATTGATCACCTTGTGATCTTCGGCGCGATCAGCGAATTACGCTCGGTAAAGCCGGTTTCGGCTGCAATCGCACGGGCCTGCAATCGCATGCAGGGCACGTGCGCAGGGAGGGACGGCAGGGGGGAACCGCACGGGGGCGGTCCTGCCGAGGGGAGAGGGACACAGGCGTGAGCGTCAGCATGGAATCGGTAGCGGCGAGCCCGGAAACCGCGCTGGGCATCATCTCGGCGGCACTGGTCATCGTCAGGGCGGCGTACGAGGCGGCCACGAGGCCCGCCACCCCCGAGGCGGGCCTGATCTACAAGGGGCTCATGGAGCAGCGGGACGTCCTCGCGGCGCTGGAGGTGACCGCGGGCCTGCTCGCGGTCTCCTACCGGCAGGGCCGCGCCGACGAGCGGGCGGCGATCGAGGCGGGAGCCCGCAGGGGCCGCGGGCACCTGCGCGCCGTCTTACCCGGCCGGCGCGCCGGCTAGGCGGCGGTGCACACGGCGCAGATGGCCCGGGCCGGACGGCGGTCGCCGCCCGGGGCGGGCCTGCCCCACTGGGCCGCGTCCCGCACCCCCCACGGGTGCAGCCGCAGCCCGGCCTGCGCGACCGTCCGGGCCACGTCCGCCGGGTCGTGCGACCAGATCCGCGCCCCGGTCACGGCCTCGCACGCCGCGAGGTAGCCGCCGTCCGCGTACTGGATCGCCGACAGGGCGACCGACGAACCGGGAGGCAGGATCTGCGCGTACCCGGCGAGCACGCGCCGCAGCAGGTCCCCGGGCCACCGCTGCGGCACGAGGACCGCGTGGACCTGGACCGGCCGCCCCGCCCGGATCTCCCGCCATGCCATCACGTCGCCGAGCACCCCGGCGGGGTCGGCGGGGTCGGCGGTCCGCGCCGAGACGCGGCCCGGGTCCGGGAGCGCGAGCAGGCTCCTGTTGACCACGGTCGCCTCCGCGTCAGGGTCGCAGTAGCCGAACAGCGCCTGCGGGGCCTCCGCCGCCGCCTGGGCGTGAAGCGGCCCGTCACGCGGCGGCAGGCCGCATGCGGAGAAGATCACCGCCCTCGCCGCCGGGACGCCCGGCTTGTCCCGCACCCCCCACGCCGCGGCCCGCCGGTGGAAGCCGTGCGCCTGCGCGATCAGGTCCCCGGTCCCGGGCCAGAGCCGGTCCAGCCCGGCAGCCGCCTCCCGGTCGGCAGCCGGGGCCAGGAGCGACCCCTGAAGCGCCGCCCGCACCCACGCCGCCCTGTCGCCGTTCCCGTCCATCACCCCTCCTCGCATCCAACGTTGCACCCGGAGGCGGTAAGACCGCTATGACCGGCAGGTAATAAAACTGCACCAGCCTGCACCACGATCCGGCGCTCCCCTGGTGCAACGCTCCCGGGATGCCGGACTGGAGCGGGATCACGCCAGGGTCGGACCTGTGGCAGCACGAGCAGGTCGCCCGCGCGATCGCCGCCGCCATCGCCTCCGGCGAGTTCCCGCCCGGCTCCCGGCTCCCGTCGCAGGACCGGATGGCGGCCGAGGCCGGAGTATCGAAGCACACCGTCAGCGCCGCGATCGGCGTGCTGCGCGAACGGGGCCTGGTCTACACCAGGGCCCGGCTCGGCACCTTCGCCTCGCCTCCGCAAGACGGCTAGGGCGCCACGTCCGGGCTTACCTGGATCACCCCGTTCTCGTCGCGCCCGATCAGCCCGAGCGTCTCCAGGGCGTCGAGCTCGGCCGCCGCGGCCTGGCCGTCGCCTCTCTTCACGGCCGCCGTGTACGCGGCCATCGACGCGTTCAGGACGTTGCGCCCGGCCTTCCTGACCTCGTCGGGCAAGGGCACTCCCGGTTCCCCGTCCTTGTCCTTGCCGCCCTTGCCGAACAGTCCCATAGTGGTCTCCTCGTCTCCCGGCTCAGTAGACTGTCTCTCCGCATTCGCAAAACTGGCATAGCTGGTGCTGGTCTTCCGGCGGGCCGCGCCGCTTAGGGCAGTCGGCGGCGATGGTGCCGCAGTCAAGGCACCAGGCGCGGAATTTGTGCACGTGCTCGGCCTCGGCCATGGGGGTTCTCCTGCCTGGTCCAGTGGTCGGGGGCGCCGCGCGCGCCCCTCCGTGCGCGGCGGCCTCCGTCTCCCGCACGGCCGCCTCCTGCCGTGCGGGGAAGCACCCGGGACGCCGGGGCGGGGATGGCGCCCCGGGTGCCGTCTGGCCGTTCCCGGCCGCCCTGGGCGCTCGGGAGCGCAGCCGGGAACGGGTCTAGGGGGCGGGCGCGTTCCGCCGCGGGATCATGCCGGATTCCTCCATGGCGGTGAGCAGCCTGCCCGCGGCTTCCAGGGCTTCCCGCCGGGCCTGCCTGACCGCGGCGGGCGCTTCCCGTCTTCCCGTGGCGGGGAGGGGCGCAGCCTCCATCAGCGGGTCCATGATTTCCGCCACGAGCAGGACGGCCGCCGTCCCGTCGAGGGTCAGCAGGGCGCTTCCGCCGCCATCGAGCACGACCCAGACGCTGAACTGAGCTGCCCCGTCGCCCAGGTGCCGTGCCAGGCGCCCGGGGCCCTTGACGGCGGCGACCCGGATCACGCGGGGCGCCGCCGGCCCCGGGCTCACGGGGCGGCACCCTGCTGGCGTTCGAGCAGCCAGTTCAGCAGGCCGACCCGGTTGCCGACGCCGGCCTTGGCGTGGATCTTCTCCAGGTGGCAATTCACGGTGCGCTTGCCGATGTGCAGGCGCCTCGCGATCTGCTTCGCCTGGAGGCCCTGGGCGGCGAGCCTGGCGACTTCGGCCTCGCGGGGGGTCAGCGGGTCCCCGGGGGACGGCGGCATCAGCCTTCCCCGGTGAGATCGGCGTACTCCCGGAGCTGCGCCCGCATCTGGCTGAAGTCGTCGGTGTCGAACGTGACGGGGATTTCCGTGCGGTTCACGATCCGGGGCCGGGGGCGCGGGCCCCTCTGGACGGCCCACGGACGGCCGGCGCTGGACATCCACACGTGCCAGGCGGGGAATTCCCGCTCGAGTTCCCGGATCAGGTCTGCGCGGGACTGCGGGGCGTTCACCGGGCGGCCTCCGCGAGGGCGCGGCCGGCGGCCTGCGCGAGCTTGCGGCGCAGCTCCCCGCCGGAATCAGCCTCGTAGTGGACCGCGAAGTGCCCCAGGGGCACGTTCAGCGGGTCGGCGCGGAAGAACCCGGCGCTTACTGACACGGCGTATTCCGGGAACTCCCGCTCGATCTCGTCCGCCTCGTCGCGCAGGACAGGGTCCTCGGCGGACGGGCGGATGTCGCTGCCGTCGGCGCACTCCCTCCGCCCGGTAAGCGCGTGGACCGCCTCACTCGGAAGCGGCACCAAGACGATCGCCGTCGTCCTGGCCGGAAGCCTGCACCGCCTGCACCACAGTCCCATAGACCCCTCCCCTGGGAATGTCTCAAGTGACGCAGACGCTACGCGGGGTAGGCGGGCTAGTACCAGGGACATGGCGTACGGGTAACGGCTGCGAGCGCGACCATTCCCGTACACTGCGTACGGGTATGGTCACCGCGCGCCGATCGCCGCCATGAGGGTGCTCAGCGGCTCGCCGAGCCGGGTCCGCCGCTCCGCCAGTTCCCGCGTCAGGCTCCGGGCCAGCCCCTGGTGCCTGAACCATTCCGGCGACACCTCGCAGGCGACCGCCAGCGCCTGCGCCGCCTGCGCGTCATGCTGCCCGTCGGAAGCCCACGCCTGCGCGACGTCAAGGTGGTGGGCACCCCACGAGATGCCCAGCAGGTGCTCCCGCCGCACTCCCGCCGCCGCCTTGATCGCCCGCCCGGGGCGGCCGAGGACGGAGGACGTGTAGCAGTCCTGCATGGCGACCTGGGACGGGCCGAAGCTGACCCAGTAGTCGTGGCGGTCGGCATCGAACCGCCCCGCCGCCGACCGCGCCAGGCCGATGTACGTCTCCACGTCATCCGCCCGCGCCGCCGTGGCGGCCGGCGCGGCAGCCGACAGCAGCAGCGCGCCCCAGACGGTCAGGTGCTCCGGGGTCGCCGACGACAGGCGCGGCTCGATCCGCTCCGCCGCCGCCCTGGCGACCTTCTCCGCCTCGGCGGTCCGTCCCTGGTGCAGGAGCACCCAGGACGCCGTCCCGAACAGCGTCGCGTACTGGAGTTCGTCGTTCCCGTCCGCCGCGGCGCGGAGCGCCCGCTCGGCGGCGACCATGGCCAGGTCGTCGCTCCCCATGTGAACCATGAGGTCCGCGGCGAGCTGGTATGCCTGCGCGAGCGGCCGTGCCGCCTCCGGGCCGCCCCGGTCGCGGGCGAGCCTGGCCTCGCCGACCAGGCCCGGCAGCATGGCGGCGAGATCGGCGAGGCGGCCGTCCCAGTACAGGTCCCAGCCGCGCCGCACGGCGGCGTCCAGCACGCTCAGCGGCGTGGGCTCCCCCGTGTCGGCGGTGGCGTCGATGCCGGGGAGGTCGGCGACGGACAGGAGCGTGTCGCGGACGGCGAGGACGCCTTCGGACGCGCCCCGCTCCAGCCGCTCCCGGCGGCCGAGCAGTGAGGACAAGGAGACTCCAAGGGAGTTGGCGAGCTTCGTGAGGGTGGTGATCCGCGCGGTCTCGCGCTTGCCCTGCTCCAGCTTGCCGATCAGTTCCAGGCTCACCCCCGAGCGGGCGGCGAGCTGTTCCTGGGTGAGGCCGCGCTCGCGGCGCGCGGCGCGGAGACGGCTCCCGATCGTGCTTTCGACCGTGCTATCGTTCATGACTAGACCCCGCCTGCTGCTGGTGAATCCCTCGACAAGATTCACATTAGCGTGCGGGGTCCAGTCATGCCGGACAGTCATTGCCTCGTTACGGTGCAGTAATGCCCGGCGGGGCGGCAACCGGACGGCATCCCACGGATAGCGCCAAGATCATCCTGCGGAATGGTGATTCCCGACCGTTCCTCCCAGGACCCGGAACTCGGCCGGGGTACAGGCGCGCGACTGATATCCGCACAGCGGCGAACGGGCCCGTGCGGCGCGGATATATACCGGTATCGCGCGGATATAACCAAGATCATCCTGCGGGATGGTGCTCCCCGACGGTTCCGCCGAGGACCCTGAACTCGGCTGGGTAAAGCCGGGCGGCGGCGTTGGCGAGGACCCTCCCCTGGATTGCGTGGACCAGGCCGCAGATCTCGGCAAGATCATCTTCGCGGGTGGGGCCGTGCGCCACGACGCGCTCGGCGATCAGCGTGTAGAGCTCGCCCGCGAGGCGCACGGCCTCGCGCTCGTCGTCAGTGAGGTAGTCCATGGCCCCCCGCCGTCGCCCGGAAACCGCACGGGACAGGCGGTTGGAGCCCGCCTGTCCCGTCACCTTTTCTAGATCCTCACAGCAGAGCCTAGCGGCGGTGCCGGGCGCGTCGCAGGCATAGACACGTCCCTCGAATCAAGGGGCGGAACTATAAGATCCCGGTCTCTGGCCTGCGGAAACGGCCCGATGGCATAATATCGCCGCCTGGTTCACGCGGCCCGGTCCGGCTGCCTGCGTCAGTGCCGACGCGACGAGGCGCATGTCGTTGACCGTGCGCCGCTCGTCGCCCGCGTCGAGCCTCCCGGCCTCCAGCAGCTCCGCGCGCCGTGCGAGTTCCGCCGGGGCCGCGAGCGGGAGTGCCGCCCGGCCGATCTCGGCGTACGCGAGCACGGCGGGGTTCAAGATCATCTCCGGGGGATCGGGGGCGCGAGTGCGCACGATTGCAGCCTACCCAGGGTTGTCCGGGTTGTCCGCCGCCCAGTCCCGGACAACCCGGCAACTGCCGGCCTTCCCTTCAGGCGGCCCAGGCGATGAGGTGCTTGGCCTCGCCGCCGACCGTGACCGCCGCCGCCCGGTCGGCCGGGGTGAGCAGCGCCTGGCAGGAGCGGGGCACCAGGTTGACTAGCTGCTCCTCGTACATCTTCGCGAGCGTGCCGTCCAGGTCGCGGGCGGGGATGTCGGCCAGGGCCTCGCGGAGCCGGAGGATGCTGGCGTAGCCGCCTGCGGGGGCGATGGTCTCGTATGCCTCGGCGATCCGTCCGGCGATGATGATGGTGCTCATTTCCGTTCTCCTCCCGCTTGGTGGTAGTACCACCTTAGCATGGGGGTACTACCACCGCAAGCGGTCAGGCGGAAATTTCCAGCGGGCCCCTCTCGGCGTCCAGGCGGTCCAGCTTCTCCCGCACCGCGTCCGCGACGAGCGGGCCGATCGCCAGCCCCATCTCGGCCGCGCGGGCGCGCAGGCACTACGCCGGCTTCGCCTCCGGCGCGAACCGCCTCGCCGTGACCTCGAACCCCTCCACGCCACGGCACGCGGACATCGCCACCGACACCGCCTTGGCCGCGTCATCCTCCGACGCCACGATGTGCATCACGCACCGCCGCGAGCGCCCGTCCGGCACGGTGACCATCACCTCGACGGGCCTCGCGCCGGGCGGCCCCAGCTCGGGGAACAGCGGCTCCATGCCATCAGGCGGCGGTGCGGGCGCGATGCCCGGGAACGCCGGCTGGTCCAGGTCCATGAGGCCACGGTAGGGTCGGGCACCGACAACCGGGAACGGCCATCCCGCGCGCCTAGACTTCCGGCACCTCGTCGCCGAGCAGCTCCCGGACGGCCAGCCTGACCGCCTCGCCGATCGAGATGCGGTGCGCCTTGGCGTACTCGCGCAGGCGCGCCTCCTCGGCCTCCGGGAGCCGGATCGACAAAGGGGCTCTCTTGTGCTGGTTAGGCACCGGCCAGGATCTTTTCTGCCGCGGCTACGATCTCGGGCACGTCGTCGTAGCTGAAGGACCACTCGAAATGACTGCCGCGCTGGTCGGTGACGGTGTGCGGGTCTGCTGACCTGATGAGCCGCTCGGCTGTCTCGGTGAGGCTGGCGTCGTACCTGCCGCCCTCGACGACTGCGAGTGCCGCCTGCTGGATTGCCTGGCTGCGCTGTGACCTGAGTGCCATTTCCGTCTCCCTCGCTCGGTGGTAGTACCAACCTATCAGGGTTGTACTACCACCGCAAGCTACTCCGTGCTCTTCAGCGCCTCGTAGACGGTCGGCCTGCTCAGTCCCATCACCTTCGCGATCTGGGCGACTTCCGCCCCGGCGCGCTTGCAGGCGCGGATGATCTCGTCGCGCCGCGCGGTGATCTCCCTGTACATGGCCGCGTCGTGGAGCGCGTCGTCGAGGCTGCCGCCGAAGTGCTCGGCGACCGCGCGGTCGAACCCGTTGCGCTCCAGCCACTCGCGGGCTTCCGGCTCGTCCAGGCGCTCGTGCCGGGCGGCCTCGCCGCCCCAGTTGGTCCACTTCTCCAGCACCCACCTGGCCCGGCCGTCGCCGGTGAGGATCACGGCCTCGCCGCGTCCCGTGCCGCCACTGCCCGCCCCGGTCACCGGGTCGGCATCGGACCACCTGCCGCGTATGCGGTCGTAGTCGAACCTGGCCCAGATTTCGCCCTGATCGTCGAACAGGCCCGGCGCGTACACCTTGACGCTGCCCATCAGATCCTCAGCTCCGATTCGGCCGTGCCGGTCCACGCGCTGATCTGGGCGCGGCTCATGGCGCGGAATTCTTCTTCGGACGGCCTGTAGAAGTTGCCGCCGCCGGGGTCGCCGTCGCGGTCGCAGAGGGACAGCGCGTAGGAGACCTGCCGCTCGGAGGGGGCCAGGTGGCGGGCCGCGCCGGTCCCGGTGGCGATCTCCTTCTTCGAGACGGGGATGATCAGGCCGGTTCCGGGGTCGCCGGTGATGCCGGAGGCGGCGCACCAGACGTTGCCGTCGTCGTCGCGGATCGCGGAGGCGGGGATGTCGCTGCGGATGCCGGGCTTCACCCAGATGCCGCTGAGGGTGCGGATGCCGTTCTCGTCGGGGCGGGTGGCGGTGAACTGGCAGAGGTGGCCGGACACGTAGCCGGCCGCGCCGCCGGGGAAGGTGCAGGTGAAGCGGACTTCGCAGTGTCCCTGGACGCCCCGGAAGATCGCGGGCCGCCGGGGCTGTGCCTTCATCGTCATGTAAATAATCTTACAGTACGTGTAAGAGATTTGACAAGCGGAACTAGTCGCGGCCCGGCCCGGCGGTCTCCGCGCCCCAGATCTCGCCGTCCCCGACGTTCACCGGATCGGTGAACAGCGCCTCCCCGTCCCCGCTGCCGTCCGGGCGGATCACCAGCCAGCCCGGCCAGGCGCGCCCCTCCCGGCCTTCCCGTGACCGGTACAGGGCGGTGTCGCCGTCCGTGCCGAGGTACTGGGAGCCTGCCAGCCGGGTGAACGGGGCCGGGTTCGCGGGGTCCCACGCCTCGGCGTCGGCGGTCAATGGGTTCGTGGTCAGTCGCACGGAGGCCATGCTAGCGGCCCGGTCCGGCTCAGCCGTGCCTCTTCCGCTTCCGCCGGGCGCGGAGCCTGCGCTGATAGGCGTGCCCGTCGACCGCGAGCCTGCCGCCGCCACGCCGGCGTTCCGGCCGCACGCCGAGAACCGCCGCCAGGTGCACGATCTCCCCCGCCGCCGAGCCGGCAGCAGACGTGAAGCTGCCGAGGAGGCGCGTCAGGTCGGCGAGCATCAGCCCCAGTGCCTCGGCGAGCGGGGCGACATCCACGTGCACCTGCACGTGCACGGCCCCGTCCCGTGCCGGCGGCAGGCCGCCCCGTGCTTCCCCCGGCACCCACCGCATCGCGTCGCGGCTAGTTTCCCAGTCGCGGACCGCGCCGTCGATCGAGTCGAGAATCGTGGTCACGCGGCCCACGGTACCGCCGCAGGGGCGGGCTTGCCGGCTCCCTCATGCCGGGGACTCCCCGTAACGCCCCGGCAACGCCCCGGCTTCAGTACGGGCAACCCGCTGCAATCGATCTTGGCCGCCGGTCGAATCGCGGGTGACGCGGGGCGGCGTGCCCCGCGCGAACGGGAGGGAAAACGATCTTGAACAGCACCGTCCGCACCGCCCTGGCCCTGGCCGCCGCGATCACCGCCGCAGGCTGCACCGTCCACGCCTCGGAGGCCCCGGCCGCCCCCGCGATCCCCGCCGCCGAGCAGTCCGCCATCACGGCGATAGCCGCCCACTGCACCGGCACCCGCGCCCAGCTCGCGGCGGAGATCTCCGCCACCCGCCAGATCGAGGTCAAGGGCGGCGTGAAGGACGAGTCGGTCACGCAGCTCGCCGGCCACCTCGCAACCATCGTCTCCGCATACGGCTCCAAGAGGGTCAACTGCGTTGACGCCTTCGCCGCCTACGCGACGGAGAGGACCGGCGGGAAAGTCGGCTAGGCCGGCGGCAGGCAGCGCCCCGCGCCCGGTCACGGGCGCGGGGCGCTGCCGTGTTCAGTCCGGGCTTCGGAGATTATCTCCACGTCGAACGAGCCGGGATCTGCCCCGGTGCTGAGGGCGATGTAGTCGCGGGCCATCGCCTCGGCGTCGTCCATGCCGTGCGACTGGGTCACGCCGACGCCGTTGACGTGCAGTTCCAGGCCGTGTTCCCAGCGTCTCGCGATGGCGGTGTACGCGGGCCTGCCGGCGTCGCCGTCCACTGCGGTCACGGCCGGTCCCAGTGGGCGCGGCGGACATCCTGTAGCCAAGCCTCGGCCGCCGACGGGTCGGGTCGGTCGGCCAGCTCGCCGGGCTGGTCGAATGCCTCCTCGGCGTCTCGCAGCGCTTCGGCAGCAAGGTCCAGGTCCCCGGCCGCGACGCGCTCGCCGAACGCGCGGCAGTTCGCCGCCCGGTTCGGCGAGAGCCATACGGGCAGGTAACCGGTCCGGTGAACCTCGGAACCCTGGTACAGCAGTCTCCACAGGTGCCGGGCGTGCTTGGCCGTGCGCTTGCGGGTGTCGGCCGAGAACGACCCGTCACCCCGGTTCCGTATCCGCCCGAACTGGCTGGTTGCGTAGCCGAGGTAGGCGTTGCGGACCGCCTTCGCCGACAGGAACGAGGCGCGGATTCCGATCAGCGCCTCACCCTCGGGTGTCTTGACCTCGTAGGACCCCAGCCAGACAAGCTCCGTGACCGTTGGGTTGCAGCTCAGCAGCAGCGCGGCCAGCTTCCCCGCCTCGTGGTAGGTGGCGTCGGGCTTCGTGCTGACCCAGGTCGCGGCCTTGCCGACCGGGAGGTGCAGCCCGTGGAACTGGGATGTCGGGGCAGCGTAGCAGCCGATCCGGTCAACGTCAGAGTCCTCGGTCGCCAAACCGTAGGCGGTTGATCCGTTGATGCCCGCGAGCAGCACGTTCGGCGGCGGCTTGATCTCCGCCACGGCGGCGGTCCCGGCGTCGGTGGTCATGGGTCCATATCCTTCCTGATCATGCGGGCTTCCTGCCGCGCGCCTTGACGGACGCGTAGCGGCGGCAGTGATCGTGGTACACGCGGTCTCTTCTCACGGGCGCGGGGCGCTCGCATCCTCGGCGCGCATGTCGTCCAGCCAGTCCAGCCATTCACTGAGGGGCATCTCGCCGCCCCGCCCGTTCGGGACGGTGATTGCCTCAAGGTGATCCCACAGGCTGTCGTCGTCATCCTCGCCCCCCTCTCCGGACAGGACCCGGTCCCGGTGGGCGGCGACCGCGCGGCCCAGCTTCTCCAGGGCTTCCCGGTAGCGCATCCGGGTCAGGGCGGACCCGGCCGGCTGCTGCGCGGGGGCGCGGGGTATCCGGGATTTGACGAAGGTGAGGCGACGCTCGACAAGGCCGCGGAACCCGATCGCCCTGCGCCTCCACTCGGCCTGGCCGGCGCGGGCGCTGAAGTAGGCGTCCCGCCCGTTCACGTCCTCCAGTTTCGCGTTGGCAAGGCTGAGCTGGTTCTGCACGTCTGCGTGAATGGCCCCGAGTGCCAGCCTGGTGCGGTGGATGACCTCCGGCGCGGTGAGGGCATCCCAGACGTCGGGGCCGGCTTCCTTCCCGATGGAGGCGCGGACGAGCTCGGCGAAGGCGTCGGGGTCCATCGCCGCGAGCGCGGCCGGGGGGACCGGGACGGCAGGGCTGTTCATGGCGGTCATGCTGTCTCCTGACTGGGTTCGGTTAGTCCCGGGCCGGTGCTGCCTGCACCGGCCCGGTGGTCCTGGCGCTGCCCGGCTCGTGACGCCGCCGGGGACTGCTTGCCCTTGGCCTTGACGGACGCGAGGAGACGGCAGCGGGCGTGATGGCCGTCGCCCTCAATGGGCTGGGGTGGCGTAAGGCACCTGTCGTACCGGCACCGGGCGTCCTCCCCGGTCTCCTCGGTCTGGACGACGGCGAGCAGCGGCGACTCGATCACCCGAACTGAGGTCACATGATTCCGGTCGTCGGATGCCTCGCGTGCGCGTACCGGTACCGGGTCCGACGAGAGAGGCGGATGTTCCTCTAGGTTTTCTATTCGCTCCTCTTCTTCCTCGTACTCCTTAGCCCTACGGATTCCGTAGGGCGCTGTAACGCTTTCCGTAGGGTGCGGGCACGGTTTCCGTAGGGTGCCATCCTCGGGTGCCCTACGGTTTCCGTAGGGCACGCCGTCATCGGCGGGGTTCCCGGCCTCCGTCTCGCCCGGGTTCTGCACACCACGGTTTCCGTAGGGCGCTCCCCGCGCCGCGCGGTTGCGCGGGTCGCGCGCCTCGTCGGGTGCGGGCGCGTCCAGCCACAGCCGGTACTTCGCGTGGTGCGACCCCCGCAGATGCCCCGATGAGCGCTTGGCGGTCGTGATCGCACCCGTGGCGAACAGCGGCCGTAGTGCGCGCTCGCAAGCGACTTCCATCGCCTTCCGCGCCCTGGCGTCCGCCTTCGCGTCGCCGGTCTCGGCTAGCGGGTCGCGGCCGAGTGCCATGACGGCGAGCAGCTCGGCCCCCGCCTGGTACCACGGCTCAGCATCCTTGTCGATGGAGACGAGCGCCATATAGGCGAGCGCGCACATGGAAAGCGGCGGCACCCTGGAGGAGTACAGCCGGAGTGCTGACATCGCGTTGGAGGCTCCCACGGGTAATGCCGCCGTTGCCGGCGCGCGACGAAATGGGATTTCGGGAGGGCACGCCGAAGGCGTGCCCCTAGAATTGGGCAAGTCGATCCTCTGGGTAAGGGAACTTGATCGGCGGTAAACCCCCCGGGCGACCACGAATCACCCGGGGGTACTTATTTCCGCGAGGCCCGCTATTCCGGCGTTACCGCTCCGGGTTCCCCTGCGCGGCCGCTTCCTCCGTGCCGTCCTGGCCGCCGTCGTACGGGTCCGGGAAGCCAAGCCTCCTGTGGAGGCCGACGAGGATGGCCTCGATCCGGCCGATCCTCGCGAGCAGCTCGCCGGAATCGGCGCGTTCCGCAAGTTCGCGGACTTCCTGCCGAAGCTCTGCCACCTGCTCGCCGACCGCCCTGAGATCAGGCTGCACGCCATCAGCCGGCCTGGTCGTCACGTAGGTGCCGCGCGTCGACTGCGTGGCCACGACGCCCTCGGCGCGCAGTTCTTCGAGCGCCGCCCGGACCGTTTCGGTCGCGACCCCGTACTGCTCCGACAGCGCGATGTTCGACGGAAGCCGGCTGCCGGGCGCGAATTCGCCCGCTCGAATCCGCGCCCGCAGGTCGTCGGCGATCTGCTTGCGGGCCGGGGTCGGGTCTGAATAGTCGGGCACTGGCACCTGCCAAGGCTAGTTGAGCTGCCTGCACTAGTGAAAGCCTCCTTGACTGCACTGGATTGACGCCTTAGTCTAGTGCAAGCAACGGAACCACCGGAAGACCCACCGACCATGAGACGGACAACAGCGTTGGAAGCACCGCAACGAGCACCAGAGAAGTGGCTGAGGCCGCACGAGGTCTCGGCCCTCTTCGTGGAAGCCGGGCTCTACCCCGTCCCCGCCAGCACTCTTCGCGACTGGGACAAGGCGGGGCACCTTCCGGTTTCCCGCACGCCCGGCGGCCAGCGGCGCGTCAGGGAAGCCGACGCGCTCGCCCTGCTCGCAAGGCTCAAGCCGGCAGCCTGAAAAACAGGACGGCCCGCCGCAGGTGACTCAACCACCGCGACGGGCCTGGCACCCCAACCGCAGAACCGATCGGAGCGCTTGACTGATGACAATAACCGTTGAGTCCCCTCCCCGCGCGGCGGGCGGGGAGCCTGCCCGCTGCCACACCTGGCCCCGTCCCGGCTTCGCTGACCCGGAGGCGGCCCGGGACAGCGCGATGGTGTTCACCGCCGCCGGCTTCACCGCGCAGGGCATCCGCGACGGCGCGCACCCGGGGGACATGCTGCTCGCCGAGCTGGCCGGCGCGATGGCCGTGCTCGAAGAGCAGGGCGTGACCCCGGAGCGGTGCCGTGACCTGGCCGGCCCGGTGGTCCCGGTCCCGCGGGCGGCCCTTGACGGCGGTGCGCCGTGAGGGACCAGCCCGTCTACACCTGCGCCTGCGGTGCCATGGGCACCGCCCCCGAGCACTGCGGCGTCCCGTCCCAGCCGGTGAGGCCGGAGCGGTGAGCATCCGGACCTACACCGAAACGGACCTTAACCCCTTGTGGGACACGGTCCGCAAGATCGGCGCGAAGGACGCGGGGGCCGCCCAGGAGTTCGGCGACGCGCTCCGCCGCGTCATGTGGCCCGAAGACGAAGAGGAGGACCCGTCGTGACCGCCCCGTTTCCCGTCCGTGACTGGACGGCGCTCGCCGCCTGCCGCACCGCCGACCCGGAGATCTTCTTCCCGGCCGCCCGCCCGGACACCCGGGCGTTCAAGGCGCAGGCACGCAAGGCGATCACCTGGTGCGCCGGCTGCACGGTGCGCCCCGAGTGCCTTCGGTTCGCGCTCGCGAACCGGATCGGGCACGGCGTGTTCGGCGGCCTGACCGCCCGCGAGCGGGCCACCGTGCTGCGCCGGGAAAGGAGCGCGGCGTGACCGCGAATCCCCGCGTCATCCAGGTCCTGGCCTGGCAGCCCCCGGTTCCCGGCTGGGACCAGCCGGGAGAGCCCCCCTGGCAGGACGGCGCGCTGTGCGCCGAGACCGACCCGGCCCTGTTCTACCCGGACCCCGGCCAGTCTGCCGCCCCCGCCCTCCGCGTCTGCGCCGCCTGCCCCGTCCGGGGCGCCTGCCTCGAGCACGCGCTGGACGCCGGCGAGCTGTGGGGCGTGTGGGGCGGCACGACCGAACGGGAACGGCGCGCGATCATCGCCGGGCGGAACTCCGGGCGGAACGGGCTGGCGGCATGACGGCCGCCATCGCCGGGTCCTCGTTCGGCGTCATCCTCCTCGGCGCGGTAATCGCGCTGCTATGGTTCGCGGGACGCCACGGCGGGAACCTGCCGCCCCGCCTGCACCCGTGGGCGTACCGGCTGCTGATCTTCGGCATGTTCACCGGCGGCGCGGCGGTCGTCGTGTCGCCCCTCGGCGGCATCCTGACCGGCTGGGAGGCCAGCCTGGTGTCGATGGCGGGCCCCGTCCGCACGGGCACCGGGCACGAGATCGTCGTCATCAGCGGCTTCACGCTGTTCCTCGCGGCGGTCCTCGGCGCGTGGCTGGAACCCGGGCCCAGGGTCGCCTGGTTCGCGCTGGCGCTTCCCTTCGCGGCGGCGCTGAGCGGCGGCCACCTGCACGGCGTGCTGACCGTGTTCCCCGTGCAGCAGTGGGCTGCGCAGGTGTCGCAGTGGATAGGCGGATGATGCGGTGCACGTGCACGGCGCAGATGTCGTCCTGGCGCTGGTCCTCATCGGCGTGCCGGGCTTGTTCGTGGCCCGGCTCCGCGTGCGGCACCGGGGCGAGGGCGGGAAGAAGCGGGGCGGTCCCCTCTCCGGCTGGCTGGCTCACCGGCGCGCCCTGCGGCTGGAGACCGCGAAGCACTACAACAGCCTGCTCCGCGACGCGGCCCGGCACAAGCACAGGCTCGAAGAGCAGGAGGCCGCCGCGCGGGCGCGCGGACGGGACCGCGGAACGGCGGGCGGCGGCCCGCAGTCCCCGGAACCGCTCGGCCCCCGCCCGCGGGGCGGCACCGTCCGCGGACGGGTCATCCGGCTCGGGGACGAGCGTCCCCGCCGGGACTCCCCGGCCGGCGCCAGCCCCGGCGGCGGCGGGGCCGCGCCGCCGGCCAGCCCTCTGCCGGACCCAGAACGCCCCGGCACCCCCCGGGACCCCGCACTCCCCCAGGACCCCCCGCAGCCGCCAGAGCCCCCGGCGCGGGACGGAGGCGGCCCCCCGCTCCCGCCCCGCCCCGCGCCGGGACCTACCGGAACGCCCGTCCCTGAAGGGAACACCGTGACCACGCCAGCAGCCGCCGAGGCGGTACCCGGAGTCGAGCAGGCAGTCGAGGGAATGAGCCGCGTCCGCGCCTACGCGCTGGCCGGCAACATCAAGGCCAAGCGCCGCGCCATGATCGCGCTGATCGCCATCTGCCGCCGCGCCGCCGCCATGGCCCTGTCGATGGCCCGCGCCCTGTCCGAGCCGGACCAGCACTACGGCCATGACGTGAGCGAGCCCATAGCCATGGGCGCCTCGCACCTGAACGCGGCGGCGTCCGCGTTCGCCGAATCCGATGCCGCCCTCGCCGCCCTGCTGAAGGCCAGCGTCGAGGAGTCCATGGCCGCGGGCCGGCGGATGCCCCACCACGACCAGCTCGCCGAGACGGCGGGCCGCTGACCGTGCCCGGCACCGAAGTCGAGCCCCGCCCGGACCACGCGCCCGTGCACGTGCCCGGCATGCCGCAGCCGAGGCGGCAGTCCGAGGCGCTCCCGGCCCGGATCATCCGGGCGGCGCGGCGCCGCCGCGACATCTCCGTGCCCGTCGCGGTCCCGGCCGTCGCGTGGACGGCGGCGGAGATCATGCACGCGAACGGGACCGGCTCGGACGCCGCCTACGCCGGGGCGGCCCTGACCGCGGCCGTATGGTGGTTCGCGCCCCACAAGTGGACGCGGAAGGACGGGACGCCCCGCATGCCCGAGGTGTGGTACGCCCGGCTGTCGGCCGTCGCGGGCTGCGGGTGGCTGTCCGCCGCCTCGCTGCTCGGCCCCGTGTCGGGCGCGGGCCCCGGCCTGGCCGGCTCCCTCGCCGTCCTGTCCGGCGCGTGGGGATATTTCTGGTGGCAGCATCACCGGGTCCGCGGCACCAAGGACCGGGAAAGGCTCCTGGCCGGCTGGCAGGCATGGTGGGCCGCCCACGCCCCCGCGTGGGGAGTGGGCGGTTCCCGGGTCATCGCCGCCGAGGAGAAGCCGTCCCAGGTGCGGCTGCGCGTCCAGCTCGTGCCCGGCCGCCAGTCGTTCCACAGCGTGAAGGACGCCGTGCACCTGATCGAGTCCGCGCTCCAGGGCCACTCGGACATCGGCATGGTCCGCGTGGAGCCCGTCAAGGGCAACCCCAGCCAGGCCGACGTGTTCATGAAGCGGGAGAACCCGCTGCGCGAGGTCATCGAGTGGGACCCGTCGCTCGCCCCCCGCTCCGTGCACGAGGACGCGGTCCTCGGCATGTCCGAGACCGGGGAGCTGGTCCGCGTGCCGCAGCGCACGAATGCGTTCGTCAACGGCAAGACGAGGTCCGGGAAGTCGAACCACCTGGCGCTGCGCGTCGTCCAGCTCTCCGGCTGCCCCGACAGCCGGCAGATCGTCATCGACCTGAAGAAGCGCAGCGCCCGGCCCCTGCTCAAGTCCGCCGCGGTCGACTGGGTGATCACGGACCTGGACGAGGCCCGCGCCTGCCTGCGGATGCTGTGCGCCGAGATCGCCGCCCGCGCCCGCGACTGGGACACCGGCCAGGAGCAGGCCCTGGCCGACCCGCGCACGCCCGCGATCCACGTCCTCATCGACGAGGCCAACCCGCTCACGTCGGTGACCGCGGGCGACTCCGAGTGCGCCCGGCTGCTGGCCATCGGCGCCAGCCAGGGATCGGGCCTGGAGGAGTACTTCGAGGTCTACACCCAGTACGGCGCCCTGGAGGAGAGCGTCAGGACGGAGCAGACGCGGATGAACCTGCCGCTGCGGGCCTGCTACGCGGTCGAGCACGCCGACCACGGGTCGTACGCGCTCGGCGACGCCCGCAGCGACGCCTCCAGGCTGGAGGAGAAGGGCGAGTTCCTGATGAAGCTCGGCCCGCGTGCCAGGCCGGAGAAGCTCCGCGCCCCGCACGTGCCGCACTCGCTGCTCGAACGGGTGTGCGCGGAGAACGCCCGCACGGTGAAGCGCCCCCGCCTGCTCCTGTTCTGCGGGGGCGAGCCGAGCGGCTTCGGGAGCCTCACGTGGCAGGAGTGGTGGGACCGCAGGCACCTGCGGACCGACCCGGCGTTCCGCCCGGTCTCGCCGCAGTACGCGGCTGCCGTCGAGATGTTCGGCGACCCGGGCGAAACGGAACACGGCCCCGGTTACGCGCCGGCGGCAGCCGTCCCTCCCCCCGCCGGCGGCCAGGACGAGGACGGCGCCGCGGTGGCGGCCCGGATCGCTGCCGAGACCGAGGGCGACGACATCGCCCCCGCCCCCGGGGCGGCGGCCCGCGCCAGCGCGGGCAAGGCCGCCAGGCGCAAGGCGTTCTGCGACGCGCTCGCCGCAGCGGGCCCCGCCGGGATCTCCCGCCGGGAACTCATCGAGGCGTCGGGCATGTCCCCGTCATGGGTGTCGGACACCTTGTCCCGGCTGGCCGACCGGGGCGCCGTGACCAGGGTGGATGACGGCGTGTGGCGCCCGGTCCCGGGCCGGTCGGTCCACGCCGAGCTGGGGGCGGTCGCCGAGGGCGACGCCGCCCTGCTGACCCTCGTCCACTCCGCACAGTGACCACGCTGAGTGACGGGGTGTCCAGGGTGTCCAGCCGGGAGGCCGCCTGCGCCCCCCTACGCGCGCAGGCGTGCGCGCGCGGGCGCGAGGACACCCGTTCTGGACACCGTTCTGGACACCCTGGACTGTCCGTTCTGGACACCCTGGACACCCCGTCGAAATCACGCACAGTAACCAATCAGGGAAGGAGAGTGGGGAACATGCCGATCCGCGAGAGCCCCGGCAAGCTCATGAAGGCGCTCGGCCTGCGGAAGAAGGTCCAGGTGGAGGCGGCACCAGGCGACTTCGGCCTGACGGACGGAAACGGCGCCCCGGTCATGTCCCGGACGGACCCCGCGACCGGCCGGGCCCTGGGCTTCGAGAAGCGCGGATTCGACGGGCGGGGCACCCCGGACGAGGCCCGCGCCGCCAGCCTGCGGAACTGACAGCCCGAGAGCAGTCAGCATCAAACCCGAACTACCCGACAAGGAGAAACAGATTATGGGAACACTCCCCGAACTAACCCCCGAGCAGCGCGCCGAAGCGTTGCAGAAGGCGGCAACGGCCCGCAAGGAGCGCGCCGCTCTCAAGAACCGCCTCAAGTCCGGGGAGGTCACGCTCGCCGCGGTCATCGCGGAGGCCGCTGAGAACGACGTCCTCGCGGGCATGAAGGTGAAGACCCTGCTCATGTCCCTGCCGGGCCTCGGAGGGGTCCGTGCCGGCCAGGTCATGGACCGGATCGGCATCGCCCGCGACCGCCGGATACGGGGCCTGGGCCCGAAGCAGACGCGGGCGCTGCTGGCGGAGTTCGCCTGACGGACCGCCCCGCGCAGGGAGGCACCCCGCCTCCCTGCGCCGAAACCCGGAACGATCTTGAGGAACGGGAGATTATGGCCGACATGGGCAGTCACTCAGCCGAAGAAGCGCACCCCGCCGCGGGCACGTCCCGCCGCGACCACCTCTGGGTCCTCGCGATCATCGCCGCCTGCGCCCTCATCGAAGTCTGGGCGTCATGGCTCGTCATCGGCAGCGTCTCCGGCTTCCCGAAGTTCGGCCGCATGACCACCGGCTGGATCCTCCCCGTGACCACCGAGGCGTACTGGGGATACGCGCTGTGGGCGTGGCTCGCCGGCGCACCCGGGCCGCGCTCCCGGGCATTCGCCATGTGGTCCGCGATCGTGATGTTCGCCCTCAGCCTGGGCGGCCAGGAAGCGGGCCACCTGGTGAGCGCCGCCCACCGGCAGGCCCCCCTGTGGATGGCGGCGCTCATAACGCCCATCCCGCTGGTCGCGGTCGGGCTGAGCGCCATCCTGGCGCACCTGCGCCATCTCGACCGGGACCGCGCCGAGGCCGCCGGGCGCAAGGCCGCGGAGGCGGACGAGATCACCGCCCTGCGGGCCGCGCTCGACACCGCGCGGGGGGCGCGCGAGACGGACGTGCGGACCCTGCGGGAGGAGCTTGAGGCTGAGCGCGCGGCCCGCGAAACGGCCCGGCGGGAGGCTGCCCTGCGCCCCGCGATCGAAGCCGAGCGGGACGCCTTCCGCAAGGAACTGGAGACCGCAAGGGCTGCCGCGCAAGCCGCGGGGGAGGCCCGCACGCAGGCCGCGCGGGAGGCCGCGGGCGCGGCCCGCGAGGCTGCCCTGCGGGAGGCGCGGTGCGGGGAACTTGAGATGGCGCTCGACTCGGCGCGGGCTGAGCTGAGGACGGTGCGGGAGGCGCGCGAGACCGAGACGCGGAACCTGCGTACCAGCCTCGATGCCGAGCGGAACGCCCGTGCCGGCGTGGAGCGGGACGCTGTCCTGCGGCCTGTCCTCCAGGCTCAGCTCGACGAGGCGCGGGCCGCGGCCGAGTCCGCGCGGACGGCGCTGGAGGCCGCGGAAGCCGCCCGCGCGGAAGCCGGCCAGCGGGCCGCGCGGGCCGAGGCAAAGGCGGCGTCGCTTACCCGCAAGGCCGGCGCGCCTGCGGGGTCCAGGGCTGTCCCTGCGGGTGCTCCTGCGGGCCGCACGCAACTCGAAATCGCGCGGGCCGCGCGGGAGGACGCGGACAAGATCCTTGCCGCGGAGCCGGACATCAGCGGGGCCCAGCTCGCCGAGCGCGTCGGGATGTCCGAGCGGTGGGGACAGGAGCACAAGAAGCAGTTCCTGAAGCGCTCACTCGGCGAGACGGGATAGGACCCGCGCGCCTCGTTCGCCCCGCATGCCCCGGTAGGTGATCATGGGCGCATGGCACTGCCTCCCTGGGCATATTCACCCCCGTCAACCAGCTTCCGCGGCGATCCGGAACGCGACGGCAGGCCCCTGGACGGCCGCCCCTGCGCCCTGGGGGAGCACTGCGCGTCCGCCGTCACCGCCGACGGCCCCGACGGGCCGGAACGCATCCCCCTCCGCGGCCCGCGCGCCTTCTGCGACCCCGACCGGGGCAAGGCCGCCACCGCCCTGGACGCCCTGCCCCGCGACTACGCCGCGCTCGCCGGGGACCTCCGGAACCCGGGACAGGGCACTACGGCGGTCCGCTCCCCGTTCGGCCCCCGCATCCCGTTCGGCCTCGGCACCGAGGCCCTCATGCGCGCCATCACCGAGTCCCTCGCCTCCTGGCATGACCGCGTCGCCGGCGTCGCCTCGCTCGCGGAACTGCCCGACCGCGACGGCGAGGGCCGCAGGATCGTCCGGGACGGCTGGCTCGTGGACCGGGCCGTGAAAGTGCTGTCCCCCCGCCTGGACGCCCTGCTCGCCCTCGAGCCGGAGCCGGTGCGCCGCGCCGCCGCCCACCATCTCATCGCCATGCTCGGCGACGCCGCCCCCGACGGCACCGTCCGCTCCGGCTACGCCGCCATGCGCCCCGAGCTCGGCGGCGCCGACGCGGGACTGGAGATCCTCTGGCTCCACCGCATGGCACGGGCCGCCCTCGGCGAGACCCGGCCCCGCCCGGTCGAGCTGCTCGGCGTCCCCTGCCCGGAATGCGACATGCTCGCCCTCCGCCGGGCCGACCTGCCCGACGACCCCGGCCAGGACCCTCCGTGGTCGGTGTGCGCCGAGTGCGGCGACGTCATGACCGAGGCCGGGTACCGGGACTGGACCAGGCGCTACGCCCGGTGGGCGGACGGCCGGCAGCCCGAAACCCTCGCCTGACCGCGCGCCGGATTGCGCTCCCGTTCCTGACATGTCAGTATCAGGCCCAGGAGACGTGTGCCCCGGATCAGGCTTCGGCCAGGCCCGGGGCCTTTCCAGTTCCCGGGAGGTGCCCCGGATGCTGGCCATCACCCGCGACGACGGCCTGATCGACAGGGACACCGCGGCCCGGCTGTGCGGCGTCACCCCGGACACGATCTCCCAGTGGATCAGCCGCGGCTACGGGCCGCGAGCCGCCAAGAAGAAGCTCCCGGTCGCCGCGCGCGAGGGCAGGACCGTGCTGCTCGACCCCGTCGAGGTCGCCAAGGCCGACCACGCGACGAAGTACCGGGCACGCCGGGCCGTACCCCGGCCGGCGACCGCCGCCGCGTGACCGTCACCGTCGAAAACGACAACGGCATCCACCGCGCCATCATCCCGTTCGAGGGGCAGTCCTTCCCCTGCTGCACGGCAGGCCACCCGGACGCGCTCTCCGCCGCCCGCCACGCGCAGAAGCTGGCGCGGGCAATCACGCGCAAGACGGCGGCAGCCCCGTGCGGCGCCGGGTCCCGGGCGCGATCTTGAGCACTGGCGACGGGAGGAACCCATGACCACGGGAACCCGGGGCGGCAACGGCCGCTTCGCCCGCACCGCCAGCAGCGTGAAGCGCGACGCCGAGGCCGCCGCCCTCCGCGCCCGCGGCTACAGCTTCCAGCGCATCGCCGACAAGCTCGGCTTCGCCTCCAAGGGCAAGGCCCACGACGCGGTCATGCGCGCCTACGCCGACATCCCCTCCGAGGACGTCAAGCAGGCCAAGCAGCTTGACCTCGAACGGATCGACCGCCTCATCGAGCAGGCATGGGACATCATGCTCCGCCCGCACGTCACCGTTTCCCAGGGGCATGTGGTCGGCAAGCAGATCGGCTGGCAGCGGGATCCCGAGACTGGCGAGGTTCTGCGTGACGGCGACGGGGCACCCCTCCCGCTGTACGAAGACGTCATGGACGACGCCCCGGCCGTCGCGGCGATCCGCGAGATCCGTGCCCTCGTCGAGCGCCGCGCGAAGATGATCGGCTACGACGCGCCGTCCCAGTCGCGCATCGAGGTCATCACCGATGACGTGGTGAACGCCGAGATAGCCCGGCTGGCGGCCGAACTCGGAGAGGCGGATGCCGGCACCCCTCGTCCTGGCGTCGCCTGACACCCTCCGCCGTCTCGCCGAGCTCCGCGAGCGCAAGCGCGCGGCCGACGAAGAGCGGCTCCGCAATGTAGACGCCTTCAAGGTGCTGGGCTACGAGCCGATCTGCCTGCCGCGCCAGGCGGCCCGCAAGCGGGGCGACGCGATTGTTCCCGAGCCCTGCGGCCAGTGCCCGCAAGAGCAGTTCCATGCGGCGACCGAGGACGACGTCCTGTACGGCGGATCGGCGGGCGGCGGCAAGACGGCCGCGATCGTCGCCGAGGCACTGCGGGCCTGTGCCCGGTACCCCGGAATCCGCGTCCTGATCCTGCGCCGCTCCTATGACGAGCTCGCGGAGTCGATCTACCCGGAGTTCCAGCGGTTCGCTTGGGGCGAGGCCCTCGGCGGCAGGCTGAACAAGACGGAGAAGGAAGTCGCCTTCCCGAACCGTTCGCTGATCCGGCTGCGCTACATGGAGACGCTCGACGACGCGTCCCGGCGCCAGGGCGGCGCGTACCAGCTCGTGTTCGTCGACGAGCGCACGCTGCTCGCCCCGGGGATCGTTGACGTGATCGCGCTTGAGCGGCTCCGGTCGGCGCACGGCGTCCCGGTGATCGGCATCCGGTCGACGTCCAACCCGGGCGGCCCCGGTCACGGCGAGGTCCGCGCCCGGTACATCGACCCGACGGAGCACGGGCGCAAGGTCGTCACTGACGACCACGGCCTCACGGTGCGGTTCATCCCCGCGAAGGCCACCGACAACCCCCACCTGGACGAGGCGTACTTCCGCCGCCTGGACGCCATCCCCGACCCGGCCCGTCGCGCGGCGATGCGAGACGGCGACTGGGGCCAGTTCGCCGGGCAGATGTTCCCCGAGCTCCGCTGGGACCGGCACTCTGTCGACCCGTTCACGCTCCCCGCCTCGTGGCGCCGGTACTGCTCGGTTGACTGGGGCTACACGGCACCGTGGGCTGTGCTGTGGGGCGCGGTCGACGAGGACGGCAGATGCTGGGCTTACCGCGAGATCTACGAGACCCAGGTCGGCGAAGCGGAGCAGGCGAAGCGCATCCTCGCGTCCGAGGGCGAGGCCGAGCACATCGCGGCGCGGTACGGCGACGACGCGATGTTTGCCACCAGGGGCGATGCCAAGGCGATCTCCCGGATTTACTCGGACAACGGCGTCCACCTGACGCCTGCGGGCAAGGGTCCGGGATCGAGGGTCTCGGGGTGGCAGCGCGTCCACTCCTACCTCGCCGAAGGCCCTGCCTGCCTGATGCACCGGGGGATGGGCTGGGAAACCTGCCCGATGATCCATTTCTTCCGGACGCTGCCGAAGACGTGGTGGGAACTATCCAATCTCCCGCACGCGACCCGGGGCGACCCTGAAGATGCGAACTCCAGCGCCCCCGACCACCTCATGGACGCATTGAGGTACTGGCTATTGAATGTCGGCGGCGGTGCTGAAGCCTGGATTAACTGGGCGAAAAGAAAAGCCGAACTCGCGGAGGCCGAAGCCGGGAACCCCGCGCCGTCCCCGCGCCGCGCCCCGGCCCCCGAGGACGCCCCGGAACCCGAACCGCCAGTCCCTCCCGACCCGGTGACCGCGAGGAAGCTGGCGAGGGACGCGGCGATGCGGGCGCGCATGACAGGCCGGTAGACAGGCGAGGAGGCGACCGCCTGTGCCCTCCGTCGACCCCGGCCCCGTCACCCTCGCCCGCACGGTCCCCGAACAGCGTCCCGCTACCCTGTTCGGCTGCCGCTGGGCAGTCGTCCGCGGCTCCGGCCTGCCGCCCCCGCTTGAGCCCTGGGCCGGGGAGGACTGGTTCTACCCGCTCCGCCTGGCTTCCGACGGCCGGGTCATCTGCCCGGCGGGGCTCCCGCAGCCGTCCGAGGGCGCCGCGCGGGACGAGGCACGGCGCGACATCGGCCTGCTGGCCGGGGCCGAGCAGGACTTCTACGAGCGGACCGGCCGCGCCCCGGAGCCGCTGACGCCTGCGGTGATCTCGCGGGACGGGGCGCCCTGGGACGCGGCCACCGGGATGGTCCGCCACGACATGACTGGAGCGCGACTTGGCTGACGACCAGCCCCCGGTGTTCGAGGTCGACGGGCAGTGGCCGTTCACGGGCGCCGTCAAGGTCAACGGCCACCCCCTCTCGTCCGTCTCCTCCTGGTCGGTCGCCGCGGCCTCTGACGGGGTGCCCGTGGTCACCCTCGGCCTGGTCGACCAGGGGGCGCTGAAGCTCCTGCTCGGCCCCGGCGCGCGGGTGCAGGTCACCGACGCGACACGGGACGCGCTGGTCTCGCTCGGCTGGACGCCTCCGCCAGGGTGACGGGCGCGAACGGCAACGCCTACCGCCGCCACGCGGCACGCGGGGGGTCGGCCGGATGAGCGTCCGTTCCCGCGCCGCCGCCGCCGCGCCGGTGCCTGTCGCGAAGGTCTTCGGCAGCTCCGTCCCGCCCGCGATCGAGGCAGCCGAGGAACGCGCCCAGATGGGCCCGTCGTCCCCGTTCTCGCCAGGCGAGCCGATCGCGCCGTACGACGGGTTCTCCCGCACCCCGCGGTCCAAGGAGTACGTCCCGCAGTACAACGTGGCCACCCGGCCGCGCACCCACGAACGGGTCAGCTTCGAGACGCTCAAGGGCCTGATCGGCTCCTACGACGTAGCCCAGCTCTGCATCCGCCACAGGATCGCCAGCCTCCGCAGCCTGGACTGGAAGCTCGTCGCCGCCGACGGCCACGACGGCGACGTCGCCGATGACATCGCCGCCGGGATGCGCGCGCTGAAGCGGCCGGACCGCAAGACCCTGTTCAAGCCGTGGCTGGCCAAGTGGATGAGGGGCGTACTGTCCTACGACGCCGGCACCCTGGCCCGGATGCGGAACCGGGCCGGCCGGTGCGTCGGCCTGAGGGTCGTCGACGGCACCACGATCGCGCCGCTGCTCGACTACTGGGGCGACCCCCCGGACTCTCCCGCCCCCGCCTACGTCCAGTACGTCAACGGGCTGGCCTGGGACTGGCTGACCCGCGACGACCTGATCTACGAGCCGTACGACCCGCAGGACGACTCGGCTTACGGCCGGGCGCCGCTGGAGGACATCCTCCTCAACGCCAACACCGACATCCGGTTCCAGCTCTACTTCCTCCAGCGGTTCACCGCCGGGAACCTGCCCGCCGCCTTCGCGGGCGCCCCCGAAAGCTGGACCCCGGAGCAGATCGAGCAGTTCCAGGAATACTGGGACGGCTTCATGCTGGGCAACCAGGAGGGCAAGCACCAGATCCGGTGGATCCCGGGCGGCTCGTCGTTCGCGTGGAGCAGCGAGAAGGACTTCGACGACAAGTTCAGCTTGTTCCTGATGCGCAAGACGTGCGCCGCCTACTCCGTGGTCCCCAGCGACCTCGGGTTCACCGAGAGCGTGAACCGCAGCAGCGGCGAGTCGCAGGCCGACGTGCAGCACCGCGTCGGCGACCTCCCGCTCGCCCACCACGTGCAGGACATCCTGACCGCTTTCCTGCAAGACGACATGCAGCTTCCGCTCAAGTTCGCGTTCGACCTCGGCGAGGAGCAGGACGACCGCGTAGACCAGGCGAACGCCGACGACAAGTACATGAAGATGGGCGTCATCGGCCCGTCCGAGATCCGCGAGATGCGCTACGGGCTGACCGACGCCCGGCCGATCCCCCGGTTCATCTACACGGAGAGAGCCGGGCCCATCCCGGTTTCCTCGCTGCTGGCCGTCGCGGGCGACGTCGACCCGGCGGACGGGCTGCCCGAGGAAGGCGCGGAGCTGCCGCGGACGGTCTTCGGCGGCACGGAGGGCGTCCTGCCGAACCCGCCGATCAAGGTCATGTCGCTGGCCGAGCGGGAGTTCGGCGAGTCCGCGATGCCACCGGCGCCGCCCCCGCAGCCGAAGATGACGCCGGCCGACGAGGCCGGGCCCGGCCAGCCCGTCGCCAAGGAAGGCGAGGGCGCGGCCCCGGCCGGGAACGCCTCCGCGGGGATCACCGCGGAGACGGGGATCTACTCCTACGACCTCGCCGGCGATGACGACGATGACGAGGACGCGGATGCGGTCCGCAGCACGGCCGTCCTCAAGGAGATGCGGGCATTCCGCCGGTTCGCGAAGGCCCGCCGCAAGGATGGCGAGTGGCGGGACTTCGAGTTCCGCTCGGTGCCAGGGGTCTGGGCGCACAACCTCAACGACGACGGAAGGCTCGCGGTCCGCAAGGCCGCGGGCGAGGTCGCGGTCGCGGGCCTCGCGGTCCTCGCCGCCGACACCGGCCGCGTCCTGATGATCCAGCGGGCGCTCGACCCCGGCGACCCGGCCGGAGGCAAGATCGAGTTCCCCGGCGGGCACGTCGAGGGCGATGAGTCCCCGCTGCGCGCCGCATGGCGCGAATGGGCAGAGGAAACCGGGGCCGTTCCCCCTCCCGGCTCGGTGACGGGCGAGTGGACGGCCGGGGACGGCATCTACCGGGGCATCGTGTGGACGACCGAGTCCGAGGCCGCGGTCCCCGTCCGCGGCGGTGCCGTGGTGCCGAACCCGGACGACCCGGACGGCGACGCCGTCGAGGCGATCATGTGGGCTGACCCGTGCGACCTGCCCGGCAACCCGATGCTGCGGGAAGAGCTGGCCGCCTCCCTCGGCGACGTGCTGCCGCTGCTGGGCTGCGAGCCGGAAGAGACCGTCGCGGTGAAGGCGGCGATGCCCGTCCCAAAAGCCCTGGTGACTGGCCGGGCTGGAAGCTAGACCTGGCCGCCGCCGCCTGGTGGGCCCCGAAGGTCACCGCCGCGGCGCGGCAGGCGCTCTCGCGCGGGAAACTGGACGCCATCGCCTCCGCGTACACGGCCGGCCACCCGGATCAGGACGGCAGCGCGCCCGGCAAGCGGGAGCGGAACGCGGCGGCTCTCGCCTGGCTGCGGTCGCAGGGGATCACGGTCCCGGCCGGGGACCTGGCCGAGCGGATCGCCGCCGACGCCCTGGCGATCGGCGGGACGTCGGCGCAGGCCGCGATGGCGGGCAGCGCCGACGCGGACACGGCCGGCTGGACCCCGGGAGACACGGCGAAGGCGAGGCGGCTGGCGGAGGCGCTCGGCCTGGCCGCGCTGCTCGCCTCGCTCGCCGGCGGCTCCGGCGGCGGGGAAGGGCCGGGCATCGCCCAGGCGATCGGGGACGGCTACCTGAACGTAGTCTCCCGCGTGCTCGCCGGCTGGGATCCGGACACGGCCGCGTCCGAGCTCGCGGGCATGCTGGAGACCGCCGTGGCGGACGGGGCTTACGCCGAGGGGCTGGCCGTCACCCAGATCACGGTCGCGGGCGGCCTGGCCGCGCTGGAGTGGTACCAGGCGAACGGCGCGGGACTGCTCCGGTGGGCCGCCGTACAGGACTCCCGGACCTGCAAGGCGTGCCTGGACAATGCCGCCGCCGATCCCCGTCCCGCCGGGATCGAGTGGCCTTCGGGCGACCTGTGCCCGCCGGCCCACCCGGGCGGCTGCCGGTGCGCGATAGTCCCGGCCTAGGTGCCGAAGCGCGCCATCCCCGACGGGGACAGCGCCCCGGAGGCGACCAGCAGCGTCCGGCCCCCGGCCCGGCCGGGAATGTGCTCGGAGCAGGTGTCGGTCCCGGCGACCGTGGTGATGGCGGCCGTGAGCGGCGGCATGCCGCGCACCGCGCCGGGCCGCAGGTCCGCCGGCAGGAACGGGGCCGGGTCGAACCCCGGCGGCACCGGGTCCCCTTCAGCGAGCCCGTGCGCCGCCCGCGCGCCGGCGATAGCCGCCTCGACGTGGGAACGGTTCGCCACTTCCCAGGCGATCCTGTTCGCCAGGCACGTGGCGCACAGGTGGCCCGAGGGTATGGCGCGGGCCACCTGGGCGAGCATCATCCCGATCGCCTGGGGGATCTGGGCGACCAGGGCGGCGATCCGGGCCGTGTTCTCGGCGGTCTGCTGCGCGGAAGTCAGGGAGCCGTTCACCCGCCCGCTGAAGGCGGCGGGGATCTCTGCGGGACTGTCGGTCATGCCTGCGATTATCCCGGATGCGGCGCGTGCCCAGGGTCCCCGGCGGTGCCGTGGATGCCGGCCTTGAGCGCGGCGGCCTCCTCCAGGGTCACGCCGGGGTCCGTCTTCAGCCGCTCGACGGCCAGCAGGTAGCCCTCGGCGGCGAGGAACGCCTTCGCGGCGAGCGGGTCGCTCCGGAAGCTGCGCACCAGGGCCAGCAGAGGGACGCCGAAGACGGTCTCATCGCCGCCCGGCGTCTCGCCGGCGGCCTCGTTCACGTGCTCACTCCCCGCTGCCCTTTTCGTCGGCATCGGCCCGGTCGAAGATGCCGCCGATTTCCTGCACCATGGCGACCGCGTACTGCGCTTTGCCGCCGACAACCCTGAAAAGGCCGCGTCGCGTCCGCTCCGCTTCCTTCTCGGCCGCGATGACCGTGCGGGCGTGCGCGAGCAGCTCGTCTTCGCCGGGAATCAGGTCCCCGGGCTGGCAGCCGTACACCTCGGCCAGGAGCCTGCGGGCGATCCAGGCGCAGGCGGGGAACCGCCGGTTGAGCTCTGGCCGGCGTGGCGGCCCGTACACGCCCGCCGCCTGGGGATCAGTCACTCCTCAAGTCTCCCGTACTTGCGGTGCCACTCCTCGTCCTGCCTCCCGAGCCCGAACAGGTGCAGGTCCCGGTCGACCGTGATGGCCGTGTACGCCTTGTCGAGCGCCTCGATGGTGTGAGCCATGGACCGTGCGATGCTGCCGGGATCGGACGGCCATTCATGGTACTGGGCCAGGTAGTCCGCGTTCTTGAGCCGCTCGTTGTAGTGGCGGAGGAATGTCTCGCATTCCCTTGCGAGCCCTGCGGCGAGCAGGGCGAAATGGTGCGCGGGGTCGCCCTCCCGGTAGAGGCGGCCGGACTCGGGGTGGACGTACTCGGAAGGGGTCATGCCGGCCATCATCCCTGGCGAACGCGGCGAGCAGGCGTGAACGAGCGCCTGATGCCCCGTGTTCTCAACGCCGGGTGCGTTAAGTGCTACGGGGCGCTGATGTACCCGACGCCCTGGGCCGGGCTCCACTCCGGCTTCGTCCAGTGCGACTGCCCTGGGGGCGCGGCCCATAAGCGCGGGGCCGGGTACCTCTGGGCGGGGGCCCGCCACCGGCAGGAACTGCTGATAGCCGGCGGTCGCGTCGCGTGGGTGGACCTGGGAATCCATGCCGACGCCAGGCTCCTGTGGGAAGCCGGCATCTGGACATTCGCCTCTTGCCAGGGGGACGCCGGCCGCGCCCGGTACATGGCGGTGGCCGACGAAAAGCGAGCCGACGAGGCGGTGGGGCTTGTCTCGTGGGCGACGGCAACCAAAAGCCGGCCGGCGGTATTCGGCGGCGGCGTGACGATTACCGGGGAGTGCGCAGCTTGAGCGACGACAGCCCATGCCCCGTCGGCGACGGCGGCTTCGCGGTGCCCGAGGGCCTGACGGTCCTGCGCGTTCCCGCTGAGGGCGCGAGGCAGGAGCGGGAAGCCGCACCGTACCGGGGCGTGATCATCATCGAATGGCCGGCCCCGGTGAACGCCGGCAGCCCGTACAACGTCATGGCCGGCTGCCTGCTGACGGTCACCGACGCCGTGTCGGGCGCGCAGATCAAGACCTGCACTGACATCACGATCCGCGCGAATGCCGAGGCGCTCGTCACCGCCGACCTGACCATGCTGACGGACGAGGACGGCGAGCCGCTGTTCGGCGAGCCGGTGCCGGACGGCGGCGGGTTCCGGACGGCCACGTTCCCGTTCCTCGTCGGCGAGATGCGGGTCCGGGCCCGTGCCGCAGCCGAGATCGGCGCTCTGGGAGAGGGTCATGGCTGACGCGGCCATGCACGTGAAACTCGTCCCCGAGATCGACGAGGAAGCACTCCGCGACCGGATCATCGAGGTGATCGCCGGGCACGCCGTCGTGAAGCCGGGCGAGACGCTGGTCATCCGGGTCACGGACTGGACGCCCGGCCAGGCCGACTGCTACCAGCAGGTCCTTGACGCGCAGGGCCTCCCGTTCCGCGTGCTCGTCGTCATAGGGGAAGGGCTGGCCGTCGCGAAGCCGGAGGACGACGAGGCATTCAGTGAGCGCGTCATCCGCGTACTGGCAGATCAGGCGAGGCGGGCACCTGGCCGCCCCAGCCGCCGAGCCGGCAACGGGCCGCCCGGCCCGTACGCGTTCTCGGCGTTCCGCATCTCGTAAAGGACGCGGCTGACAATCTCCCACGTCAGCGTCACGTCGTCGCCCACTCGCGCGAGTGCCGGCAGGAAGCCGTCGTAACAGTCGTCTTCGCTCACGGCTTCCACTCCTCCCTGTAGCCGGGCTGCCAGCGGTACCCGTAGCCGAGCAGGCGGACGGTACGGCAAGGCCAGTAGCCGTCATCACACCGAGTGCAGACCTGCCGGACCCGGTAGTCGCCGTCAGGCAGGTCCGTCTCAAGCGGCTCGGCGTCGTGCAGGTCAAGGACCGCAAGCTCGGACTCGCACCGGGCGATCGTGTCCCTCGGGTCGTTGGCTTCCATCAGCCGGGCTAGCGACGAGTCGCCCATCGCCCAGGTGCCGTGCCAGGCGTCAGCCTCGGTCGGCTCGCCGGTAACGAGGACGCCGCTGCTCGTCTCTTCCCACACGGCCGCGTTGCCCAGCTCGATGGCCCGCCCGGCAAGGTAGCGGCGCTCGCGGATTCGCTGCCGCAGCCACGGGACCAGCTCGTCTCGCCCGCTCACCGGCCTTCGCCCTTCCCGGTGGATGTCTTCGCTCACACGCTCATTCTCGCGGAGGTGACGTGGTGGCCGTGCTGGTGAACATCGACCCGGACACGCTGCGGGCGGAGATCCGAAAGATCCTCGCCGAGGACGCCGCCCGCCAGCTCCCGGCCCCGGTACGGCGGGGCGTGGTCCGGCAGGCGCTTCCCGTGGCCAAGTCCGGCGACGAGAAGCGCTTCCTCCTCGGGCTGGCCTACCAGGCGGGCCCCGACCCGCGCATCCGCAAGGGCCAGGACGGCGGCCGGGACACCTTCACCCCCGACGAGCTTGAGAAAGCCTGCTGGAGTTTCCTTCCCGGCGGCGGCCAGATCGGCATCGCCCACCTGGACGGCACCCTCGGCCACATGACGGTCACCGAGAACTACATCTACCGGGGGCCGGACTGGGAGCAGCCCAGCGGCCTGGTGATCAAGTCCGGCATGGCATGGCTGATCGGCGGGATCTGCGACGAGTACGCGTGGAGCCTGGCGAAATCCCGGCGCGTGAACGGCTTCTCCCCGCAGGGCCGGGCGGCCCGCCGCCGGATCGAGACGGCATGAGCAGGCAAGGCGGTCGCTGATGGATGACGACGAGGAGTTCACGGGCCTGTTCGACGCCGACCTGCCGCGCGCCGACCTGGTGAGCGCTCCGGCGCACGGCGTCGATGAGTGGCTCGTCATGAAGGGCACGGAAGGCGGCGGTCTTCTCGAGCCTGATTTCGTCCGCGACCTCATCGAGGAGGCCCCCGTGCCAGCCGTAGCCGAGGCGGGGGAAACGACCTTGCCGAACGGGATCGTCATCAAGGGCTCCCCGGCGGCGATGGCCGCGTTCATCCACGCCGCGAGCGTACGCGAGGCGGACCCAGCCGGTTCCGTCGCCAAGGCCGACATGAGCACGAAGAGCCTCAACGACTTGCCCGACTCGGCATTCGCCTACATCGAACCGGGCGGCAAGAAGGACGCCGAGGGCAAGACGACCCCGCGCTCGCTGCGGCACTTCGCCATCCACGACAAGGCCCACGCGGACAACGCCGCCGCCCGCATCGCCCAGGGCGCGAAGTTCGGCGACAAGGCGAAGCCCAAGGTCGAAGCCGCCCAGCGGAGGTTCGGCGAGAAGAAGGTTTCCAAGGAGGCCGGCGTGCCGTACGCGGTGAGCAAGGACGTAATGGACATGGCCGGGGACGCCGTCGTCCTCGACGAGGGCATCGACGGCATGGACCCGACGACTCCTCTCGCCGCCCCCGATGACGAGATGGACGTCCCGGGCGACCCGACCGACCCCGGTTCCCCGGCGTGGGAGGCGATCGACGCGGCGACCGCCCAGAAGTGGGCGGGCATCCTCGCCCGCGCGAAGAACGCCCTGTGCATGCTCGCCGAGCGGGAAATGCTCGAAGCCGCCTCCGCCGACCCGTCCGACGCGGAGAACGCGTTCAGCCTTGAGGACGCCGCCTGCGCCATCGACTACGCCATCGGGAACCTCGCGGTGTTCGCCGCCGGGGAGCAGGCCGAGGCGGAGATCGGCGCGGAGATGGCGGAGATGTGCAAGGCGCTCGCCGGGTTCGATACCGCGCACCTTGACGCCGCCGAGGGACTGGCGGCCGTCGCCAAGTCCGGCCGCGTCCTGTCCGCCAGCAACGAGACGAAGATCCGGGACGCCGCGCAGGCCCTCGGCGACGTGCTCGCGAGCCTCCCGTCCGCACCCCAGGCCGCAGAGCCGGTCGCCAAGGAGAAGGAGGGCACCGTGCCCGAGACCAAGGCGGCGGACGTCGCCAAGGAGACCGCATCCCCCGCCGGGCAGGCCCGCGACGCCGCCCCGGGCGAGCCCGTGGCGGCCGGCTCCGCCGCGGCGCTCCCCGGCGACGTCCCCGGGCGCCAGGTCGTCAAGGCCGCGCTCACCCTCGTCTACGACCAGGGCCGGCGCCTCGTCGGCGTCACCGACACGGAGTCGATCGCGCTCCGCGTCGCGAAGGCCGACGGCGACGGGGAGAAGAAGGCGATGCAGGCCGTGTTCGACCAGGACGGCGACCTCATCGGCATCGTCGACCCCGACGCGATCCAGCCGGTCACCGGCGCGGGCGGCAAGCCCGCCGCGGACGGCACGGACGGCGACGGGGCGCAGGACGCCGCCCCGGATGCCGGCGACATGACCCCGCAGCCCCCGGCCGACGCGGGAACCCCCGCCGACGCGGTCGGGAAGGCCGCGGGCACAGGCGTGATCACGGTGACGGAAGGCGCGCTCGAGAGCGCCGTCGCGAAGGCAGTGGCAGCAGCGCTCGGCGCGATGCCCCCGGCACAGGACGTGGCCAAGCAGGCCGACGTCGCCGGGGCGCTCGCGAAGGTCGGGGAGCTGGAGGCCCGCATCGCGAAGGTGGAGGAGACGCCCGCCGCGCCGAAGGTATTCACGAACGGGCAGGTCCCCCCGGCGAGCCAGCTTCGCGGACAGGACCACGGGGCGGCGCCCCTCATCGACGTGGCCAAGGCCAGGGAGATGAAGCAGCGCATGTACACGGCGGACCCCGCCGAGGCCAACCGGATCGCGGCCGAGCTGAACCGGTCGGCCATCACGCACCTTGAGGCCATCCACGGCGCCCGCCGGTAGCGCTCCGCCCTAAGACCGAACCAGCCCCCGTGAGCACCGCTCCGGGGGCTTTCGCATGCCCCCCGGAAGGAGGCATCGTGCCCACGCAGCAGGAGATCTCCGAGGAGACCCTCGCGGCCATGGCGGATATCGCCAAGGCGCAGACCACCGGCATCACCACTGCCACCGGAATCACGTCCTACGACCTGTCCGGCCTGGTCTCCCAGGTCCCGGTCGTCACCCCGTTCTTCGACATGATCCCGACGGAGAAGAGCCAGGACGGAAACAAGTACGCCGTCTGGCGGGCGATCCTCAACACCAACGCCGCCCAGCCCGACCCGGCCACCCCGTTCGACTACGCCGGCTCCGAGCTGGTCTTCAGCGAGCAGGACTTCCAGGCCGCATACAAGGTGCTGTCGTTCGACACCATCGTCACCCAGGACTCCTACGATCTCGCCCTGGGATACGCGGACCCCTTCGCGGTCGCGACGTTCAACCTGGTCAACCAGATGCTGATCGCGAAGGACCGCAAGTTCATCGGCGCGCAGTCGTTCGCGCTGGTCCAGCCGGCGGCGCCGTCGCTCACCCAGGTCGGCACAGGCGGCACCATCGGCGCCGTCCAGGTGTACGTCGGCGTTGCGGCCCGGACTGGCAGCGGGTACTACTACGGCTCGGGCAACAGCCAGGGCAACAGCAGCAGCACCACGTTCGGGTCCGGGACGACGAACTCGATCACCGCCTCGGTGGCCAGCGTACGCGGCGCGGTCTGCTACGACTGGTTCCAGTCCAGCAACGGCACGACCTGGTACTACTACACGACCACGACCACCAACGCGGTCACGATGACCAAGGTCATCACCTCGAATCAGGCGCTCCCGTCCGCCATCACCGTCCCGGACCTGTCGACCGGCTGGAAGGGCATCGCGAACACGGTCCCGACCTTCAACAGCGGCGCCGACAACGGGTCGGCGAACGCCGCGGACATGGACGGCCTGCTCGCCACCCTGTCCGGCGACTACAACGCCACCGGCCAGTGGGTCACCACCGGCACCGGCACTGCTAACCCGTCGATCAACACGAGCCTCAACGGGGCCGCCCTCACCCTGACCGGCGGCACCGTCACCGAGATCGAGCAGTACCTGTTCCTGGCGCTGTGGCAGTCGATCAAGGTCTCCCCGACCGCGATCATGGTGAACGCGGCCCAAGCGCAGGAGATAGCCAACCTGATCCTGGGCAGCAACTCGGCGACGACGTTCCTCAACACCGACAAGAACGGCCGTGTCGACGTCGTGGCCGGCGGCCGGGTCGGGCACGTGCTCAACGCCCCCGCGGGCGGCATTCCCGTGCCGATCGAGGTCCACGTGTCGGTGCCCCCGGGCACGATCATCGCGCGCAGCGACCGCGTTCCGTTCCCGCAGGCCAACATTTCCTCGGTGCTCGCCTACCGGGCGCTGCGGGACATGACGCAGTTCGAGTACGCCGCCTCCCGGATCGCGAACACGGCCGGCGGCGGCCCGCGCCGCGAGACGGAGCTGAGGTGCAACGGCGCCTTCGTGAACCGCGCCCCGCTCGCCATGTCCGTGCTCCAGAACGTGGGCTAACCGAACGTAACCGGCCGACTGCACCGAAAAGCACCGCCGCGGCATCGCGGCTCAAACGCCCGTGCCGGAAGCCCCGGGGGGATTCTGCTCCGCCTCCCGGGCTTCCGGCGTGTTCAAAGGAGCGCCAGGCATGGCCAGGCTGTACTCGCGCATTGGCGCGATCGCGCACGAGGACCCGGAATACGGCCGGTTCGAGCCGGACGGCGACGGCGGGTTCACCTTCCCGGACGACCTGTCGGACCGGCTGCTGCGCCAGCACGTCCGCAAGAAGCGGATGTGGGAAGACGAGGAAATGCGCGCCGAGCGCATGCACCAGGAAGCCGAGCAGCGGCACCGGGACCCGGCCGTGCTGTACGCCGCCGTGTCCGAGCTGGTACAGCTGAGCAAGCAGGCGCATGGCGCGGGCGCCCCGGCGGACCTGGCGGCCGAGCTTGCCGAGCTGCGCCGGGAGCTTGCCGAGCTTCGCGCCGCCGCCAGTCCCGCCGCGGGGCAGCCAGGTGACGCCGCAGGCGACGCCGAGCCTGCGGACAAGCCCGCACCGCGGCGGAAGGCCCCGGCGGACAAGTCCGCCTGACAAGCCGCCGCGAACCCGGCGCGACCCGCGCCAGGCCGCGTGAGAAAACCCCTGCACCGCTCGTTCCATCCCCGGACGCGACCGCCCCGGGGCGCTTTCCCATGCCCGGAGGTTTTCATGTCCAACGCCCTTGCGTCCGGCCCCGGCAGCCTGGCCGGCGTCCCTACCGACCCCGTGTCGTTCCCGGCCGGGACGAGCACGGCCGCCTCAGCCCCCGTCCTCACCCCGTCGTTCGCGAGCGGCACCGCGGCCCAGCTCTCGGACACCACCCGGGATTACCAGGTTTACCTGGAGTGCACGACCTCGGGTACCGCGACGTCCATCACGATCGGCCCCACGTCGGCGGCGAACGCCGCCACGATCATGGCGTCGGCCGCGGCCACGGCGGGGACGGTGTACACCGTCCGGCTGCCCGCGGGCTGGTACCTCAAGTGGGCGGGGACGACGACGGCCTTCGCAACCCAGGCCGCCGTCGGCTGCTAGCGGCCGGCCAGTTCGCGAAGCTGCCGATCGCCCAGCGTCTTCCCCGGGAGGTGATGCCAATGTCACTCGGGACGCCTTATGTCAGCCCTCAAATGCTGATCAACGCCCCGGTTGGTTTACCCCGGCGTGTCGTGGTCGATCATCCCCGCCCCGCAGTCCACCGAGGCCGACCAGCTCGCCGCCGCCCGGCAGATGTGCTGGCAGGCCACCAGCCGCATCGACACCTATGTTCACCAGGTGCTGCGGGCCACGGTGAACACCGAGTACCCCGCGGGCCCGGGGATGCCCCGCTGCAACGTCGACCCGGATACGGGCAACGGCGTGCTCATCATGAAACGCTGGCCGGTCACCGAGGTCCTGGCGATCCAGACGTCGCCCGCGCGGTCGTTCCCCGCGGCGTGGACGCCGGTTCCGGCCGGGCAGTGGCGGATCCGCCACCCGCTGGTCTTCTCCGGCGACTCCGCGGCCCCGACCGGGCCGGACGGGAGCTGGACGGTCGACGTCGCCCCCGGCTATATCTCGTGGCAGGCGGCGGCCAGGCGCAGGGGCGGCCTGCTCGTCCAGGCGTCGCACGTGAACGGCTGGCCGCACACGTCGCTCACCGAGGACGCCCCGGAGGGGGCGGAAACGCTGTACGTCGACGACGTGACCGGGTGGGCGGGGGCGGCCGGCTTCGCCTACGACGGCGGCGCGACCGAGCAGGCCGTCGTCGCGTCGGTGACCGCGAACACGGCGTTCCCCCTGCCGAACGGCGCGGGATTCGCCCTGTCCGGCCCCGGCATGCTCACCCTGTCGTCGCCGCTCCAGTACCAGCATGAGGCGGGCACGGTCGTGTCCGCGCTTCCCGCGACGGTCATCGAGAGCGCGGTCTACGCCGCGGCGATCCAGGCGCTGGAAGGCGGCATCGACTCGGTGACGATCCAGACCCTGACCGGGGAGAAGGTTTCCTCCGGCTCCGGGATCTCGGACATCGCGACGGAGATGGAACTGCTGCTCGACCCCTTCAAGAGAGTGATCTGAGGAGGCGCATCGTGGCGAACAAGCGCGGAAGCAGCCGCAGGACCGGCCGGAACCGGCGGGCGGCAGCCCTGGCCGCGAAGAAGGCGAAGGGCGCCGTCGCCGGCAAGTCCGCCGGGGCCGGGAAGAAGACGGTCAACGCCCCGAAGGGGATCTGGTGAGCCCGTGGGGCTGTACAGCGTGGCGCGCTATATCCGGGGCCTGGCCGACGGGCTGGCCATGCCGCCGGGCGTTCCCGGCCCGCTGAAGGCGTACATCACGCCGCCTACGTCGGAGAAGCTGAAGGAGCCCCGCGCCTACATCTGGCCGGGCCGGGTCGACGTGGTGCGCCAGTCCGCGCCGCGCGGGCCCGGCTTCCGCAAGCGCACCTGGCCGGTCAGCCTCTACCTCGCCTACCTCGACACCCCGGACGACGCGCTCGCGAACGAGCCGTTCACGCAGGTGATCGACGCGGTGACGGACGTGTTCGAGACCACTGTCATGCCGTTGTTCATCGACGCGGCCGGTAATCCGGTCGGGCCGAACGCCACGGCGGCGACCGACACCCAGATCACGTCCATAGGCGAGAACTGGGGCATGGACTACCCGCCCGAGCGGACCACCATGTCCCTGCGGCAGCTCTGGTTCTCGACGGAGATACAGCTCCGCATCACGGAGGTGAAGCAGGGGTGAGCATCAGGATGACGGTGGAGCGCGAGGGCCGGCTCCCGAAGCTCGACTGGGAGGCCGCCTCGGGCCTGTGGGCTTCGCGGGCGGCGCCGCTCGGACGGCAGATGCTGCGGGCCCGCGCCCCGTTCCGGACCGGCGCGTTCCGCGAGTCGGTCGCTGACCGGCAGGAAGCCTCGGCGGGCTCCCGGCTGGTCATGTACTACAGCCAGGCCTCGTACGCGAAGTACATCATCGGCGGCACGGGGCCGCACCCGATCGCGGCCCGCCACGCCCGCGCCCTGCGCTGGGTCGGCAACAGCGGGCACGGGGCCGTCATGTTCGCGAAGCGGGTGAACCACCCGGGAACGCGGCCGAACAGGTTCGCCGAGGACGCGATGGCCGCCATCGGGCCGGCCGTGGCCGCGCTGTTCGAGGCGTCCGTTAAGGAGACGATGGGGCTGTGAGCGGCGACGGCACAGTGCGGCTGAGGTACACCGGGACGCACCCGCAGGCGTTCACCGAAGCCGGGCACCTGGAACCGGGGGACGAGTTCGAGGTGCCGGAGGACCAGGCGGAACGCTACCTGCGGAGGCCGGACATCGAAGAGGCGGAAGCCGCCCGGCGCAAGCGCCCGGTGCCGGGCCAGGGCGGGAACGGGGAGCCGGCCGCCTAGCCCGGCAGCGGGGCCGCCGCGCCGCCCTCGGGCGGCCAGGGACTGAACGCCTCCACGGCCTTCCGCACCGATTCCTCGCCGCTGTCGCCCGAGTCGGCCCATTCGACCGCCAGCCAGACATCCTCAAGGCTCTCCGCGATCCGCTCGGCGGCGTCCAGGGCGCGCAGCACCTCGCGGGTTGACCTCGCCGCCGCGTAGTAGCCGTGCGACTGGAGGCGGCGCTCCATCTTCTCGATGTCCTCGCGCTGCCCTTCGAGGCCCCGGACGTGGCAGTAGAGATAGTTGTAGCTACCGCCGCTCATGTCCCATCTCCTCTTCCCGTGCTTCCGGGGATGCCGCGCTCGCCTTGAGCGCCGCGTACTCTTCATCGCCCAGCGGCTTGCCGTCCACGGTGAGGTACCGGAAATCGAGCACCCCGGAAGGGGTGCCCTCGTGGGTTCCCTCGCAGCAGGAGTCCATGCCCGGCCCCCGTCTCGCCAGCGGGTTCAGGTCGGCGCGGAACACGAGCCTGCTGTCCTCCACTGTCCACGTCCCGGAAAGCGCCGTGGTGAACCGGCACCCGCCGCAGGTGGCCAGCGGGCTCTCGATCTCCAGCGTCTGGCGGTAGTGCTTGCGCCAGTCCCACGTGGCGGTCACGGCTTCCACCTCTCGTCATAATCCGGGTGCCCCGCGTACCTCGCCGCCCGGTCGCGGATGCACGCCAGGACCGCCTCTGCCAGCGCCGGGAACGTCAGGCGGTCGGCTGGCGACGACGGGCACAGCAGCGTCTCGTACCTGGCCAGGATCGCCCGGTCGGCCTCGATGTCAGCGAGTCCCCTCTCTATCGCGTTCGGCGTGGGGACTGCCTCCCACCGCTCGCACTCGTCAAGAACCGCCGGGTCGGACAGCAGGTCAAGGAACAGTGCCGTCACGTCGGCGATGTCTTTCGGGCTCGGGCTGGCCCACCGGCGTTCTCTCGCCTCACTGATGACGCGCCAGTAGCGCGCGTCGTCGTCCAGCCGGGCCGCGAAGAACCTGGCCAGGCCGCTGGCATCACTCACGGCTTCCTGCCGGGACCGGCCGCGAACTTGCCTGCCTCGAACGCCTGCGCGATGAGGTCGCCCGTGGCGGCCCACGCTTCCCGGTCGCGCCCGGCGAGCGCGCGCATCCAGGGGCTGCCGAGGACCGGGTCAAGTAGCTCCCTGTCCGTCAGCCGGGCTTCGCAAGCCGGCGCCGTGCGGATCTCGGAGGTCGCGGGCCGCGCCGGGTGCGCCTCGAATGAGACGGACACCCGGAGCACAGGAGGCCGCGCGACCTGGAGCGCCGGCGGCTCCCAGGGAAACGGCGCGACCGGAAGCGCCCAGTCGAAGTCGATCTCGGCTTTCTCCGGCCGGTCGGCCGCGAACGTCATCGCGGTCCCGTCGCCGTAGGCGACCTCAACGCGGATGCGCGCCACCTCGCGCGGGGTCGCCCATTCCGCGCCAGGCCGGCCTTCCGCCTGCCGCCACGCGGCCAGTTCTTCGCTCACCCGCCCATTCTGCCGCCGTGGGCGGAGCAAGGAGGCATCCGTGCCGTTCCCGACCATCACCGAGCGCGCCGGTTCCCTTTCCGCCACCGGGCTGGCCATCGAAACGTCCTTCGGCGTGCCCGTGGCCGCCTCCACCTTCCTGCCGATGACCACCAACGGCCTGGAATGGGACCCCGGCTGGTTCTCTCCCGGCCTGATGATGAACGTCCGCGACAGGCAGGTTTTCAACCTGTACGGGGAAGCCAAGGGCACCGGGAGCATCGACGGCGCCCTGTTCCCGTCCAACGCGGCGGCGCTGATCAGGGCGTCGGTCGGCACCGACGCCGTGACCGGCACCGGCCCGTACGTCCACACGATCTCGCAGGCCAACACGCTCGCCTCGCTGACCGTGGAAAAGAACATCGGCGGCTACCAGTCGCTCCAGTTCGCCGGCTGCAAGGTCGGGAAGCTGACCGTCAAGGCGGCGGCGGGCAACGAGGCCGTGTCCGTGAGCGCCGACCTGTCCGCCCAGTCCGTCACCGCCCTCACCACCCCGACCGCGGTCAGCATCACGAACGAGCTGCCGTTCGTGTTCTCCGAGGCGTCGGTCACCCTCGACAGCCACGCCCGCGCCGAGGTCTCCAGCATCCAGCTCGAAATCGACAACGGGCTCAAGGAGACGTGGACGTTCTCCGGCAACCACGGGCCCAGCTTCATCACCCCGGTGACCGTCAAGGCCAGCGGCACGATCGACGTCGTCTGGTCGTCGCTCACCGATTCCACCTACGGCGACTTCACGACGATGGTGAACGGCACCCTCGGCGCCCTGGCCCTGTCGTTCACCCACCCCGGCGGCGGCGGCTACTCGGTGGCGTTCACCCTCCCGCAGGTCGCGCTCACCAAGGTGGCGCCCGACGTGAAGCTCGAAGACGTCGTCATGTCGACGCTCGCGTTCGAGGCGTCCAGGCCGCTGACGGGCGGCTCCCAGTACACGGTGCAGGCCGTGATCACCAACGGCGTAACCACCCCCTACTAACCCGCGACCGCGAAAGGCGATAAATGCCAGGTTTCCTCGATGCCGCCGGATACGGCGGCACGGAGCGCATCGACCTCCCCGGCGGCTACTGGATCGAAGTCAAGCGCGCCCTTTCCAGTGCCGAGTACGCCCCCGTCGAGAGGCACCTCGGCACCGGGCGCATGGCGGTCAGGGTCGACGGCGGCACGCAGACGATCACGGTCGACCCGCGCAGCGCCCAGGAAGAGATGCTCTTCCAGTCGGTCACGGCCTGGAACCTGGACGGCGCCCCGTGGCCGGACGGCACCCCGTGGCCCCTGGAGCCGGAGAAGGAAAAGCGCAAGGCGATCGCCGCCCTTCCCGTAGCCGTGCGCATGGAGGTCTACGAGGTGTGCGACGACCTCAACGGGCCGCGCAGTTCCAAGGAAGCGGCCCAGTTTCCTGGCGAGGACCTCGGCGGCGATCCGGATGGGGACGGAGGGCCCGCCGCAGCTTACGGCGTTCCTGATCCAGCGTGAGTTCTGGAGGGAACTCGGCTGGACGCGGGACGACCTGGAGAACAGGCCCCGCCGCGAGATCGACGACTACGCCCTGTTCATCTCGCTGATCCGCCGCGAGGAGCAGGCAAGGGCCGCGCGGGCGCGGGCCGGCGGCGGTCGCTAGCGGGCGGGGGTGATCCCCCGTGGGTGCCGAGTCCTTCACGCTCCTGGCGATCCTCGAGGCCCGCGACCGGGCGTCGGAGATCTTCGCGAAGGTCGACGAGTCCCTCGACAAGTTCGCCGGCACCGCCGAGCGTGCCGCGGGCGCCGCGAAGGGCGCCGGCGACTCGATCGACGAGTCGCTGCTCAAGACCGCCTCCGGTGCCGACGCGCTGGAACTGGCCTCCGCGAGGGTGAGCGCGGCCCAGGAAAGGGCCACCCGGACGGCGGAAGAGCAGGCCGACGCCGAGCGCGGCCTCCTGGAAGCGCACCAGGCAGCGGCCGGGGCCGCGGACGACGACGTCGCCGCGCAGTACCGGCTCATGGAGGCGAACGAACGGCTCGCCGCCGCGTCCAAGGAGAACGCCGCCGCGCAGAAGACCCTCTCCGGTGCGGAGAAGCTCCAGGCGGACACCGCCAAGGCGGTAGCGGCGAAGAACGACGAGGCCGCCGCCGCGCAGACCCGGGCCGGCAAGGCGGGCGAGAAGTCGGGCGCCAGCTTCGGCAAGGCCGGGAAGATCGCCGGGATCATGGCGCTGGGCCTCGGGGTCGCCGCCGGCGTGATGGTCAAGGCGGCCGGCAACTTCCAGGACTCCACGCAGCATCTCGTGACGGACGCGGGCGAGACCCAGGGGAACCTCGCCATGGTCCGGGCCGGGATCCTGAACGTGTCCACGGCAACCGGCACCTCAGCCGAGGCGATCACCGCCGCCATGTATCACGTGGAGAGCGCCGGCTATCACGGGGCGCAGGGCCTGGCCGTGCTGAAGATCGCCGCCGAGGGCGCGCGGGTCGGCGGCGCCGACCTCGACACGATCGGCAAGACCCTCACCGGCACCCTCAACGCCTACGGCATGACCAGCAGCAACGCCGGGAAGCAGACGCATTACGCGGCGTCGATGATGAACCAGCTCATCGCCACCGTGGGCGCGGGCGACATGCGGATGCAGGATCTCGCGTCCTCGCTCGGCAACGTCGCCCCGGTCGCCGCCGCCGCGAAGATCCGCTTCTCCGACGTGGGCGGCGCGCTGGCCACGATGACGGCGCAGAACATGTCCGCCCAGCAAGCCACGCAGGACCTACGGCACACGATTCTCTCGCTCCAGTCGCCGAATAAGGTCGCGCAGAAGGAACTGGGCGCGCTCGGCCTGTCCGCCACGGACCTGTCGAAGAACATGGGCAAGCGGGGCCTGGCCGCCACCCTGAACATGGTCGCCACGGCGGCGAAGCAGCACTCCGGGGCACTGGGCCAGACGTACACGCAGGCCATGTACAAGGCGATGGGCGGCACCACCGGGCTGACCACCGCCCTGATGCTGACCGGCGGCCGGCTGTCGACGTTCCAGCACAACGCGGCGACCGTGGCGGCGGCGGCCCGCAAGGGCGGCGACACCGTCGACAACTGGGGCAAGATCCAGTCCACGTTCAACTTCAAGCTCGACCAGGCGAAGACCGGGGTGGAGAACACCGGGATCGCGATCGGCACCGCGCTCCTCCCTGCGGTGACCGCCATCCTGTCGGCGGTCACGAAGGTGGTCATCCCGATCGCCGAGTGGACGGCGAAGAACAAGACGCTGACCGAGATCCTGTTCGTCGGCGTGGCCGCGATCGCCGCGACGATCGCGGTGATCGCCGGGGCCGCGAAAGCCTACAAGGCGGTCAAGGGCGCCATCGACGACGTCGGCAAGGCCGCCAATGCGGCGATGGGCCTGCTGAAGAAGCTCGGGATCATCTCCGGGGAGTCCTCCGGCGAGCAGGCCGCCGCGGCGGACGCGGCGGCGGCCGAGCAGGAGGCCGACGCGGGGGCGGTCGCCGTCGCGAACGAGGAGGGCGCGGCGGAGTCGTCGTCGTCGTGGCTGGCGTCCATGGGGCAGCAGGCCGCGGCCGGCGTTTCCTGGGCGGCGCAGTCCGTCGCGAAGGTCGCCGTGGTCGTGGCGCGGAACGTCGCCGGGGCCGCTGCGACGGCGGCTTCGTGGGCGGCGTCGGCGGCCGGGATGGCCGTCCAGGGCGCGGTCTGGGCAGCGCAGAGCCTGGCGAAGGTCGCGGTCGTCGTCGCGGGGAACATCGCCGGGGCCCTGGCCACGGCAGCGGCGTGGGTGGCGGCGAACGCGGTGATGCTGCTCGGGATCGGGCTCGTGGTCGCCGCCGTCGCCGGCGCCGTCTACGAGATCGTCACGCACTGGCACGATATCGTGCACGGCGTCGAGGTCGCGTGGGATGATGTCTACGACTTTATTTCGAAAATTATCTCTGACGTAATATCTTTCGTCAAGTCGCATTGGACGCTGATCGTCGGGCTGGTCGCCGGGCCGCTCGGCCTGGCCGTCACGCAGATCGTCAGGCACTGGGACGACATCAAGCACTGGTTCTCCGACGGCGTCCAGTTCGTGCAGCACGTGCTCTCCTGGTTCACCGGCCTGCCGGGCATGTTCGGCCGGTGGATCGCCGGGGCCGCGTCTGCGGTCTGGAACGCCGGGACGAGGTTCCTGGCCTGGTACTCGTCGCTGCCCGGCAAGATCCTCGGCTGGCTGTCCGGCCTCCCGGGGCAGATGGTGTCCATCGGCGCCGGCATCGTGCAGGGCATCTGGAACGGGATCTCCGGGGCGGCCGGCTGGCTGATGTCCAAGATCGAGGGATTCGCGTCGTCGATCATCAGCGGCATCGGGTCGGCGCTCGGCATCTCCTCCCCGTCGAAGAAAACCTACCCGCACGGCATGTACCTCGGCATGGGCCTCGGGAACGGGCTCATCGCCTCCATCCCGTACATCCTCGGCGCGGCGCGCCGGGTCGCGGGCAGCGCCCTGTCGGCCACGGCGGGGCTGGGCGCGGGCGGCGCCGCGGCAGGGTCGGCGCTGGCGGCCTCCGCCGTCGCCCCGGCAGGCGGCGGCTACGGGGGCGGCGGCGGGATAACGGTGGTGATCGACGTGCACGGCAACACCGTCATGTCCGACTCCGACATCGACAAGCTGACCGCGAAGATCGGCAGGCAGGTCGCGTCGCAGCTCCTGCCCGCCGCCGGCCGCAAGATCAGCATCAGGGGCTGACGTGCCGGGCATCCCCCTGCCGGACGTGCAGCTCGCGGTCACCCCGCCGGGCGGCTCCACGTCGTACTACACGCAGTACCTGGCGTACGACGGGGCGGACCAGGGATGCACGATCACCCAGTCGTTCGGCCGGCAGGGCGACACGGCGGCGCTCACGCTCGTCGAGGAGCACTCCGGGACCCCGGCCATCGAGATCCCGGCCATGTCCCAGGTGAAGCTCCACGACACGACGGCGGGGCAGACGCTGTTCGCCGGGGTGATCACCAAGCCGGTGCTCCGCCCGGACGGCCCGAACCGCAACGAATGGTACCTGAACTGCACCGATTACACGGCCTACGCGGACAACGCGATCGTCCGCTGGCCCCCGTCATCAGTGCAGGCCGGGGACCAGATCGTGATCGCCCTCACCAACGGGGCCGGCTGCGGCATCACCGCCGTCGCCTACGCCGCCGGCGGCTACGTCGCCCCCGGCCCCGCGCTCCCCCAGTGGACCTCCGGCTACACCACCCTGTCGGGGGCGTGGCGGACCCTGGCCGCCGCCATGGGACAGGTCACCCCCTACGGCTGGTACGTCGACGAGTTCCGCCGGCTCCACTTCTACGACCAGTCCACGGCACAGGACTCCGGCGTCACCTTCACCACGTCGCCGACGACGATGGGATCGCTGTACGAGGGCCACGTCCTGAACGACTCCCAGTTCGCCTACGAGTACGACGGCACCTCCGTCCGCAACCGGGTGCTGGTGCAGGGCGCCACCCAGGTGATCCGGTGGTCGTACGCGTCCGGGCCGACGGACACGTGGCGGGCGGACGGGACGGCCGCGTCGTGGCCGCTGCGGTACACGGTGTCATCCTCGCCCGCCCCGGCCCTGTACGTGGGGGGCGCCGCGACCGCGGTCACCGTCGAATCGTCGGGGAAGGCGCCGTCCGGGCCGTGGTCCATCGTGCAGAACGCGGGCGGCGGCTGGTTCCTCGTCGCAGAGTTCCCCCCGGCGGCCGGCACGGTGATCGAGGCCTGGTACTCCTACGAGGTGCCGGTCATCGCCCAGGCGAACGACGCCGCGTCCCAGGCGGCCTACACGGGGCCGAACGGGGGCGTGTACGCCGAGTACATCTCGGACTCGTCGCTCACGTCGATGCCGATGGCGCTCGCCAGGGCGATGCAGGACCGCACCGAGTACGCGTTCATCGCTGAGCGGGTCACGTTCAACACCTCCCCGGACTGGGTGGGGTGGGTGCGGGCCGGGCAGACGTTCACCCTCGACACGCCGCTTGTCTACGACGTGCAGCGGTCGGCGTGGGGAATCAACGACACGTTCATCGCCATCGCCAACCAGGTCACTTTCGGCGAGGCCGGCTACCGGACCTGCCAGATAACCGGGATCCGGCTTTGATCAGGCAGTCCGGCCGGGGGGTGTGCCTTGCCCGGCGTGTTCCGCCCGTACTCGTTCGCCGACGTGTTCGGCTCCCTGTCGGACCAGATCGGCGCGGCCACGGCGGGGGACACGACCGCGACCGGCACCGGGCACTTCACCGAGGCCGACGAGACCCTCGGCATCACCGACTCCGCGACAGTGACGGCCCAGGTCAGCCCGGCCTGGGACGCAGGCCAGTGGGGGCAGTTCATATGGTCTTGAGCCGTGCGCGCTCCGGCGCGTCCCTCGGCCTGCACGCCCGGATCACGGTCACCGCCGTCAACGGCGCATGGCTGGGCGCGCACCGCCGCGACATCCGCGCCGTGCTGAGCCCGCCGCCGGAGGCCGTCACCGCCCGGTGCGAGGGCGACAACGTGACCTGCACGAACGGGCTGACCGCGTTCGCCGCCGCCCTCGCATGGTCCGGGATCCAGGACCAGGCCGCGAACCTCGGCGTCACCGCCGCGACGTACCTGACCCCGCTGTACGGGGCCGTCGGGTCCGGGACCGGCACCCCGGCCGCGTCCGATACCGCGCTGTACGCCGAGCTCGGACGGGAAACCGTGGGGGCCGGGGCGTACTCGCCGGCGACCCCGTCGATCCCGGCGCTGGTGACGTGGCTGTTCTACTTCCCGCCCCCGAGTTCGCCGTGGACGGTCGCCGAGGCCGGGGTGTTCGCCGGCGCGAATTCATCGGCGGGGAGCGGGACGATGCTCGACCATTACGCGCTCGGGTCGCCGGTGACCGTCACGTCGCCGGATACCGTGCTCTTGCAGGTGGCCCTCAGCGTCGCGGGCAGCTAGGCGCGCGGCGCCCGGTGCCAGGTGGCCGTGCATGACGGGCACCAGTTGCGCGCGTCGCCTGCGAGCGGCACCCGGCAGTCCGGGCAGAATCCCTCGGACACGAAGGCCGCGCCGCCGGGAGGGGCCGCCACCAGGAACATCCCGGCCGGCCCGTAGTTGCCGTTCCTGTCGACGGCGGGCGTGGTTTTGAGGCCATAGACGGCCAGCCGCTCAGCCAGCCCGGGTGAGCGGCCAGCGCCGGCCAGCGCGGCGATCTCGCGCAGCTCGTCAGGATCGGCCGTTGCGCCGAAGACAGTGACAGGGCTCATCCCGACAGCATCCCACGCGAGGCGGTGAGCGGATGCCGGCCCCGACATGGCTCGCCGCCACCACCGGGTACCCCGGCGAGGCGGGACAGGTCAACCAGTTCCTCGCCTCCCACACCGTCACCTACCTCTACCAGGGGGCGCTCGCCGTATCCCAGGCGACGGCCGGCGGCACGGGCGAGCAGTCCAATGCCGCCTGGTACGCCCAGTCGTTCACCGCGGCCCTCGGCCATAACCAGGCCGGCTACGTGGAGGTATACGCCGCGGTCACCGGCTCCCCGCCCCCCTGGCCGCTCACCCTGCAAACCGATAACGGCTCCGGCGCCCCGTCCGGCACGATCCTGTCGCAGGCGGCACTCCCGAAAGAGTTCGCCGCCGGCTCCTACGGGTGGATACCGGTCCCGCTGCCCTTCACCGGCCTGGTCGCGGGCACCCGGTACTGGATCGTCGCCCAGGAAACGGGCGATTCCGGCGACTGGTACGGCTGGCACCAGTCCAACCAGTCCTCCGGCGCGTCGACCTCACCGGACGGGGCGACGTGGACCGCCCAGCCGTACGGGCTCACGTACCAGGTCTGGGACCAGTCGCCCCTGCTGCCGCTCGCCGGGACGTGGGAGGACTCCGGCGCCCGGTGGACGTGGCTCACTTACACGGCCGGCCTGCTCACCGGCAGCCAGGAATACACCGCGGGCCAGTCGGCGAACGGGTACGCGGTCGCGAAGCGCACCCTGTCCTACTCGGGGCCGCTGCTGACGGGGGTGGCATAGGGCGTGGACTCGGCGACCGTCCTGCTGCTCGCGAGCCTCACCGGCGGCAACGCCCCCGTCGCCTGCTCCGCCGACCCGACCTCCTACAACCCCGGCAACGTCACCACCGCGACCGCGTTCACGAAATTCTGGACGATGCTCCCCGGCACCCCCTCGGCCGGCACCGTCTACATGATCAGCACCGAGTTCACCGGCACGTGGCAGGGGAACGCGCTCGCGTTCGCCGTCGACGTCGCCGGGACGTGGACGTCGATGGCCCCCTCCGTGGGCACGGGGGCGTTCTCCTCCGGCGCGACGATCGCGGGCTGGCTGGTCCTCACCGTCCGGGTGCTGTCGGCGACGACAGCCCGGTTCGCGCTTGCCGGCGCGATCGGGGAGACGGCCAGCAGCGTCACGCCCGGCTCCGGGTCCGTCCCGCTCGCCCCCCTGTCCCAGACCCTCACCGTGGCCGCCGCCGACAACATCGCGCTCGGCTACCTGTTCGGCGCCTCGTCCTCCGGCCAGGGTTTGGCGACCTACGGGTCGACGTTCCTGACCATCACCCCGTGACCGGCCGGAGGGGAGCGCCGCGTTGAGCTTCACCGTCCCGTCGGACGCGCACGCGGTCGGCAACCCGGGGCACACCCCCGACCACAACAACATAGCCGACGTCCTCAACGGCCTCGGCGCCCCGCTGAACGTGCTGAACACGGCACTCGCCGGGGGCGCCGACCCGACCGGCTCCGCCGACTCCACCGGCGCGTTCCAGGCGGCCCTGACCGCGGTCGCGGGCGCCACTTACGGCGGCCGCATCCGCATCCCCGCCGGCAGCTACAAGATCACGTCCGGGCTCACCTACTCGGGCACCGCGCCGCTGGCGATCACCGGGGACGGCCCGCAGGCCACCCAGCTCCGTCTCGCGGCCACGGGCACGAGCGTCACCGGCCTGTCGATCACGCAGACCGGCTCGTGGGGCAGCCAGTCCGGCAACGACGGCACCGTGATCATCGACGACCTGTCGTTCTACTCCGACCACTGGCCGGGCGCGTTCGCCGACACGGACATCGGCCTGTACCTGTCCGGGGTGAACTACGGGGCGGTCCGCAACTGCGGCTTCTACCAGGGCGGGGCCTCGCAGCGCCTCAACCAGGGCATCGTGGCCAACGCCTGCAACCAGCTCTTGATCGACAACGCCAACCTGTACACCGCCGTCAACGGGATCGCCTTCACCGGCGAATGCCAGGTGTGCGAGGTCACGAACACGTCCGTCTGGCAGCCGGCCGGGACCGGCGTGGCCACGGCCGCGTCGGTCCTCTTCCAGGGGCAGACGCTCGGCGTGAACCTGCGGCACGTCATCTGCCACGACGGGGACCGGGGCATCCTGTGGACGCAGGACGCGATTCCCCAGCAGCCGCACATCTTCTTCGCCTACGACCTGGAGCTGAACAATCACAGCATTGCCGCCGTCGAGTTCGATTACGGCGTGCACGCCTACCTCAACGACTGCATCTTCTCCGGCGCGGCGGTCGCCGCAAACGTGCCCGGCCTGCTGTTCGGCAGCAGCTTCCAGGGTGACGCGACCGTCGTGGCGTGCAAGTTCATCGGCCAGCCGGGGCACTCGATCGCCATCAACGGGGGCACCGGGTACACGATCACGGACTGCGTGTTCGGCGGCGGCAGCGGCTACAAGTTCGCGAGCAACACCTACGACGAGATCAACATCGCGAGCGGCGTCGCGCAGGTGACAATCGACGCCTGCCACTTCAATGTCAATGCCAACGCGGGCCTGGGCAGCGGCAGCGTTCCGCGTTCCGCCGTCTACGTGGCCTCCGGCGCGACCGAGGTGACGCTCAGCAACTCCAAGGGGCCGGGCACCGGGTACGGCACGGCCGCCGTCGTCGACAACGGCACGGCTGGCATCGTGATGAAGCGCGGGAACATCGGCCTGGGCCTGGCGGACTCCTCGGCCGGCCAGGGCGCCACGGTGACCGTGGTGACCCTCACGGCCCTGTCCGGATCGGTGACCGTTCCCGCCTATGACATGGTGACGAACAAGGTCTACCGCGTCCGGGCGTGGGGCCACGGCACGCAGGCCGCGGGCACGGCCGTTAACCTCAGCCTCCAGGCCAAGCTCGGCTCCGCGTCCCTCGGCACCTGGACGCCGGGCACCAACCCGGCCGCCGCCGCCAGCTTCACGTGGGAATACGAGGCGCTGATCACGGTCACCGCCACCGGCACGTCGGGCACCTTCTCCGCCAACGAGAAGTACGCGTGGAACGGCGCGGCGTCCCAGCACTCCAACCCCAGCATCACGGTCAGCACGCAGTCCGCCCAGGCGATCGTCCTGAACGCGGCATGGGCGTCGGCTGCCGGCTCCCCGACGATCACCTGCGACGGCTACTCGGTCGAGCCGGTCCAGGCATATCCGGCGAGCTAGCCGTGAGCGACCTCTACCCGGCGCAGTACTACGCCAACTACGGCTCCTATCCCAGCCCGCCGTACGTCAGCCCGTACTGGCAGGCGGCGCGGGCCGGCATGCCGGCCGACGCCGGCGCGGTCAACGCGGCGGTCCAGGTCGCCCAGTTCCTCACGGTGCACGGCATCGTCCCCCTGTACGCCGGGAACCGGATCTGGACCGCCGCGTCCGTGAGCGGGACGCCGTCGGCCGGCAACTTCTTCTGGCTCCCGCCGTCGTCCATCGGGGGCATCGGCGCGCTGCCGCTGCATGACGTCGACCAGCCGTTCACGATGCCGTTCGGCTCGAACCAGGTCGGCCGCGTCCAGGTGCCCGTCCTGGCCGCGGGGAACGGCGCCGACCTCCAGGTGACCCTGTACCCGGACAACGGGTCGGGCGCCCCCCGCACGTCATCGCCGGCCGCCCAGGCGACCGTGCCCGCCGCGCACATCACCGCCCTGTCCGCCCCGTCCGGCCTCGCCGCCGCCGGCCCCCTCGCCCTGTCCCGGTACAACACCGCCTGCCTCGGGACGGCGTTCGCGACGACGTGGAGCCAGCCGGCCGTGTCCGCCAACGGGGCCGGCAACTACGCCACCCCCGTCACCAGCGGGAACTGGACCCTGTTCGTCGGCGGGGCCGACGGGGTGACCCTCGCCGCGATCACCGGCGTCTCCGCCGTCCAGTACCTCGGCGGCAGCGCCGTCTCCGGCGCCATCCCCCAGCCGCCGCTGCCGCAGGCCGCCTCCACCGTGTGCGCCGCCGCGACCCCCGACACCATCGTCGTCGCCGGCGGGTTCTCCGGCTCGACCGCCTTCGCGAACGTGTGGACCGCGCCGTGGGCGCCCGGCACCGGCACCGTGGGCGCCTGGTCCGCGCAGCAGGCCCTCCCGCAGCCCGCGGTCTGCGCGGGCATGGCCGCCTGGAACGACACGGTCTACCTCGCGTGCGGCGCCACCGCGACCGGGGGAGCGTCCACCGCGTCCCCGGCCGTCTACCGGGCGCAAGTCAGCAACGGGCAGATCTCCGCGTGGGTAACCTGCCAGTCGCTGCCCCGCGGCCTGTACCGGCCGTTCTGCGCCGTCATCGGGAACTGGCTGGTCATCACCGGGGGCACCGACTCCTCCGGAACTTTCCTCGCAGAGACGTGGATCGCGGGCATCAACCCCGACGGGTCGCTCCAGTCCTGGGCGCCCGGCCCGCCGCTGCCCGAGCCGGCGGCCGCGTTCGTCCCCGGCTGGAACCAGGCGACCGCCGGGAACGTCCTCCTCATCATCTCCGGCCTCAACTCCAACACGCCGACCGCCTCCGCGTGCACCCAGATCCTGTCGTTCACCGCCGACGGGCCCGCCCCGCAGTGGCAGCTCCAGGACTGGGGAGACGTGGCCGGCACCTTCCAGTGCGCCGCCTACCCGTCCGGGCTCGCCGGGAACTGGGAGGCGTTCACCTTCCAGCTCACCTCCTACCAGCTCGGGCTTCTGCAGCCGGTGCCCATGGTGCCGGTGCCGCTGGCCGCCTCCGGCCTGGTCGCCGGATCCACTTACCACCTGGTCTTCCACCAGGCCGGAGGCGACGCGGCAGTGAACTACCTGCAACTCGGGGAGATGGCGTCATCCGGGCTTGCCCCGTGGCTGTACTCGGCACCCGGCAGCGGCGGCCCGTGGACCGCCCACGCCGGGCACGTCATCCCGGCCGACATCTACGACCAGTCCCCGTCCGGCCCGCTCATGCACCTGCTGGACGACTCCGGGGCCCGCGCCGTCACCCTCGCCTACGGGTCATCGACCGGGCAGCTCCTCGGCGTCCTCGAGGCGACCGCGTTCCCGCCCGGCTCCCCGGCGGCCATGCTGCCCGCCGTCACGCAGGTGACGTACTCCTCCGGGCAGCCGTCCGGGCTCGCCCAGCTCGCCTGACCGCCGTGATCCCGCATCCGCACGCAGCCAGGGGGTGCTCACGATGCCCAGGCTGTCCAGGCCGTTCGCCCGCACCATCGGGGCGAGCCGCGCCAACATGACCGTCATCGGCACCGGGTACGGGATCTACGCCCTCTCCCTCCTCCTCCAGGGCGCCCGGTGGTCCCGGACCCCCGCCTACAGCAACCTCCTCGCGATCATGCCCGCCCCCGCGTGGGGACTGTGCTTCGCGTGCGTGTCCGCCGCCCTGCTCGCCGCCGTCGCCGCCTACCGGATGCGGTGGCTGTCCGTCGCCGCCCTGACCGCGGCCGGGATCATCACCCTGGCATGGACGCTCGCGTTCATCGTCCGGTGGGCCACCAACGATTCCACCACCCCGGAAACCTGGGTTTCATGGGCGTTCAACGCCTACCTGCTGGCACGGGCCGCCGTCCTCCTCGACTACCGGGAAGTGCTCGTCCCGTCCCGCCCCCGCGACGCGGAAGACGGCAATGGCGGTTGACCCGACGCTCCTCACCGAGCTTGTTCTCGGCGCGGGCGCCCTCGTCGCCGCCTACGTGGTCCCCGTGCGCCTCGTCAAGAGCAAGGACGCCGGCGACGAGAAACGCGACGCGGTCTCCTCATGGGCGGAGCTGAACGAAGCCCTCCAGGCCGAGATCAAGCGGGTGACAGGGGAACTGGAACGGCAGCGGGCCGACTACCAGCGGCAGCTCGACGGGCTGAGGGGCGACTACCAGGCCCAGCTCGACGGGGCGCGCAAGCGGATCACCGAGCTTGAGGCGGAAGTCGCCGCGCTCCAGCGGGCCCTGCGCGGCCCCGGCCCGTGACGGGCCGGGCGCTCCTGCTGCTGATGCTGCTGGTGTCGTGGACATCGCTGGTCCTCCAGTCCGGTGCCCTCGTCCACCTGCGCCGGCAGCACGCCTCCTACGCCGCCGAGGGGCTCGCCGGGCGCGGCTACGTCCGCACCGCGGCGTGCCGGGTCCTGGCCGCCGCGGTCTACTCGGCGGTCGCGCTGCTCGACATCATCGGCGTCCGGATCCCCGGCGCGGGCACTCTCAGCCCGGAAGCCCTCATCGTGTTCAGCGGCGTCCAGGCGATATGGCTCGTCAATTCCGCGCTTGACATCCGGGTCCGCCGTCAGCTCGCACGGCACCGTTCCCCGGATGCCGCCCCCTGACCGGGAGAGGCCAGTCTCGGGGCCTTCTGTCGCTTTGACCCGACCCAGCCGCCCGTGAAGCCGAGCGACGTCAGCGGGCGGGGCGGGCCTCTCCCTCATCAACTTCGCGGCAAGGAGGCTGCATGGCCCTCGCTGACCTGTCCGAGCTCGCCGGATACCGCAAGCGCGGCCCGTGGCCACCGGACCAGCCCAAGGACACCTACACATTCTGGGCGCCAGACGACGACCTCCACGGCGTGCTCATGACGATGATCCGTTCCGCGACCCACAGCCTGATACTGGCGATGTACGGGTTTGCTGACGACGAGATCGCGGCGGCCGTCCATGACCGGCTCGATGACCCTGGCTGCTACGTGTCGCTGACGCTCGACTCATCGCAGGCCGCTGGAGTGCACGAGCGGAACATCCTCGCCAAGTCCGCATTCCCGTCGAACTCCATCGCGATCGGCCAGTCGGAAAAGCACCGGATCATGCACCTTAAGGTCGCCGTGATCGACATGCTTTACCGGGTAACCGGGTCGACGAACTTGTCGGCGGCAGGCGAGACGCTGCAAGACAACGAACTGACCGTCACCCGCGACCGGGTCCAGGCAGCCGACGCGCGGGCGAAGATCGACCTCATCCACGAGGCGATGCTGACCGCCGCCGCGGCGAAGGCGGCGAAGTGACCGGCATCCCGCTGCGCATCGTTCCCGTGCCGGATATCGGCGGCCCGCGCCTGCCGGTGCCCGGAACGCCCGAGGCTGATGCGCCGCACCCGGACCTGAAGCCGGGCGACATGTGGTTCGTGCACGAGTGCTGGGCTGTTGTGCTGCCGAACATGACGGTCTGGTATTCGGGCATCGCGTCAGCCTCCGGTGCCTGCTGGACGGTAACCGGCGAGGCCCCGAACATCACGGTCAATCCGTCGATCAACGACACCGACCCGAACCGGCCGTGGCACGGCTGGATCCGCGGCGGCGAACTGGTCGACGCATGAGCGCGAAGCGCCGCACCGACCTGCTGACGACCACGGAGCTTTACCATCTCGACCAGGCGTGCCGGGTGGTCAGCAGGGCGTTCGGCGGCGAGCACCCGTACCTGGTCGGCTCGGCCGGGGTCGGCAACGACGGGACTCCGCCACGGGATATCGACGTGCGCCTGATACTCGACGACGACGAGTTCGCGGAGGCATGCCCGACGCGCGAGCGCTGGGAACTCCTGTGCGTCGCGATCGGCGCCTACCTGGGCGAGCGCACGGGCGGTCTCAAGATCGACTTCCAGGTGCAGCGGGCCACTGAGGCCCGTGCACGGTTCGGCGGCAAGCCCCGCAACCCGCTCGGCATGGACGGTGCCGCTGCGCGGATCTTCGCGGGCGGCGGCGACGGAACGCCCGACTGGGGGACGGCGTGACCGCCTTCACGAGGACCAGCACCATGGCGAACGGCGGCAGTATCACGGTCACCCGGATTTCGGGGGCGGGCACGCCGCCGTCCGAGGATCCGCCCGCAGGCGTCCCGGCCCGGACGGGACCACGGCCAGGCGCACCGCCTGTCCTCACGGCCGCATGCGCCAGTCCAGAGAACACGGAGGCGTACCGATGACCGCCCCGCGCCCGCATGCGCACGTCCCGCACCCCCGCGAACTCCTGAAGCGCGAAAGCAGCGCAGCCCAGAAACTGAACAGGGCAGCGGCATTCAAGGTCGCCGCCTTCTACGGCTCGGCCGCCGCGATCTGGATCTTCGCCCTCTACTCGATGCTCGGCGCGGTCGTCTCCAACGGCACGCAGAACCACATGCTGTACTGGTCAAACGGGGTCCAGCTCGTTTTCTGCGCGGTCATGACCTTCGTCGGCAACCAGCTCGGCAAGTCCCAGAACGCCAAGGCGGACGCCGACCATCAGGCGCTCACGTCCATCCACAACACGGTCGACGAGATCAAGGCCGCGCTCGCGAAGATCGCGGCAGGGAAGGACGGTCATGGGCGTAGCTAGCGCGTGCATTGATCTCGCCACTATCAAGCCAGATAAGCGATAAAATGTTCTAAGTGCCCCGGCGGCGTTGCGAGCACCCCGGGGCTTGGCCGATCTGAGGAGCAGACCGACATGGGTGAGCTTAGTGAACGCTGGGCGTCCGTCACCGGCTGGGAAGGGTTCTACGAGGTCAGCGACCTCGGCCGTGTGCGGAGCGTGGATCGCTATATAACGAATGGCGGCAAGCCGTATCTCAGCAGCGGGCGCATCTTGAAGCCCGGACGAGGCGCGCGAGGCCACCTCTACGTGAACTTCTGGCAGCACAGCACGCCTGTTACCAAGTACGTGCACCGGCTCGTGCTGGAGACATTCGTCGGCCCGGCCCCGGAAGGTACTGAGGGCTGTCACCGCAATGGCGATCCATCCGACAATGCCGTTTCCAATCTGGAATGGGGCACCCATTCGGAAAACATGCGGGACATGGTTGAGCATGGTCGCAACAACGCCGGGAAGACCCACTGCCCGCAGGGTCACGAGTACAGCACGGAAAACACCTACGTCGACCCGGGACGCGGCGGACGCTACTGCCGCATTTGCATGCGCGCCCGCGGGGCGGCCTATCAACGTCAACGACGGAAGCAGCGGCGCGCGAGCGAAGCACTGGGTTCCCGCCGCGCATAAACGAGGAGAGGTGCTCTGGCGATGACGGACAGCGCCCAGGGAGTCGATGTCAGCGCATACCAGCAGCCGGTTGACGAGGAGATGCTGAGCGGGCTGCACTTCGCCTTTTGCAAGGCGACCAATGGCGTCACCGGAGTTGATCCGCACTTCGCCGCCAACTGGTCCGCCATCGGATCGGCCCGGATCTGGCGCGGTGCGTATCACGAGTTCACCGCCGATGACCCCGTGGCCCAGGCGGAGCATTTCGTCGCCACCGTCGCCGCCCAGGGGCTGAAGCCGGGCGACATGCTCGCCGTGTCCCTGTCGGACTACGCCGGCGTCACCGGGGCCCAGGCGAAGGCGTTCCTCGGCAAGACGGCGGAGCTCGCGGGGCCGCGGTCGCCGGTGCTCGCCTACTCGGACCTGTCGTCGCTCGCCGGCCTGGCGGACTGCGCGGGCTACCCGCTGTGGATCGCCTGGTTCGAGCCCGCCGCCCCGGCGTCGGTCGCCCCGTGGGACGGCTGGACGTTCTGGCAGTGGCGCGACGGGGGCGGCACGGACGGCGGGGACGCCGACGCGTTCAACGGCACCGCAGAGCAGCTCGGCACGTGGATCGCGTCCTACGTGAAGAAGCAGCCGCCAGTGCCCCCGGCATGGGAAGACCCGTTCCTGAAGAGGCTGCCGCTCGTGATCAGCGGCTTCCCCGGCGCGGAGACCGTGCGGACCGTCCAGGGGCTCCTGTGCGCCCGCGGCCACGCCGTGACGGTCAACGGGACGTTCGACCTGGAAACCCTCGCCGCGGTGGAGGCATTCCAGACGGCGCGTGGGCTCTACCCTGACGGCAAGGTCGGCCCGCTGACCTGGGCGGCGCTGCTCGCCGTCTAGCCCGCGCCGCTTCCCGAGGCCCCTGCCGTCCGGCACGGGGCTTTTTTCATGCCCTCACCCCGTGCCCTTCCCCTGTTCCGGATCACCTGTGAAATGGAGGGCGCGGCCCAATGCTGCTGTATACCCAGATCACCGGGACGTTCCAGGATTCCCAGGGCAGCCCGCTTTCCGGGACGGCGTCGTTCGCCGTCAACACGACGGTGTACGCCGCCGGCATCCCCGTCCTCCAGCCGGGCGTGCCCGTGGTCGGCGAGATCGTCAACGGCACCCTGAAGAACCTGTCCGGCGGGACGCTCCAGCTCCTGGCCACGGACCAGGGCGGCCTTACTTTCGGGGGCCAGACGTCGTTCGCGTTCTACACCGTGACCGTCACCCTGGCCGGCGAGGTTCTCGCCCCGTGGTCGTTCTTCCTCCCGCATACCCCGTCCAGCGTCGACTTGTTCGCCCTGGCGAATACCGGCCCCGGGCCGGCCGGCATTCTCCCGCCCGCAGGGGACATCGGGGGCACCGCGACCGCGCCGACGGTGGCGAAGATCCAGGGCACCCCTGTCGCCGCCCCGCCGGGCGGCAGCACCGAGTTCCTGCGGGGCGACGGGACGTGGGCGGTGCCGCCAGGGACCGGCGGCGCGGTCGCCAGCGTGTTCGGCCGCACGGGAGCGGTGACGGCGCAGTCCGGAGACTACACGGCGGCACAGGTCGGCGCGCTCCCCTCGACGGACGACCTGTCGGCCATCGCCGGCGCTAACGCGACGGCGGGCAGCGTGCCGATGAACGGGCACAAGCTCACCGGCCTCGCCAACGGGTCCGCCAGCACCGACAGCGCGGCCTTCGGGCAGACGCCGGCGGGCGGGAACACGGTCACGATCGGACAGGGCGGCACTGGCAGCAGCACCCGGAACTTCGCGGGCCTGCTCACCCCGACAGCGGTCAAGACGTCCGCCTACAGTGCGGCGGCCGGAGACTACGTGCCGTGCGACACGACGGGCGGGTCCTTCACCGTCACCCTGCCGAACGCCCCGGCGGACCTGACCGTCGTCGGCGTCAAGATGGTGATCCAGGGCGGCACGAGCACGGTCACTGTCGCCTGCGCGGGCTCGGACGTGTTCAATAAGACGGCCGGTGCCACTTCGGCCACGCTGACCCTTCTAGCCCAGGGGCTTCTGCTCCAGTACAAGGCATCTGGCGGCATCTGGTACGTCCTTGCCGACGACCTGGCGCTGACGCAGCTCGACACCCGGTACCTGGCCGCGAACACCGCCTACAACGCGGGCAACGCACTGAGCAGCCCGGCGAGCATCGACATCTGCCGGGCCTACGGGGTCGTCCCCGGCAATGACGTGACCGCCGCGATCCAGGGCGCACTGAACACGCTCGCCACGGCGGGCACCGGCGGCGAAGTCGTCATCAGCATCCCCGGCACGTACACGATCAACGGCGCGCTGCAGAGCGCCACCGTGCTCGGCTACACCTACAACGGCCAGATCCTCGTTCCCGCAGTGTCGGCGTCGGACACCACCGGCCTGGCGATAACGATCAAGGGGATGGTGTCACCGGGATGGCCCGGCGAGGAGCGCCCTATCAGCGGCGGCGTGACACTGGTCTCCAACGCGACGGGGGGATGGGTGTTCGACTGCATCCCCGCCAACACCGCTTTCTCGGCCCCGCAGCCGTGGACCAATGTCACCCTCGCATTTGAGGACGTGACCGTCGAGCTGCCGTCCAACCCGCAGTGCGGCATCGTCAACGCCCTGTGCTGCCTTTCCATCAGGGGCCGGCGGCTGTACGGAATGACCTCATTCGACGGGGCGCAGACGCTGACCGGCACCAACGAGGCGATCGTCATCCCCGGATTTGAAAGCGAGGGAATGAACGTCTTCGAGCAGTGCGGATTCCGCAACCTCCCGATCGCCTTCCGGTTCGGCGAGCATATGCTGCTCGACTATGTGAGCGTTTATTTCGCTAACATCGTCATCAACGCGACGACGACCAACACCGGCCACGGCCTGTTCTTCAATGAGCTTGACGTCGAGAACTGCGCGATAATCTTCAACGCGACCACTGACCTGTCCTCTAATCCGGTCAGGGTATACGGGACGCTCGACTACGAGTACAACTCCGTCCAGATGACGGCTTTCGTGAGCCAGCCGAACCCGAACGGCAACAACGGCTCGTTCGTCGGTAGCGTGAAAGTCCACAGCGTTACGGGCGGAAGCTTCCCGCTGTCACTCGGCACCGCCGGGGCGAGCAACCTGCTCGGCCGCCTGGAGATCGTCAACGCCGGCGGGTACCGTGACCAGAGCTGGAAGGGCATCCACCCGCAGGACAATTTCAGCCGCATCTATTCCCCGATGACGTCATTGGGCCTGACGAACCCGACGTTCCACCCCTGGTCACTGCACCAGAACACTTTCACGATCACCAGCGGCACCGGCCTGAAATCGACGTCGTCGGGAAATTCAATCGCCTTGGTTCCGACTAAGGAAAACGGCGTCTCCCGGCTGACATCGGCAACGTTCGTACTGCCCTCATCGGGTTTCAACGTCGCGCTTATCGCCGGCTGGTGCCGGGGCGGCACCAACGCCAACAACTGGATCGGCGCCCATGTCCACGGCGGGGGAGCCATTGATCTGGTGACGGGGGCCGGCACGACCCTCACCACCCTCATCGCCAGCGCCGCCACGGTGACCCCGCCGGCCACCGTCACGATCGGGATCGAGGTCATCTGCAACGCCCTCGGCGTCCCCGTATGGGTCGCGCTGTACGTCGGCGGCGTCCAGAAAGCCGCCTACGGCCTGACCGCCGCCCAGTCGGCCGCGCTGAACTTCCAGACGGGCAACGGCTCGCCGCCCTACCCCGTGGGAGGCTTCGCCACAACACTGGACGGGCTGCTGTTCCTGGCCGACCAGGTAACCGCTGTCACCTGGTTCGGCGCGCAGGATGCCGTCCCGCCCATGCCGTCCGTCGCATCGGGCACCGTCACCCTGGCGGCGGGCACCGTCACCGTGGCGAACACTGAGATCACGGCCGGCTCGATTGTCCGCCTGAACCGGCAGGCCGCGGGCGGCACCCTCGGCGAGTTGTCCGTCGCGCTGACGGCAGGGACCAGCTTCACGGTCAACAGCTCGTCCGCCACGGACACGAGCACCGTCTACTACGAGATCGTCAGCTACTGACGGCCCGCCGGCGACCAGACGGTCAAGGTCAGGACCACGTCCTCGGACGTCTCGGTGATCACCTGGCCGTGGCAGTCGAGGATCACCTTCCGCCCTCTGGTGACATCCTGGCGCGGAAGGACGAACGCCGCGCTGGCACCCGGAACCTTGGGAATGTCACCGAGGCGCACATTCACCGGGCCCCCCGCCGCATCGGCCTCGGCGATCTTGCGCCGCCAGAAGGCATCGTTATCGTCCTGGCCGCTCACGCACCCATCCTCCCGCACTCGCGCGCTCCCCGCGCCAGCCCCCGAACCGAACGGAGCAAGCCCCGTGAACACCCCCACCTCAGCCCCGGTCCCGGCCCCTCCCGCCCCTTCGACCCACCCGTCCGGGTTCGCCGGCTGGGTCGAAGAGCACCTCGTTCCCGGATTCAAGACGATCGCCGCCGACGCGGAGAAGGCCCGCGCCGTCATCCCCGAGATCGAGGCGTACCTGCCGAAGATCCTCGCCGCCGCCAAGGCCGACCCCGCCGTCGAGCAGGCCATCGCCGGGCTGATCCCCGACGCGGAACGCATCCTGGCGATGATCGCGGCACTGTAAGCTTCCTGTCGCAACAGCTCTCGCGATTTCACGGCGAAGCGCCGCCGGGCAGCCTTTCACACGGGCCGCCCGGCGGCGCTTCCCGCGTTAGCGAGCCTTAAGCCTTATCCCGCCGCAAGGTCCACGCCTGCGGACCGGCACCGTACCGAAGCGCCTCCCGTGAGCCGTCACAGGCTCGCGGGAGGCGCTTTTTCGCGTGCCCAGCATCAGAGCTTGCGCAAAACCGCCGCCAGCTCGCCTTGATAGCTGCTGCCAATGCCGGTTACAGTTCCCGGGAACGGGCCGCTTCCGTACTTCAGTGCGCTCAGCCAGTTCTCGGGCAGCATGACGCGATCCCCGACGGCAAGCGGATTGCCACGCCAGCGGTAGCTATAGCCGTCAACCACGACGATCTGCTCCCCGGACTCCGTAACAGTCCGGAAGCCCTCCCGCGCCGCCTCGCGCCCGGGTTCTTGCCCGCCCGACATCATGTGCCCTAGATCCTGATGATCTTGGGGCTGTCCGGTGACGGGTCGCCGAGCGCGGCTGCGATCTGGTCCATCATCGCGGTTTCCGCAGGCCGGATCTCGCCGCGCCGGATGCGCTCGATCGCCTCCCGCCAGCGGGCATCGGTGTCCACCGGGTCGCCTGCCGCCTCCGCGAGCGCGTCACGGTATTCACCGGGCACCCGGAAGTAGAACGTGGCGTACGTGGCATCGAATCCGTCGTCGGCGTCCCGCAGGTACAGCGGATGGGCGGCCAGCGCCTCGTTGCAGGCGGCGTAGCACTGCTCCGGGACGTGGGCCCGGCCCGGGTCGCCGCCGTCGCAGTAGCACTCGCGGTTCCCGCCGCCCTGCCTCGTGTAGATGGCGATGACCGGGCCGTCGCCGCTTTTCTCCACCCATGCGTCCCGGAACCGCGCGACGACAGGGTTCCCGAGGATCGCGAGCAGTACAGCGCCTCGCTCATGCTGGCGGCCGTCAGCGACGGCCGCGTCGTACAGGGACATCGGCGAACTCCTCCTTGGCTGATCGTGTAGCCGTTCCGGCTGCTTCCGTGCGGCCGGAACCGTTTTTTCATGCGCTCTGCGGTGCCAGCCGGGGAGCCGGCCGGGGCATGTTCCTTGCCATCGCGGCGAGGACCGCCCGGGACTTGTCCCCGATCGCCTTGAGTGCCTTGCGCCGCTTCCCGCGCCGGCCGCGCCACCACAGCCACAGCCAGAAGGCGGCAAGCGCGGCGTCCCCGCCGGCCGCCGGCCAGTCGCGCCCCAGCGCGAGGAACAGCGCCGCAGTGCCGTAAGAGGCGGCTGAGACCCAGGCCATGCGCGCCACGCCTGACATGAAGCCGCGCCGCCTCGCCACGCCGATATTCACGATCGTGGCCGCCCAGCACGCAGCCACGACGCCTTCCGCGATCGTCACCGTCCCCGCCTCCTGCCCAGCTCCCAGCGGACCCCGAGGGCGACGGACGCCGCGATGGCGGACAGGTCGGCGGCCACGACGGCGGCCGGGCTGCCCGCGAAGGCGAACACGGCCAGCACCGTTACCCCGCCGATGAACCAGTAGGCCTGCCCGCTGAACGCCCTGATCCCCCGGCGGCGCAGGAACCGCGCGTACCAGAATCCCCACGCCGGCGGGAAGAACAGCCCGTACGCGACCAGGAAGACGGTCACCGCGCCGCCTCCGCTGCTACCCGGAACGCGGCGAGGGCCGCCGGGTCGCCGTCGAGAGACCAGTCGTGCCGGTTTCCCCGGGGGGCGTCCGGGTCCATGCCGTTCTCCTGGTCGACGTCGAACCAGGCGAACCCCGCCGCCCCGTAGGAGCGCACTCCGGCCGTCACCTGGGCCATCCACCGGGCCTGCCCTGCCTGCGGGTCGGCGGCGGTCTCGGTGATCAGCACCGGGACGCGGGACAGGCGGCGGACCTGCCCGATCGTCGGCCCGAACAGGCCGGCGAACGTCGTGTACTCATGGGTGGCGTACCCGTCGATCCCGATGTACGAGACGATTCCCGGGCCGGGCCACAGGGGCGGCAGCGGCCCGGTGTGGATGCTGGCCGCGTTCACGATCCACGCCCACCGCGCATTCCGCGCCCCGGCCGCGCGGAACACGGCGGCGACGTGCCGCCACGCCGCCCGGTACTCAGCGGCGCCCGAACGCCGCCAGCCCCACGGGTAGGAGTCGTTGTTGGCCTCGGGCGCGAACGACAGCAGCACCGGGCCGCGCAGCGCGGACACCTGCCGTGCGAACGCCGCCAGGTACCCGTCCCCGGAGCCGTCCGCGACCTGCGCCAGGCTCACCCCGTACGGCTCCAGCTCCGCGAGCGGCACCGCCCCCCGCCCGAGGTCGTAGGCCAGCCCGGCTGACTGCGCGGTCTCGCCCCAGCGGACGTACCTGACGGCGAGATCCGGCGAGCACCCGCAGCGGGCGCCGAACCCGGCCAGGTCCCCGGTCACGATGCCCACGGGATGCGCGGGCAGTGCCGTCACCGCGGGCACGGCCGCGGCGGCGCGGGGCGCGTCCCCGGTGCGGACTGCCGCCGTGCAGGCCGCCGCCATCGCGCACGCCGAGACGGCCGCCGCGACAGCCAGGATGCGGGTCCTCATGATGCCTCGACCTCGACTGTCTTCCTCGTCCCCCACCTCGGGTCGCGCAGCGTGACCAGGGCGACGAGGCGCAGCGGGAGCAGCAGGACCATGTGGATCGCCCCGTACAGCGGGGCGATCGCCAGCGTCAGGAGCCGTCCCCGCCAGGTCATCCCCGGGTGCTCGGCCCGCGCGTAATGACCGGCCCGCGCATATGACAGGAGCAGGGCCGACGCCAGGTAGGCGAGCGCCGCGAACTGGCCGGTGAACGCCGGCCGGACCGCGAGCGACCAGGTGAGCGCTGCGGTGAACCCGAGCCACGTGACCGTCTCGACCAGGGCCAGCCACCAGCAGGCACGCCACGGCGGCATCCTGGCCAGCATCCACGCCGACTCGCGGAAGAAGCTCTTGCTCCACCGGAGCTGCTGCCTGAGGAAATGCCCCATCCGGTACGGGACGAGCGTCCACGCCACGGCGTCCGGCGCGAGCACCACCTTCCCCTCCTTCAAGCAGAGGAACGTCATGTGCCTGTCGTCCCCGTACGTGCACGGCAGGCCGAGGAACCGCTGCCCGGTCAGCGCCGGCAGGTACTTCCGGGCAGTCGAGCCGCGGTACAGGGCGAGGCTCCCGCACACGCACAGCACCGAGCCGAGAACGCTGTACGCTGCGCGCTCGCCCAGGAACGCGTACGCGTAGCGCAGGTCGATCAGGCGCGTGAGCACGTTCCTGTCCCGGTTCGCGGCCAGCACGCACCCGGTCACCGCCTGGACCTTCCGCGACGTCATCGGCCGCATCAGCCGCTCCAGCGCCGTCGGGGCCAGGATCGTGTCACTGTCCACGCACAGGTACGCGAACGCCTCCGGATCCGCGCGGAACCCGGCGGCGAGCCCCTCCCGCTTGCCCCGGTTCTCCGGGAACGTGACGACCCGCAGCAGCGTGCCGCGGGCGGCGAACTCCCCTACCCGCGACCTGGCCAGCTCCGCGCACCGCGGGCCGGCGGACGCGTCGTCGACCACCGTCACCGCGGCGGGCATCGACGTCTGCGCCAGCAGCGAGTCAAGGCACGCGGCGAACGCGGCCGGGTCCTCGTTGTACAGGGTGATCACCGCGGCGACCCGGGCGCGGGCCAGCAGGGCCCGCGCCCGCGGGGAGTCCGGGACCGGGCGGGCCAGCAGCGAAAGCAGCAGCTTCGACCCGAGCAGCAGCGACACCGCGGTGCCGTACCAGCCGAGCCGCACCTCCGGCCGCCCGCCCGGGTGCCATGCGGCGCGCATGCCGATCACGATCCCGAGCACGGTCCCGGTGATGACCCCGGCCGCGATGAGGGGGCGCAGCCGCTCGCCGCGGGAACGGTGGGGCGGGGATTGCGCCGTTCCGCGGGCCTGCTCCTCCGCGACCCGGCGCAGGGCGCCGAGGGCGGCGAGCTGCCCGCCCGTCGGCGGGCCGGTTGACGGTTCTGCGAGGGGCAGGGGGACGGTGTCCGCGCCCGCAGGGTAAGGGGTCACGCGGCGGCATCCGCGACGGCGCCGGAGCCGCATTCAAGGCAGGTCATGCCCGAGGGCGGCGCGCCAGAGCAGCGCGGGCACGGGATGCCGGTGAAACCGTACAGCCCGCGGCGGAACTTCCTGGCGACCGCGGCGGCTTCGGGGGTGCCCGCGATGCGCTCGGCATCCCGCGAATTCTCCAGCATCGCCCCCATCCGGTGCAGCCCGCGGGCATGGGCAAGGGTCAGGTCGGCGTAAAGGCCCGCCGCCCAGGCTTCGATGCCCGGGTCGCCGGCCTCAGGTACCGGAAAGTAGCTCAGCACGGAAAATCCGGCCAGGGACGCCAGCGGCTCCATCTGCTCAAGCCGCGGGATGGACAGCCGGAGGCCGCCGGGCGGGACTCGCCGCGCCGCCGGCAGCGAGGCGGCCGGCCGCCTCCGCCTGCGGCGCTCCGCGGCCTCGGCGGTGACTGCGTGCACCAGGTTGTACTTCGGCTTCTCTGCCTTGATGGCGGCGCGCTCCGCTGCCTCGGCTTCCGGCCGCGATTCGTGCCAGTCGACCGTGAGCCGCCGCTTCTCGTCCCACCAGGGCTGGATCTTCGCGTGCTGCTTCCAGCGCGTGCCGAAATCCTCGCTGATGCCGACGTAGAGCAGCATGTCCTCGGCGCCGAAGACGCGGTAGAGGGCGGCCGGGGTCTTCTCGCTCACGCTGCGATCTCCCGGCCGGGTGCCGTTTCCGAGACGCCGAGGTAGGCGAGGATCGCGCTGCGCTGGGCACGGTACTTCGCGCCGCCGACCGGTTTCAGCGGCACCGGGAACCGCTCGTTCCTGGCAAGGTAGTAGCCCTTCGTGATGCCGATGCCCAGTGCCCGGCAGGCGAGGGCTATCGGCACGGCGGCGGGAAGCGCCCGCAGCTCGTCGACCGTCATGGGATTGCGGATCATGCGCGCCTCCCGCGCGGAAAGTCTGTCACAACGCAGACTTTCAGTGAAGTCTGCCATCGCGCCGACATTACCGCACCGCACCGCGATTTACCGCAACACGCCAGACCTTGACGGAAAGTCTGTCCCCGCGCAGACCTGACCGGTTATGCTCCGCCCGTGGATGACATCAGCGACGCGGGCAGGGAACCGGGCCGGGCGGCCCCGCCGGAACGCGCGATCACCGTGAACATGCTCGTCGCCTACAACATCGCCCGGTGGCGGCGCGCGGCCGGCATGACCCAGGAGCAGCTCGGCGCGGAGCTCGGCGGCTGGACCAAGACCGCGGTGTCGGCGGCCGAGCGGTCATGGGACGGCAGGCGGGTCCGCAAGTTCGACGCCGACGAACTCGCCGACCTGGCCAGCATCTTCCGCATCCCCATCCCGGCGTTCTTCCTGCCGCCCGACGACGACGGCACCGCCTGCCGCTACGTCATCGCCAGCGGGAGCGTCCCGATGGAGGAGTACTACCGGTGCCTCATGACCGAGCTCAACTGGGAAGCCGACTCCCGCGCCGGGGCCGCCTACCAGCAGGCCGTAATCACCGCCGAGGCCCGGTACGTCGGCAGCGAGGCCGCCGCGGAAGTCGCCGCGGCCGTCCCCTCGGCACCCGGCCTCGCCGCGGCGGAGCAGATCACGGCCGCGCTCGCGGAAGCCCGCGCGGCCCGGGAGGAACTCCAGCGCGCCCATCCCGTCATCGGCACCCTCCTGGAGCAGAACGCCCTCCTCCAGGACGTGCTCGAGCGCGCCCTGGCGAAGCGGCGGCAGCCGTGAGGGGCAGCGTCTACCGGCAGTGCTGGTGCCGGAACCCGGAAACGCGGAGGCGGTACCCCAAGTCGTCCCCCTGCCCGAAGCTGAAGTCCCCGAAGCACGGGAAGTGGTACGCCCGCTACGACTCCATGACAGAAGAGCGCAGGCAGCCGGTCCTCGGCCCGTTCGACACGAAGAAGGAAGCCGAGGACGACCTCGCCGAGGCGATCGCGCGCAGCGGCGGCGGCCGGCGCCAGGCCGACAGGTCCCTGCGCGTGGCGGCCTACCTGGACACCTGGCTGGCAGGGAAGCGGAACCTCAAGCCGCGGACGCGCGAAAGCTACGAAGAGGCGTTCCGCCTGTACTGGAAGCCCGCCCTGGGGAAGCTGCGCCTGGCCGACGTCCGCGACGACCAGGTGTCCCAGGTGATCACCGAGATGCTGCGGGTCAACCGGCCCCTCCCGGCCGGGGAGAAGCCGTCGGAGATGCTGCTGCGCATGACTGCGGCCCGGGCCGACGACGCGCGGCGGAACCTGCCCGAGGGCGAGGCGCGGAGGAAGAAGTCGACCAGGCCGCTGTCCCCGGCCCGCGTCGAGCGGATGCTCGCCCCGTTCAGGACCGCGATGAAGGCGGCCGCGGCGACCAAGAAGATCCCCCTCAGCCCGTGCACGGGGGTCGAGCTCCCGCACGCGGACATGGTGAAGCCCCTGGCGTGGACCCCCGCGCGGGAAGCGAAGTTCCGCAGGGAGCTCGCGAAGCACATGGCCGCCGCGGAATGGGAGGCGGGCCGCTCCCTGTCCTCGGTCGAGCGGCAGGACGCCTGGGCGGCCCCCGCGCTGCGGCCCTGCCCGGTCATGGTGTGGATGCCCTGGCACGCCGGGCGGTTCCTCGACTACCTCGACGAGAAACGCGAGCGGCTCGCCGTCCTGTTCGCCGTCGCCGTGTACTGCGGCCTGCGCCGGGATGAGATCCTCGGGCTCACGTGGGCCGAGGCCGACCTTGACCAGGGCGTCATCTGGGTGCGGAAGACCGGCAGCGGCAGCGGGCCGAAGTCGGAGACGTCCGTCCGCGCGGTCCCGATCCCCGGCCCGGCCCTGGCGGCGCTGCGCGCGTGGCGGAAGGCCCAGGCGGCCGACCGTCTCGCGTGGGGCCGCGACTGGCCCGACACCGACCTGGTGTTCACGCGGGAGGACGGGTCGGAGGTTCCGGCGCAGTGGACCTCGGTGCGGTTCGAGATCCTCGCCTTCAGGTCCGGCCTGCCGCCGGTGAGGTTCCACGACCTGCGCCACGGGACGGCGTCGCTGCTGAAGGCCGCTGGCGAGGACACGCGGGTGATCTCGGCCATACTCGGCCATTCCCGGACGTCGTTCACCGACGCCGTGTACGTGACCGTGTTCCCGGAAGTGGCCGCCGCCGCGGCGGAGCGCGCCGCGGCGATCGTCCCCCGGAGGGCGCGCCCCGCGGGTGCCGGGGAGGGCCGCTGAAACATGCGCGTGCGTGCTTCGTGCGTGCCCGGCCGTCAAACAGGGACAGAACGGGCAGCCGCACGGAACGGGCCGGGTATTCGGAAATCCCGCTGGAACTGGCGGAGGCTCGGGGATTTGAACCCCGGAAGGGCTGTAGACCCTAACCGCATTAGCAGTGCGGCGCCTTCCCTGCCGGGACCCACCGCGATGCGACGGCGGCAGGCGTCCTGGCTGCTCACGGCCGGATCGGGTTGCCGGGATGCGACGGGATGCGACGGGATGAACCGGGATCTCCGTGCGTGCGCCGTGCGTGCCGGAGAGTGCCGCCGGGGGAGCGCGCCGCCCGCTAGCATCAGCCGCATGACCGGTAGCGCAGTCTCATCGATCCGCGATCTCCGTGACGTCCCGCTCGCGGAGCTCGCCGCGGTTCCCGTCCATGTGCTCGCCCCGGAGCACGCGCCGGAAAAGCCGGCCTGCTTCCAGTCCTCGATCTGAGGACCGCCGTCAGGGGCCGTCCGGCCCGGGGGGCTCCCTCATGAGTTCCGGCGTGGCGACGTAGCTTTCGTTCCACGTCGACCAGGCCGCGTGCCATTCGATGTCGATGATGTCGCGTCCCAGCCGGTCTTTCCTGCGCGCCCTGACGGTCACCTGGTGCCACTGGCCGTCGCCGAACATGACGAGGCAGGGCTCGCGGACGGGCCGGTACTCCCCGCCGGGGACGTCGCCGGCGGGGAGGGCGCGTTCGAGCGCGGGGCAGAGCCTCGGGTCGCGGGGCGGCATGAGGCGATGATGCGTTCAGCTAGTCCGTGCCGCCGGACTCGGCGAGATCCCGCTCGCCCTCGGTGAACTCGTAGCCGGCCGGGGTTGCCATGGCGACGGGCGCGCGGGAGAGCATCGCCGACGCGGCGGCCCACGTGTTCGCCGATCCCGTGTTCGTGTTCACGTAGTTCAGCGTCAGGTTCCCGCGTGCGCCCATCTTCGCGCCCTCGGCGAACGCGTCCTGGCCGGTGCCCATGTAGATGACCCGCCAGCCGTAGGCGTCCTGCTGGTGGTCCAGCATGGCCTTGACCTCGTGGCCGGCGCGGCGCCGGGAGGAGTTCTCCAGGCCGTCGCTGGCAATGATGACGGTCACGTCCTCGGGCCGCTGGTCTTCGGGGAGGGCGGCGAGCTTCTCCCCTTCGGCGGTCACCGCGTCGCCGACGGCATCGTACATGGCGGTCATGCCGCGCGGTTCGATGACATAGCCCCGTACTGCGTCAAGCGGGGCGAGCGAGTGCACGCAGCGGATCGCGTCGTCGAAGTCCCACAGCGAGTAGGTGGCCTTGCCCGAGGGGTGTCCTGCGGCGACGGCGCCTTCGCTGGAGAAGAACTCTTCCAGGCCGCCCTGCTGCCCTAGGAGGATGTTCGCGATGCTGCCGGACCTGTCCATGACGATGATGCGGTGCCGGTAACCGGACTGGGTCACTTGGCGTCTCCTGTCTCTTTACGTTCCCGCGGCGGCTCGCGGGCGAGGTAATCATCCTCGCAGGGCTCCCCGTCAGGGAAGCTCAGCAGCAGCCCGAGCCGCACCCCTTCCAGGGGGTGCAGCGTGGCCGGGGCGGCGGCGCGCGGCGGTTCCGGCGCTCCCGGCCGCCGGCCTGGCGCCCCGAGCAAGAGCGCGGCGGCGCCGCCGCCGACGAAGGCGACGAAGGCGACGCCCCCGAGGGCGCCGAAGATCATCTGCCAGATCACGGCTTCCCCTCCGCCCACTCACGGGCCTTCGCCAGCGCCTCGGCTACGGTCTGCCCGTAGAACTCCTCCGGCTCGTCAAGTCCCAGGTGCTCAAGGGACGCGTACATCCCCGATTGGCCTGGTCCCTTGCAGGTGCCGGTGCAGACGTCGTACCCGGCGGCGGCGAGCTGCTCTAGGCTGAGCACCGCGTTGTGCGCCGCGCATGCTTCTGCCGCGAGCTCCGGCGTGTCGAGCATGCCGATCGCGGTGTCGGCCTTCCAGTCGTCCCCGCCCGTACGGGCGTAGAGGGTACGGCCCAGGGTGCGGCCGGTACGCCACGGGACCGCTGCCAGGCCGGTCATCGGGATGTCAGGCACGGGGGCCTCCTCTCGCCCCGAGCAGCGTCGCGGCGGCGTCGAGCCGTTCCCACAGGTCCGGGTTTCCGGTGGCCGTGTCGGGATGCATCCGCTTGGCCAGCGCCTTATAGAGGGCTTCCCAGTCATCCCAGGTTCCGATGCCGCACTCCGTGGCGCACAGGATCATCCACGCCTCGGCGTCGTCCCGCCCGGTGAACGGGCCGCGCCCCGGCGGCGCGGACGGGATGGCCGTCCACCCGCGGTACTGCTCGCCGCGCCTGGTGACCCCGTAGCGGTCGACCGCGCGGAGCGCCCCGAGGGCGAGCGCGATGGCACGCACGTTCGCCTGCCATCCGGGCATCGCCCCCCGCCACTGCTGCTCGTACTGGTCGGTCGCGTACCGCAGCGGGCCGTACTCCGACTCGAACGACACGGCGACGCCGGGATGGCTGACGCTCGCCCGCGCCTTCAGGGTGCCGTCAAGGCGCAGGTCGACCTCCCGCACGTCGACCTGGACGACGACCAGGCCGGCCCCGAGGCTCTCGGCCTCGCGGCCCAGCAGGTCCAGCGTGGAGTCCCACGTGGCACGGAACACGCCCGACGACCGGCGGTCCGGGGTTTCCGGGTCGGTCCACAGGCCGATCGGGCGGATCTTGAACCTCACAGGTCTTCCTCTCTCACTGCCCAGTCGGCGGGAAGCTGGGTGTCGCACGTCCTGCAGAGCCATCCCACGACCTCGTCGGCTTTCGAGACCACGGCGGCGACGTTGCGGTGAACGCACGGCCCTGGCTTCGGCAGCCCGGCTGGTGCCGCCTGCCGGGCTGCGCGGGCGATCCGCTCCTGCGCCCGCAGCTCTTTCATGCGGCGCTTGTGCCGGACGCCGGCGACCTCTTTCCAGGCGCCGACGAAGAAGTCGCGGACGCCCCCGAAGACGCCCAACAGCAGGAAGATCAGGAACCAGTGGGCCAGCGCCCAGTTCAGGACCGCGATCACGGGCTCTCCTCCGCGCCGGCCGGGGCGGCGGCCTTCCCCGCCTCATGGGCACGGGCGATCAGCCCGGCCACCACGGCGCAGACCGCGTCCCCGTACCCGGACAGCCATTCGATGACCCGGTCGTCGTACCGGCCGCGCTCGACGCCCGCGGATTCGAGTGCGCGGGCGAGGAGTTCCCGGTTCTGGTCCCGTCGCAGGATGCTCCATCCGCCTTCGGGCGGGATCGCGGCCACGGCGGCGGCGTGCGCCTGGCGGTCGCTGTCGTACGGGCCGTTGTCGGGCATTGCCTCCCCGGTCGCTGGTTCAGGCACCGGCGCCTCCCGTCTTCCCCTGGACGATTGTCTTCCCGCCGCCATCCCAGTAGATGACGACCAGGCAGTAGCAGGCATGACGCTCCTGGCTGTTCCAGCAGCGCGGGCAGGTGAGCGTCCCGGCTGCCTGCTGGACATCCGCGGCGCACCCGGCGCAGATGCGGCCCCCGTCGACATGCTCGTGAACGCAGGCAAGGCCGACTGCGGCGGACGACGGCTCACCGCAGGCAACGCCGGACGGCTTGTCTCCCCAGTAGCCGTGCCACTGGAGGTCAAGGAAGCACGGGGCGGTCCCGGTGCCGCCCTCAGCCACCGTCGTTCCCCTTCCCGGCCAGTGCCCCGGCGATGTCCTCATAGGTCGGGCACGGCCACACCCACGCGTCGCTGTCACTCTGGTCGGCACAGGAACCGCACACGACAACGGTCGGCTCGCCCATGCAGTACCAGATCCCGTCGTCGCCCTCGTAATGCGCGTCCCCGTCGTAGTCCGGGCCGTGAGCGCACGCCGGGCGGCCGGAGAAGTCCTCCGCCATGCCGTAGAGCTGGACGGGCCGGTGGCGTTTCAGGACCGCGTCAAGAGCGGCCAGCAGGCGGCGGATATCCCCCTCGCCCTGGCGGGACACCGTCCACTCGGTGAACCGCGCCTTCTTGATCCACGCCTCGTTGCGGTCGCGGATCTCCGCCAGGACGGCCGAGACCGGGTCGTCAGCCGCCATTGCGGTCTCCCCTTCCGGTGTCCTGCACGGCCGCCATCTCCGGGTCGCAGCCGGGCTCGCCCGGGAACCGGCCGGCCGGGTCGGGCCAGAGGATCTGGCGGACCGGGACCGGCCTGCCGTAGTAGCGGTCCGCCACCCCGAACGACAGGCGGCACGAACCCCGGTAGACGTCGGCCACCCGGACCGGGAAGCCCCGGGCGACGCGGGTGATGTCCGCGCCGGGCTCAAGGCGCCGCCCGTCCTTGATCAGGCGCGCCGCCGCGCTGAGCAGGCCGTGCGCGGTGCCCGGGTCCAGGCCGGCGACCAGCAGTTCCGGATGGCCGTACGTTCCGGCCAGGCCGGTCGTGTAAGCCCAGGGGGGCATTTCCGTCACGGCGGTGGCATGCCAGCCGTGACGGCGGACGTTCGCGCGCACCTGGTCCATGACCGCCCCGATGTCCGCGAACCGGCCGGAGCCGATATCGCACTCACCGCACATGGCCTGTCACTCCTGTCTCGTCGTGGTACTCGACGGTTCCCGGCGGGATGTCGTGCATGGTTCCCTCCGCGGCATGGCCGGCCGGGAGCCTGCACCACGGGGCGGGGCACGGCGGCCAGTGCGCGGCGAAGCGGTGGTGTCCTCCGTCGTGGCTGCGGCACGGGTACCAGACCCGCTCCCCGCGCGGAGTGACCAGCACGGCGGCGTGGAGGCAGCCGTGGGCGGCCAGCGGGTCCGGGGCGTGGCGTCGCGGAGGCCGCCCGGCCGGGGTCGGCCTGACCGCTTCAAGGAGCGCGGCCTGGAGCAGGGTGAGCGGTTCGTCAGCCACGGCCAGCCTCCGGCGTCAGCGCGAGAAGCCATTCGCGGGCAGCGTCGATGTGCCGCCCGGCCAGCCCTTCCCGCTCGTCCACGGCCACCACGAGATGCGCCTGCGCGCCCGCCAGCCGTGCCGTGACCTCGGCGGCGTCAGGCTCGTCGTCGAACCACACGAACGGCCGGCCTCCGGTCCACGGGACGATCCCGTCCGCCTTGTGCGGGAACCTCACCACCGGGCAGACAGGCAGCTCTGGCAGGCCGACCAGCGGGCCGACGCACAGGTTGGCGTACTCTTCCCAGGTCGTTCCCCAGGCGAGTTCCGAACCCGTCTCCGCCGCCAGGCGCAGGAGCATCGGGCCGTGCGCCGGGTTGACCGTCAGCCGGTACGAGAGGCCGCCCGCGTCCACTCGCTTCTGCCGCCATCCCTCGTAGTGGCACAGGCGGCGGCGCTCTTTCGCGGATGTGATCACGTTCAGCACGCCGTCAACGTCGACCAGCATCAGGGGACGGTCAGCCACGGCGGGCCCCCACGGCAAGCGCGGCGGCGAACGCCTTCACGATCGCCCCTGCGTTCTCGTCGTCCATGCGGGACAGCCGGTACCTGTCGGAGCCGATCGCGACCGCCAGGTCAAGCATCGCGACCTCGGACGAGGACGCGTACCAGGGTCCGGCGGCATGGTTCCAGTCGATCACCGTGACGCCGCCGACCTGGCGCACGCACTCACTGGTGAAGTCCTCGCGGCGCAGCCAGTGCCCGTGCGTAATCAGCAGTTCGACAGCGGCCCGGACGTGCGGGTCGTGGTTCCTGGTCCAAGAGCGGAGCGCGGCCACAAGCTCGCCGAAGTCAGCCATCAGTTCACCGGTCCCAGCACGATGACGCGCTCGGCGGCGTCGCCCGGCTCGTACCGGTCGGCCGCGTCCGCCTCGCTCCACGAACCTGCCGCCACCCACAGGGCGACGTCCTCCGGGGTCGGGTAGACCTCGCCGGAATGAGTGCTGTCGGCCACGTACAGGGCTTCCCAGGCATCAGCGAGGGGAGAGTGCCCGTCGCCCTCGGCGTCCTTGCGGAGGATCACCTTGCGGTCCCTCGGCTGGGCGGCGAGGTAGTCGGCCAGGTCGCCCGCCGTGGACATGCCAGGCTCGCCGTCCTCCGCCTCGTCGTCCTCGAAGCCGGGCAGCGCGGCCGGCTCGAACATGACCGAGTTGAACGCGGTGTAACGAAGGCCGGGCTCGTTGAGGTACAGGGTGCTGCCTGACTGGCCCACCTCAAGCCGGAGCACCACGTACACCTGGCCGGGCTTCAGGTGCCTCGCGGCGAGTTGCTGGTCCGTTTTCCATCCGGCGTCCGGATGGGCGAACCTTGCCCCGATCGGGAATCCCATTGCGTTGTCCTCTCGTGGTGGCTAGAAGGGTGGTGCCTTGTCGGTGCTCCGCAGGTAGCGGCGCGTTTCGGCGAGTTGCCCGATCGCGGCCCCGCACCCGCACAGGGACACCGTGTTGTAACCGGGCGGCCTCTCGTCGGGACGGCTGCGGTCGAGGCCGTAGGACCATCCCCTGCCGCCGCAGGCACCGCATGCCCGGCCGGCGCTCAGGCGGACGGTGATCTCGGCCGGGCCGAGCCGCAGCGTGCACGGCCTCCGGGTGGCGGCGGCCATCCGGTTGCGGATGCCTCGCAGCCAGTACGCCGCGTCCTCTGCCCGCCGGGACAGGCGGTCGGCCAGGGAGGGCCGGCAGTCGCACTCTCCGCCGCCGTGGACCGTGTCGAGGTGCTCGTAATGCTCCTCGTACGCCCTGGCAATATCGCCGTCCTCGGGGTCCGGCTCCCGGTAATCATCGTCGTCGTACCAGTCGTCGTCCGGCTCCCGGTCCTCGTCGTCGTCCTCACGCCAGTCGTCGTCGAGGCCGTAGAGGTCGCTCACTTGCGGCCTGCCGCGAGCGTGCTCAGTGCTTCGTCGGCACAGGTCTCGGCTTCGTCGTAGTCGCCGAAGCCGAGGTTCGAGACGGCGGACAGCAGGTCCCGCGCCGCCCCGGTGCAAGTCTTCAGGCTGGCGCTCACCGCCCGGATGTCCATCGGATTGAGCGGGCTGAGGCCCGTCATCTGGTTCAGGCCCTCGTACACCTTGGCGAGGATCGCCTTCTCGCGCTTGTTCACTGTCCGCTCACCTGCTCGGGGAAATACGCGGCGACGTAGTCGAGCAGGATGCTGGCGTACGCCTCAGGATCCGCAGGGATTACGAGGCAGTACTGCGGGTCGTCGTGGGCGTCGATATCGCCCCGGTGCGCTTCCATCGGGATGCCCCGGACCGCAGCGGCGAGCTGCTCAAGGGTAACTTCCATCAGTTGCTCACCTGCCCGCGCGGCCCGACCGGGACGAGCGTCAGGAACGGGCGCCCGATGTGATCTCCCGTGCCGCACAGGTGCAGCGTGCCGTCGTCGTCAAGCGTCACGTAGCGCGAAGGCGGCCAGGCGATCTTCGACTCGCCGGACCCGTGCTCCACGAAGAACGCGTAGTCGAGCACGCGCCCGACCCGCACCGTGACCGGGCCGAGTTCCGGAACCTGGGCGTTCGTGACCGTGTACTCCTGGCCCGGCCGGACTCCGCGCCGGATCTCTGCGAAGGTCATGCCCGGCACTCCTCTCGCGCCGCCGTGGCAGCCCTCTCTGCGGCCCGCGCCTCGGAGGCTTCCACGAGCTCCCGGAACCGTTCGATCGCCTCGTCCTCATACATGAGGAACAGCGGGGAGGCCCCGCTGCCGTTATCGCGCTCGCCGGCCGTCAGCCCGAGCAGCTCCTGCGCCTCGCCCCCCTCGTCGGAAACCTCCGAGCCGTCCGGGCGGCGGAAAGTCTCGGCACCGGACGACTGGTTCACTGCCAGCGTGTAGCCAGAGAGGATCATCGCCCACCCGGCCAGGCAGCCCGTCGTGCCGCAGGCGTGGCTCGTGTAGCCCCACGCCCCCATGTCGAACTGATCGCGGTGCGCGGTCACGAAGTCGAGCACCTTGCGCCCGAGCCGCGGATTATCCATGACTTCCCTCCTTGCGTGCCGCCGTGGCGGCGTTCTCGTTCCGGTTCCTCCTGGCCTGAAGCCCGAGAAGCTGCCGGGCCTTGCGCACCGCCTCCGGTCCCGGCGCGGGCAGGTCCCGCTTGCCGTGCTCCGCGGCCTCGGCACCGGAGGCGAACAGCGGCACCGGGGAGACGTACTCGAAGACGGCCGGGTCGATGTCGCGGATGTTCATCCGGACCGCCAGGTTCTCTTCCATGTCGTGGCAGCCGGCCCACCCGGCGCAGATCCGCCCGGGCGCCGAATGGCAGTGGAACAGGTAGAACGCGCCCGCGAGGGCCTGCTCTCCGGTGCCCAGGTCGTAGACGGGAAGCCGGTCGTATTCGGACGCGTCCCAGATTCCCGACGGGACGTCGCGCCGGTAGGGGCACGACGGGCACGGTCGCGGGCGGACGGTGGTCAGCTCAGCCACCGGGGGCCTCAGTTGTCGGCCGGGTAGCGGTCGGACAGGTAGGCCATGACGCGGGCGACGGCGAGGTCGCCCATCTCGTCGAGGGCCCGGACGACGCCGGCGAGGAACGACACCTCCGGGTCGGCGGCGGCGTGATCGCAGCAGATGTGCGCGTCGACCGCGCCGCCGGGCTTCGCGTCGAGGGGGCGCGCGATCCAGTCGAGGATGTACGCGGCGACGTCGCGGGGGTTGGGGACGAGCGGCGGGCTCCCGTTGCGCCCGCTGAGCGCGATGCGCAGGTCGTCGCCGTTGATGACGTAGGCGCGTTCCAGGTCGCCGCTCCCGGGCGCGGCGACCGGGGCGGCCAAGTTCTGCGCGGCCAGTTTCTCCCACAGTGATGCCGCCGTGTCCTCGTCGGCGATGACCTGGGCGTGGTGGGTGCCGTCCCGGTTCCTGGCGTACACCCAGAGGCCCTCAAGCGCCGGCGCGATACTGCTCTCGGTGATCTCCATCAGGCTGTCTCCTCATCACGCTCGATCGGCTTGTGGTGCCCGGGGATCGCGCACCAGCAGTGCGGCATGCCGTGGGCGGCCGGGTCCTGGCAGCGGGCGACGCGCCACTCGGTGCCGGACTGGTCCCTGTGCACCGTCTCCTGCGGGTCGTAGTCCGGGCCCTGGTTGTTGTGGGCCATGCCGAGCACGCACGGCCAGGGGGTGCCGTTCTCGTCAGGCCTGCAGAAGGGGCACGCCTCGTCTTCCGGCGTGACGGTGCCCTCGATCACGGGGGACTCGTCACTCCCGGCCGCCGGCGGCACATGCCCCGGCGTCACCGCGCGGGCGACGGCCTCGGCGAAGCGGTCGCGCTCGGCACCGTCGAGCACCAGCTCCGTTCGGGTGTCGATGACCAGGCCGTCATCGCCGAGCTTGAACACCTTCCACGGGCGGCCGAACTCGTCCTTGCCTTCGCCGACGCGCGTGTAGCTACTCACCGGGCACCGTCCTTTCGCTGCCGTCGTGCGCCCGGAGGCGCTCCAGGGCATCCTGTGCGTCGCCCGAGCCCACGTAGGCGCGGCACTGGTGGAGGGAGCCGAGGAAGTCCGCGACGACCTTCCTGGTCGGCTTGTGGGTGACCTCCCACGTCGTCCCCGTGTCCTCCAGGCGGTCCATGCCCCACTCGCCGTCAGTCGTTTCAGCACCCCAGCAGACGCCGCCCACCATGCGGGTCTTCCTGACCGGGGCGAGGGTGACCTTCGGCTTCGGGGCCTGGGGGCGGCTTGCGGCCGGCGCGGACATCGTGAACGTGGTCGGCACGTCAGTCCCCCTTCGCGCTCAAGTTGATCTTGGCCATTGCCCTGGTCAACGCGTCCATCGCCATCCCGGCCGAGCCGTTCGCGGCGAACGCGGCAGCCTGCACAGGGTTTTCCATCGCCCACGCGATCAGGCGGCCACCCATGGCCAGCGATTCGGCGAGGTCGTAGCACTCGTCGAGCGTCACGCCGTGCTCGTCCAGGAAGGCGCTGTTGAGCGGGTCGCGCCCGTCGTCGAGCGCCTCGGCGGCGGCCTTGAGAAGTTCCGATGACCGGCTCACGGCCGCGCCTCCAGTACCGATGCCAGCGCCTCCGGGGTGACGTGACCGAGGATGCGCTGAAGGTCTTCGCACAGCCGCGCCTCGGCGCGCAGTGCCTCGCGAGTGCCGGCGTACGCCGGGCCGGTCATCCCGTGGCCGGCGGCGATCTTCCGCTGCCCGGCCGCGCGGTCCGCGAGCGCGGCGGTGACCGCCGCGTGGATCCTGGCCGGCGTCGTGGTGTTCGCCATGGTCAGTCGCCCCTGTCGTAGTACTTGCTCCACCCGCACGCGGTGCAGGCGCTGTCGGTGCCGTAGCCGGTGTCCCGGCGGGTGATCGTGTCGAACTCCCTGCACTGCGGGCAGCGGTGGCTGTCGCGCAGGACCAGGTGCCCGTCCTGCCCGTGGCCGGGCGTGCCGTCCGCGTGCCGCCAGTCCCGGAAGCTCTGGATCTGGCCGCCGTACATGGGGTCCGACCGTCGCGGCTGGCCGTCCTCGCCCAGCCAGTGGAAGCTCCCCTGGGCAATCGGCTTCTTGCAGTAGGTGCAGCGCTCGCCCTCGGATTCGGGCGTGATGATCCGCTCCAGCACCTCGCGGGGCCGCAGCAGGATTCCCCCGGTTGCGTCGCTCATGGTCAGTTGTCCCCCTCGGTCTCGTCGCCGGCGTCGTCCGTCACCGGGATGCCAGTCCCGTACTCGGCGCGGTACCACATGGACTCGCCTAGCGGGATCGTGCGGAACGGGCGCTCGGGGCGCTGGACGCTGGTCATTGGCCGTCCTCCCCGGTCTGTCCGTTGCTGATTAGTCCGGCGATCCTGAGCGCTTCCCGCCTCGCCGCTTGCAGGTCTGCCGCCTTCCCGTGGAACTCCCCGCTCCCGTGCGGGTAGCCTCGCGCCTCCACGATCCCTGTCGCGGAGTACCAGCGGACCGCCCACAGTTCCCCGTGCGGGCCTTCAGGGGTCCAGTGCGCTCCTTCGGGGATCAGGTGCTCGTCTAGCTGCTCAAGCGGGGTCTCTCCCGCCATGGCGGCACGGAGACGGGTGATGGTTTCGGCGTCGTCGGTCATGCCTGCGAACTTGCATGTGGGCATGTCAGGCCGCCTTCACGTAGTCGTTGCGCTTCGCGGTCGCGGGGCGGCGGTTCGCGGCGCGGAGGATGCGGGCGGCGAGAACGTGGTAGCAGTGCCTGCCGCGAAGCCCTGCCGTGCAGTTGCACCCGTTCACCGTGGTCAGGTGAACCTCGGTGCCGCCGCTGCTGACCGTCTGGTAGAGCGTCCCGTTCTTCGCCGTCTCGCGGACGGGGACGATCCCGCCGTCTGCGATCAGCTCGGCCGCGTCGTCGCGCTGCGCGGCGGTGCAGCCTGCGGTGACGCGGGCGGCTGCCTGGCGGATCTTGCGGGCGCAGGCCGGGCCGTAGGGGGCCGTGGTGACGGTCAGCTTCCGGCCGCAGGCCAGGCAGCGGTGCCCGGTTTCGCTGCTGGCGGTGGTCGCGTCGTTGCTCATGAGTGAAACACTACACCCACATGTGTAGCTACGTCAATCGGTGTAGCTACATCCGCTGATGTAGACTCGCCGTCATGGAAGACGTCAACGAGGAGATCGGGCGCGAGCTCGACGAAGCACAGGCGGCGATGCCCCTGATTCGCGAGATACAGCTCAGGCGGCAGAAGGCCGTTAAGCGTGCCCTGGATGCAGGCTGGACCAAGTACCGCATCGCCGCGAGACTCGGCGCCAAGGGAACGACGGTTGACGCGATCATCAAATCGATCGAGCGCAGCGAGTCCTGAGCCCGTCATTTGACCGGCACCCCTCGGCCCGGTCATGATCCCTCGCCGCAATCCAGGCACAGGTAGCCGCCGTCTCCGTCAGCGCGGATCATGTCGCCGGGCTCGACGCGCTCCAGGCAGCCGCCGCAGTGACCGGGGTACCGGGCGGCGAACCACGGGCCACGGGCATCCGGCCCGTCACCGTGCCCGTATTCGCCGCTCTCCGCCTGCGCCCGCTTGTCGGCCCCGTTGCACACCGCGCACCACGCAGGGTCAAGGTCGTGGATGCAGGGCTCTGTCGCCGCCTTCAGGTCGTTCACGGCGGGCTTCCGGTGCTTCCCGCCGACGCCAGGACGTAGCAGTAATCGGCGGCGCACTTCGGCGAGCAGAACGTCGCCACCGGCTCGGCATTGCCGCCGCCCCCGCCCCCGATCATGGCCGCGAACGGCGACGTGACGGGCTGGACCTGGACCAGGACCAGCCACCCGTTCGGGGTGCCGGGCTCGAACGTCCGGCACGTGTCGCACTGGGTGCCCATCATGGCGTGCCGCCGTCCGCCTCGCGCCCGTCCGTCATCGCCCGCACCACCGCGGCGAACACGGCGTCCTTCGCCCGCTCGCACGCCGGAAGCGCCGCATAGTCGGGGACCAGGCTCGGGTGCGTCTTAGCGTCCGGGTCCTTGACCGGGCCGTGCGTCCAGCCGCCGTCAGCCTTGGCACGGGACCACTCGCGGAACTGCTCTTCGGGCGTGCCGCCCCGCATCGCGAACCCGACCGCCGCCGTCGCGAACTCGCGCGTCTCCTCGTCCTCCTCTTCCCAGGGGAGCGACGGGAACGGGTCGCCGTTGACGAGCTGCATCGCACGGTTGGCCTCGTGGCAGACCTGCGCGATCTGCACGGCGGTGTACGGGGGTGGGCCGGGTGCTGCGGTCATGACGGCAGCCCGGCACGCTCGTGCCACTTGGCGCGGAGCCCGGCGGGTACCTGGCCGATGCCGGGGTGGCCGAGGATCTCGCTGAGCAGGGCGAGGCGCTCGTCAGCCAGCCGCCAGGCGGTGCGGAGGTCGGGCGGTGCGGCGGCCAGTTCGGGCGCGGCCTGCGGCTGCGTATCGCCTAGCGCGGCGAGCATGAGCTTGTCCTGGTATGACAGGTCGTCCCACTTCGGCATTGGCGCCATCGCGGCGGCTAGCTCGGGCGCGGGCTGCGGGGAGGCTGGCGCTTCGCCTGGCAGGCCGAAGACGTGGCCGATGCCGAGCCGCCCGGCGAGTTCGTAGTTCCCGGCAGGCTCGCCGGGTACGACGGCGCTCTCCAGGGGCAGTCCGTCACGCCGGCAGAGGGATTCGAGGATGTCGCGGACGACCTGGCCGGCCGCTTCGATCTGCGCGGCGATGGCATTGAATCCGGCCCGGACCGTTTCCGGCAGGCCTTCCCACGGGCCGCCGGGCACGTTGCACACCCAGTCGGGGATAGCGGCGCGCCATATCTCGTAGACCGCCTGCCCCGACCGGGCCTGCGGCTGCTGCGCGGCGATGGCGGCCTGGGCGGCGTCTTCGTAGATCGTGCGGGCGTGGTCTTCGAGCTCGTCCCAGTCGACCCACGTGTCCAGTTCGTCGGTGAAGCGCGCGGCGATGACCTCGTAGAGCGCCCGCCCTGGCGTCGTGGCGTTCATCACCCGTCCCCCACGCCTGCGCACGACCGCGAGCAGCTTCCGTCCCGGTTGAGCGGCGCCTCGCACAGCGGGCACTGGCCGGCTTCTGCGTCCTCGCGTTCCTGTTCGGGCGCGGGATTCGGCCGTATGCCGACGTGGGCCAGGAGGCCGCCGATGGGGGTGCCGTCGCCCGGAGTGACCCAGATCACGTCTCCGGGCGTGCGGCCGGTGACGGGGTTCTCCGGGTCGGGCCATTCATCGATCGGCGTGGTGTCCGGCACGCCGGCTGCCGCGATCCGCATGGCGATCTCCTCAAGGAGCCCGTACGAGTCGCCGTCCTCGGGCGCGTTGGCCGCCATGACGCCGATCTCGTCGAGCAGCTCGCGGAGCGCGGCCAGCTCGCGTTCAAGCGGCGCGGCGACGGCCTGCGCGGCGGCTTCCCAGCTCCGGCGCTCATGGTTGCCGATCGCGTTCCACGCGAAGTCCGGGCCTTCACCGGATGTGTCAGGCTCGCCGTCGAGCATGACGCGGACGGCAGCCTCGTACGCCGCCTGCCCTGGCGTCACGGCGGTCACAGCTGGAGTCCCTTCCGCCACCGGGCCAGTTCGGTGTCGGTAACCAGGCCGCAGTCGCCGGTGCCGCACGGCTCGTCGTGAACCTCGACGCAGGGCAGCATCCCGTCCCCGTCGATGCAGTGCTGGCAGCAGGGGAAGATCTCGTCCGCCTGCGCTGGCGTCGCGGCGTTCACAGGTCGTCCTCGGTGTACGCGCGGTACGGCTGGCCGTCGAGGTCGCAGACGCTGAGCGCCCCCGCCCGGTCGCGCCACTCCTGCTCGTCTGCCGTATCCGGCAGCGACTGGAACATGTCGCGGAGCAGGTCGTGGAGCTTCTCGATGTAGCGCTGCTGATCGTCGGGCGACGCGTGCGGTTCCGGCGCGGCGGCGAGGATGGTCACGCCCACGCCGTCGCGGATGGCGCGGCTGGGCGGCCGGTTGAGCCACAGCGAGCAGCCGGGCGTGTGGCATTCCTGGCCGTTGCCGTCAATGCACGGGTCGCAGAGCCAGAGCTGGACGAGGCGGACGGGGATCTCTGACTCGCGGGCGGCTACGACGTCCATCGCGGCTTGCCGTCCCAGTTCCGCGCGGAGCTGCCGGGCGCACCCGCCGAGCGCTGCGGCCTGGCGGTCGAGGCTGTCGGCGAGGCCGCCCAGGCTGGACGAGCGGCCCTCCAGTACCCGGCGGCCGATCTCGCGGATGGTGATGAGCGCGGAACTCTCAGCGGTCTGGTCCCGGTGGGGCGACAGGAGCTCTCCGGTCATCTGCGGGTCGTCGTCGAAGAGAGCCAGGATCTCGATGATGGCGTTCAGGCATTCCTCGGCGTCCGCTTGCGGGTCCGCGTCCGCGAACGGATCGGCAGACGGGTCCTCGTGGAGAGAGGCGGCGTCCTCAAGGGGGCCGTCGTCGTCGGGGTCGGCGATGCGGGCCTCGTTGAGCAGCTCGCGGAGGCGCCGTGCTTCCGCCACGGCGGCGTCCCGCTCGGCGACCAGGACCGCGTCGTCTCCGTACGCCTCGGCACCCCCGACGCCGGCCGCTTCCCATGCCTCCTGCTCAAGGGGGTGGAGGAGTTCGTAGGAGGCGTAGCCGCCGCGCCCTTGCCTGACGATCACCTCGGTGTACGCCGCGAACGCCCTGCCGCCGGGCGTTACCACCCGGGCGGCCATCAGTTCTCCTCGGGCGGTGCCCGGCACGTCCGCCGGTTCCCGCGAAATCTCACTCACTGTGCGTTTCCCATCGATTCATCGTGGTTATCAGGGTTCGCCGGGGTCCCGTCCGCCCCGTCCCGGGTTCGCGGGACAGACGGGACGATCAGCGTGGGCGGGGGTCAGCCCGCGAGGGTGACGAGATCCTCGGCGATTTCCATCGGGTTGGTCACGCCGTCGAACAGCACGACGTGAACGTGCCGCTTGCCGAACTCGTCGGCTGCCTGGTTGTCGTCGGCGGCCTTCTTGTACAGGTCGTAGGCGGCCTTCGCCTTCGGGCCGTGGCCGAGGATGCCGACGATGTAGACGCGCCTGGAGTTCGCCGCCCTCAGGTAGGGCAGCAGCGCCTCCGGGTCCTCGGGCTCGCCGTCAGTGATGACCGCGATCTCGTGGACGCGGGTGACAGCCGGGTCGTCGTCCTCGAACTCGGCGTCGTACTTGTCGATCAGCCTGCGGATCGCCGGGCCGATCATGGTGCCGCCCCGGGCCGCCTCCCACGCCCGCTCCAGCTTGCGGGCCATGTTCGACTCGTTGAGATCCCCGACGTCGATCAGGTTCCCGGCGAACCCGACGGTCATGGTGCCGCCCTTCTCGTCATCCCCGTCCGCCTGCTCGGCCGCCGCCTCGGAATCCCACTTGGCCAGGGCGACGATGAACAGCGGCAGGAACGCCTCGAGGATCGCGCGCCGCGAGTTCGGGTGCGGGTACTCCTCGGCCGCGTTGTCCTCGTTCTGCGCCGACCAGTACATGGACGGGGAGAAGTCGAGGGCGAGACCGGGCTCGTACTTCCGGCCCGGCTTGCGGATGCCCGTGATCTCCGAGCGCGGGGTGCGGTCCGGGCCGCCGGTCTCGATACGGCCAGTGGTTTCGGTCATGATGGTGCTTGTCCCTTCGGTTGGGATGAGCCCTCCCCGGCCCTGATGCCGGGGAGGGAGCTTGCCGGGCGCTTCCATTTCTCGGTTGCCGCCGCGCAGTCCGCGAGCACGCTCGCCCGCAGTTCTTCGCGTTCCTCGCTGGTCAGGCCGCGCCCGGAGAACCGTTCGCGGCGGGCCAGCTCCCGCAGTTCCGCGAATCCCGCCGGGTCCTCCCCGGACCAGGCGAGCCGCCACAGGACCGGGGCGAGGACGGCGTAGGGGACGCCCGCCTGACGGCAGACCTGCATGACGCACAGCAGGCCGTTCTCGTCCCAGTCCCCGCGTTCCGCCGCGTGAGCGCACGCCCAGTCGAACAGGGCACGCCACCGGCGGCGGTCAAGCTCGGCGGCATCCGAGGGCTCGGGGGCGGTCAGAACAGCCTCCCCGCGAGTTCCGGGCAGGCGCGGTAGATCTCGCCGGGCCCGATCCTGCGCAGCGGCCTCCGCTCCCGTTCCCGGCGCAGCACGGCGCACCAGTCGGTGACCGTGCGCCACGCCGGGGCCTGCGGGTCGCGTTCCATCGACTCCCAGACGCGGATGCCGCCGGGCGACCCGAGGCAGCGGGACGGCCACTCGGCACCGGGAACGTAGACGTTCACGACGGCTCACCGCCCGGCACCGGGGACGCGATGACCGCTGCCGGCCCGGCGGCGG
>Ga0209166_10000125_pt1 | contig 98235 bp, 90 predicted proteins | sample Coa_R1_3_FD_187151 | JGI IMG/M metagenome (GOLD analysis project Ga0209166, IMG submission 187151) | Surface soil microbial communities from Centralia Pennsylvania, which are recovering from an underground coalmine fire - Coalmine... | ecosystem: Environmental > Terrestrial > Soil >...
TGCAGGTCCTCGGCTGGGACAAGGACACCTATTCCGTGACCGCGTGCAAAGCGGCGTCCAACGAGGACGGCGAAGCCGAAGTGATGCTGTCGCAAATCCATCTCAACGTGTCAGCCGGCGAAGTTTCCACCGATGGCCCGAGCGGTGATAATAAGGACTGGACCGTTTATCTGCTCATCCGCTCGCCCAAGTCCTCCACGATCGACCTCCAGACCAGCAACGGCCCGCTTTCGCTGTATAACGTTGACGGCAAACTCACCGCGCACGCCACGAACGGCCCGATCGGCCTGCATGATTTCAGCGGCGACGCCACCGTGGAAGCCGTGAACGGTCCGATCAGTGTGTCCGGCGGAAGCGGTAACTTGAGCGTGCATACGCAAAACGGCCCCATCTCGATCAATCTCAAAGGCAAGGCCTGGAGCGGCACGGGAATTTCCGCCGGCGCGCAAAACGGCCCGGCCACCCTGTTCGTGCCCGCGGATTTTCAATCCAGCTTCATGGTCGAAACCTCGAAGTATGGGCCGATCAGTTGCCACGCCAGCATTTGCGACAATGCGCGCAAAACCTGGGACGAAGATAACCGCCGCATCGAATTCGGCAGCACGCCGGCCATGATTCATCTTTCCACGGTGAACGGGCCGGTCTCCGTGCAGTCGTCGCGCGACGAAATGTAGCGCCCAGTGGCACAGGCATTCCTGCCTGTGCGGATTGAGGAGACGCCGAGCGGTTCAGTTAAAGGTTGACGACAGAAATTTGCAGGGCATCGGTTGCCGGCAGCGCGCATTGGACGCGCTCGCGCTGTTGCGGCTAAGATTTCCCGCATGATGCCCGAAGCGCGCGTGGCGCAGCCTATTGCCGAGGCGGAGGCAGCGAAGGTCGCGCGCGAAATTTATCATCTTGCAGCGCGCGCGTCGCGTCTGCCCGGCGAATACGACGACAACTTTCGTTTGTCGCTCGAGGATGGCCGCGAATTTGTTTTGAAGGTGATGCATCCCGCGCGCGAGCGATCATTTATCGAATTGCAGTGCGCGGCGCTGCAGCATCTGGCGCAAAACGCTCCGCAATTAACGCTTCCGCGAGTGTGCGCCACGCCGGGCGGTGATTCTTTTTCTTCGGCGCGGGTCGCTGAAAACGGCGAGCGATTCGTCTGGCTTTTGACGTACCTGCCGGGAACCGTTTTTGCAAAAGTTCGGCCGCACGACTCCGGATTGCTCGGCGAACTGGGCAAATTTCTCGGGCAACTCGACGCCGCGCTTGCGAATTTTTCGCATCCGGCCGCGCATCGCGAAATCAAATGGGATCTGGCGCGCGCTTCGTGGATTCGCGGTCATCTCGGCCACATTTCCGACGCGAAGCGCCACGCGCTCGTTGAAAAATTCCTCCAGTTGTACGAGTCGGAAGTTGTTCCCGCGCTGCCCTCGCTGCGCCGCAGCATAATTTACGGTGACGCCAACGATTACAACGTGCTCGTCAGCCCGCCGTGGCCGCAGCCGCGCAAAATCGCGGGCCTCGTGGATTTCGGCGACATGCACTACAGCGTCACCGTCGCCGAACTGGCGATTGCCGCAGCGTACGCCATGCTCGGAAAGGATAATCCGCTTGCAGCCGCGGCGCGCGTCGCCGCCGGTTACCACGCCGCGATGCCGCTTACGGAGAGCGAACTCGCCGTTCTCTTTCCACTTATCGCGATGCGCCTCGCGGTCAGCGTTACAAATTCCGCGCACCGCAAATCGCTGGTGCCCGACGATCCTTATGTGACGGTCAGCGAAGCGCCCGCGTGGGAAGCGCTCGAGAAACTGCAAACGATTCACCCGCGATTCGCGCACTACGCTTTTCGCGCGGCGTGCGGATTCTCCGCCGTCCCGCACGAAAAAAAAGTCGAGCAATGGATCCGCGCACACGCAGCGGGCGCAGCTTCGGTACTCGACATCGACTTGCGTAGCGCGACGTCGCTCGTTTTCGATTTGAGCGCGGGCAGCACATTTCTCGGAGCGGATCCGCGCGCGGCGGAAACCCCGCACCTCACCGCTTCGATCTTTGCGGCGATGAAACGCGCGAACGCTGCCGTCGGCGTCGGCCGTTACAACGAACCTCGTCTGCTTTACACTTCGCCGCTCTTCGCATCGAGCGGCAATCCGACCGAGGAACGCCGCACGGTGCATCTCGGAATCGATTTATTCGCGGCACCGGGCACGGGCGTGCGCGCGCCGCTCGACGGCGTCGTGCAGGCGGTGGCGAAAAACATTGCCCCGCTTGATTACGGCCACGTGGTGATTCTTCGCCACGAACCGGCGGATGGTGAGACATTTTTCTCACTTTACGGCCATCTCGCGAGCCATTGTCTTTCCACTCTCAAAATCGGTGAGCGCATCGCTGCCGGGGGGCAATTCGCGTCCATCGGCGAGGTTCACGAAAATGGCGGCTGGACGCCGCATCTGCACTTCCAGATTATTCTCGACTTGCTGGAGCTGGGCGCGGATTTTCCCGGAGTCGCGCGGGCGTCCGAACGAAGCGTTTGGACTTCGCTCTCTCCCGACCCAAATTTGCTTCTGGGAATCCCCGAAAATCGCTTTCCGCCGCACGAGCCAACGGCCGAAGAAACTCTCGCCGCGCGCCGGCGTCTGCTCGGTAAGAATCTCAGCGTCTCGTATCACGCGCCTCTGAAAATTGTGCGCGGCTGGATGCAGTATCTCTACGACGACACTGGCCGCGCGTATCTCGACGTCTACAACAACGTCCCGCTTGTCGGCCACAGCCATCCGCGCGTGGTGCGCGCGGTGCAGGAACAAATCGCGCTTCTCAATACGAATACGCGCTATCTGCACGACACGGCGAATCGCTACGCGGAGCGACTGGCGGAATTGCTGCCGGAGCCGCTGCGGGTCTGCTATTTCGTCAATTCAGGCAGCGAAGCCAATGAACTCGCATTACGCCTCGCGCGCGCACACACCGGCCGCGAAGACGTCATCGTTCTCGAACACGCTTATCACGGCCACACCAACACGCTCATTGATATAAGTCCGTACAAATTCAACGGACCGGGTGGGCGCGGCCGCAAACCGTGGGTGCACGTCGCGCCGATTCCGGACGACTATCGCGGTCCGTATCGCCGCGACGATCCTCACGCCCGCGCCAAATACGCGCGGCATGTGGACGAAATCATTCAAGCCGCGCGCGCGGAGAACCGCGCCATCGCTGCGTTCATTGCTGAAACGCTTCCGAGCGTCGCGGGACAAATCGTGTTTCCTCCCGGCTATCTTGCGGACGCATACAAAAACGTCCGCGCGGCGGGCGGCGTCTGCATCGCCGACGAAGTGCAAGTCGGCTTCGGACGGCTCGGGACGCATTTCTGGGGATTTGAAACGCAAAACGTCGTTCCGGACATTGTCGTTCTCGGGAAGCCTATAGGCAACGCGTTTCCGCTCGCGGCGGTGGTTACGACGAACGAAATCGCGGCAAGCTTCGACAACGGGATGGAGTTCTTCAGCACCTTCGGCGGCAATCCCGTGGCGTGCGCCGCAGGCCTTGCGGTGCTCGATGTTGTGCGGGACGAGCGACTGCAAGAAAACGCGCTACGCGTCGGAAATCATCTGATCGCGCAGCTGACATTCCTGCAGCAAAAGCACGCGCTTATCGGCGACGTCCGCGGCGCCGGACTCTTTCTCGGTCTCGACCTCGTTCTTGATCGCGAGACGCGCGCGCCCGCTCCCGACCAGACTTCGTATGTCGTTAACCGTCTGCGCGAGCGCGGAATACTCACGGGCACAGATGGCCCGCATCACAACGTCCTCAAACTCCGCCCGCCGCTCATCTTTTCCGAATCCGACGCGAACCTCTTCTTGACGACCCTCGACGAAGTTCTGCAAGAGGACGCGGCTCATCCGCCGGCAAAGAGCTCGGGTTCTTAGCCCGAACTCGCGCCAAACGCTCGAGTGCTTATCAATTGCCTTTGGTAAGTGGTGCCGCCTGGTTGTCGGCCAGGCCAACGCGACGCAGCAGTTCCTGAAAGCGGGGGTCGCCGCGCAGCGGGTCGTAAATGGGATCGACCTTGATCGGCGTGACGGCGTTGGAATGCTCGGCGACGGCCTTTTGCAGGAGGGCAATAGCTTGGTCTCTCCGGCCGGTGGCCGCGTAGGCCGGCAGCAGCGCCACAGTTCGCTCCTCCGGTTTCCACGCAAACTGCTCGACCTTCGCCAACGCGTCCTGCGCCTGAGCAGCGTGACCCCAGTAGCCATAGACGACAGCCCTCCGAACCCAAACCCAAACCTTTTCGCGAGTTGGTTCATGATGCTCTATGAAGTCTTGCGCCTCGACGAACCTGCGTTCCTGCAAATAAGAGGCGACGAGCACTCCGGAGGCACGCGGCGCGTTCGGATCCATGTTGAGCACCACCTGAGACTGGGCGATGGCACGGTCGTACTGCTTCGCGTAGCACAAGATAGTGGCGTGGTCCACAGCAATGATTATCGACAGTGGGTCTAGTTGACGGGCCCGCTCGCTTTCCGCCAAGGCTTCTTCAAAACGGCCCAGCCAGGAAAGGCACTCGGCATACCATTGGTGAGCAGTGGCATAGTTGGGGTCTAGTTGAATGGCGCGTTTGAATTCCTTTTCGGCGGTCTGCCAATCGTAGTCGTAGTTTTCCGCAACCAGAGCCAGCGAGGTATGCGCTTCGGCGAGGGTGTCGTCGAGTTGCAGCGCCTTCAGAGCGGCGGCGCGCGCCTTGCCCATGAGCTGATCTTGCGGGCCCATGTACCAGGTGCTCATCAGTCCGTAGGTGTCCGCCAGGCCGGCATAGGCGCGGGCGTAGTTCGGGTCGCGAGCGATGGCTTGCTGAAAATAGTCTGCGGCTCGCTGGAATCCTTCCTTGGTGCGCTTGTTCCAAAAATAGCGGCCTTGCAGATAGAGGTCGTAAGCCTCGTACGAGCTGGGAGATATGGCGGGCTTGGGTGCAGCGGCAGCAGTTGTGGGCCCGCCCCCGGCAAGAGCGACCTGCATTTCGTCCGCGACTTCCTGCGCAACATCTTGCTGGAGGCTTAGCAGGCCAGCCAACTCGCGATCGTATTCGCGCGACCAAACGGGCGTCTGGCCCTGCACGCGAACAAGCTGGGTGGTGATGCGGACGCGGCCGGAGTCGCGGCGAACGCTGCCTTCCAAGACATACTGCACGCCCAGTTCGCTGCCGATTTGCGGCAAGGGCTCGGAACTGCTCTTGTAGTGCATGACCGAAGTGCGAGCGATGACGCTGAGCAGGTCGGGGTTCACTTGGCCGAGCTGCGCGATGATTTCTTCCGTCAAGCCGTCGCTGAAATATTCCTGGCCGGGTTCTCCCGTCAGGTTTACGAAGGGAAGAACCGCGAGGGACACCTTGGCCGGCCCAAGACGAGAGTGAAAATGCCACCATAAGACAGTTGCCACAGCCAGCATGGCTAACAAGGCCAAGCCGGCCACAACGGGCATAACGCTCCTGAGCTTAGCGGGTGGACCGACTGGCGCTTGCGGAACAACCGGCTCCGGTGATTCAGGGAGGTTGGCCGGAGCTCTCGCGGCCGGCAAGCCAATTGGCTGCACTTCCTGCACGGGTGCGATGAACCGGTAACCAACGCGAGGAATGGTTTCGACGTAACGAGAATTTTCGGGGGAATCGCCAAGCGCTGCGCGCAGCTTCTTGATGGCGCTGTTCAGGCTGTGTTCGAAGTCCACGAAGGTGTCGGCGGGCCAGAGTCTCTGCCGCATTTCCTCGCGAGTGACCGGTTCGCCAGGTTTTTCGAGGAGCAAGGACAAGATGCAAAACGGCTGCCCTCGCAACCGCACACGGGTGCCGTGCTTTCTCAATTCGCGCGAAGGAATGTTGGCTTCAAAAACGCCAAATCGCAGGATCTGGCTCTTGCGTTCTTGCGGCACTTTAGCACTCCAGCGAGGACCATTGAGATGGGAGGATGCGGGGCCTCCGGTCACCTAAGGAACTAAAACCATTTGTATCAAGGAATTCGGCGTACATCAAGATTTCATGCTTCGGGCATTGCCCGAACCTCACCACTCCTGCGAAATTCGGCGGCAACGGGCGCTTCGTTGTTCCCGCAGCGCGCCGCATGGTCACCGCCTCGAAAGGAAAAAAAGCTATGCTTGCCCCAACCGGCCCTGGTGTATCGCCCGAGAATCGTCTTCGTAAGGAGTTGCGCGCGAGAAGGCGCGATCGCCTCCGCCAACTGTTTCGCATCGTTGCGATTGCTGCTTTGCTCGTGGTCACCGCGGCGGCGCTGGCTTTCGCGCAATCGCCCGGCTCCCTAATTCCGAAGTTTCAAATATTTCTGGATCCCGACGGCGCCCTCGCCACGATGAACGTGGGAGGGCCAACCGACACGTCCACGAATCCGTTTTTCCAGGATATGGGCACGAACGGCCGACGCTGCGTTACCTGTCATCAACCCAGTGACGCGTGGTCGGTCACGCCGCCGCACATTCAGGCGCGCTTCGACGCTACCGCGGGCACCGACCCGATCTTCCGACCAGTGGACGGCGCGACCTGCCCCACGGCAGATGTTTCGACGGTGGAAGAGCGGCGCGAGGCTTATAGCTTGCTTCTGAGCAAGGGGCTAATCCGCATTGGCATCAACGTTCCGCCGAATGCGGACTACGTGGTGACGAGCGTCAACAATCCGTACGGGTGCAGTGCCACGGATGTCATTTCGATGTACCGGCGGCCGCTGCCGAGCACGAACTTGCCGTTCTTAAGCGCGGTGATGTTCGACGGCCGGGAATCCACCCCGGCGACGGGGACGACCAAGATCGTCTTCAACAATTACCCGTCGTCTCTAACGAGCGACTTGGCTCACCAGTCGGTGGACGCGACGACGGGCCACGCACAAGGTGATGGGACGCGGCCTACTGCCGCGGAGCAACAACAAATCGTCGATTTTGAAACCCACCTTTTCACGGCGCAGATATTCGATTCGCAGGCGGGTCTGTTGAACGTCGGTGGCGCACAAGGTGGACCAGGGCTGCTTACGACGCAGCCCTTCTTCATAACCATTAATTCCAGCGTGCACCCACTCGTGCCAGCCTTCGAGCAACCGGGGGGGCTCGTGACGCCCGGCGATGGCCAGTTTAGTTCCAATATCTTCAACCTCTATGGCGCGTGGTTGCGGGCGAGCGGAGGGGACAATGGTGGATTCGCCGAAGCACGTCAATCGATCGCGCGCGGGGAAGAACTCTTCAACACGCTGCAAATTCCCATCAGCGGCGTCGCGGGAATCAATGACGATGTTTCGGCTGGCGGGCTTGTTGCGGGCGGCATTCCGACCCTGCAAGGAACCTGCGGCACGTGCCACGACACTCCGAGCGTGGGCAATCACTCGTTTCCGACGCCGCTAAACATTGGCACGGGCGACCCCAATCCCGCGACGCCGTTCGTCAACCTCGGTGGACTCGATGTGCGCTACTTACCGCTGATCACGGTCTGCCAAAAGGATGGCTCCGGCCTTACTACGAAGAATTGCAAGACCACGACGGATCTCGGGCAGGCCTTGATTGACGGGAGATTTGACCACGTCGGGAAGATAAAGGGACCGATTCTTCGCGGGCTCGCAGGTCGGGCGCCGTACTTTCACAATGGATCGGCGGCCACTTTGCAGGACGTGGTGAACTTCTACGATTCGCGCTTCACGCTGCATCTCTCGGATCAAGAGAAGGCGGACCTGGCGGCGTTCCTGAAGACTCTGTAGCGCGGGGTTAAAAGGAAAAGTCGCGGGTGCAGTGCGTGCGAGCTTGCGACTGGGTTGCTCAAAATTCGGAAAAAGTGGTAGCGATCGCAGCGCGCTATTGCCGAGGCGTTCCCGCGCGATGAAGCTGGATCTCCGGCTTCGCTGGTTCGCGCTGGCGCGCAGCGCTGCTGTGTCCGACGCGGACCTGATCGTCACGACGCTGGATGCGGTTCTGGCCGAAGATCCCGCGCAAGCGGCCGGTTAGGGTGGCGACGCGCGGTGAGGACGGCTCTTCGCATTGCTATATAGTGTTGACACAGTTAGGGCGGAGTGTTACGTTCACGCCGCTACAGGGGTGAGGCTGATCGATGGGTTCAGCCGAATTGTGCTTGAGCAACGATTCGTCTCTACAAGATCAAGTTGAAGTAACTCGTGGGGGAAAAATGGACAAGAGATTTTTGTCGGTGCTTCTGGTGTGTCTGTTGCAATTGGCTGTGGGCGGCGCATGCTTCGGCCAAAACATCACGGCAACATTGACCGGCACGGTTAGCGATCCTAGCGGTGCAGCAGTCGTGGGCGCTGCAGTTACCGTCCATAACCAGGACACCAACACGGACGTGCGCACCGTGAACACGGACCAGGCTGGAGCGTATACAGTGCCCGAGCTAGCGGTGGGAAAGTACACCGTGACGATCAAGGCGTCGTCCTTCAAGACCTATGTTGCAAACGACGTAGTCTTGCACGTCGGCGATCACCGCACGCTGGATGCAACGTTGCAGGTTGGCGCAGTCACGGAGTCCGTTACCGTCAGCACCTCCGAAGTGCCCGTGGAAACGTCTTCGGCGGCGCAGGACACCACCATTACAGGCACGCAGGTTCGCGAGCTGCAGCTCAATAACCGCAATTTCATTCAACTGGTGGCGCTTCAGCCGGGTGTGTCTTCGACGGAGCCCGACCAAGTGGGATTCGGCGGGATCAGCGCTACGCTCGCCGTGTCTGTGAATGGCAATCGTACCTCCGCCAACAACTGGACGGTGGACGGAGCGGACATCAACGACAGCGGTTCGAATCTAACCATCGTGAATGTGCCCAGTATAGATGCTCTGGGCGAGTTCACGCTCGAGCGCAGCACCTACGACGCGCAATATGGGCGTAGCGGCGGCGGACAAGTCAACGTAGTCACCAAGTCTGGCACAAGCGAGTTTCATGGCGACGCCTACGAATTCGTACGCAACGATATTCTGAGCGCAAATAGTTTTCTTCTGAACGAACAGGGCAAGCCGAAGCCGCCTCTCCGCTACAACAATTTCGGTTACACCATTGGCGGCCCGGCATTTATTCCCGGCCATTACAACACGGACAAAACCAAGACCTTTTTCTTTTTCTCCGAAGAATGGCGGCGCACCAAGCTTCCCTCAGCCACGGTTGCGGCCATTCCGAACCCGCAGGAGCTGACGGGCAATTTCAACGGGATTGCGACTCTCAACCCAGCGGTGGCGCCGGCAGGTTGCATCACGGGAAACCAGATCAGCCCGACGTGCTTCAGCGCGAACGCCAAAGCGTACATCGCCAACGTTTATTCGAAATTCACACCCGATCCAGGATGCCCAGCTACCGCGATCGCCTGTTCGGCAACGGCAGCCGTCAGCCCTACGAACAATACTCGCCAAGAGATTGTCCGCCTCGATCAAAAAATCACCAGCAAGATACAAGCCTTTGGCCGCTATATGCAGGATAAGATTCCAACTACCGAGCCGGGCGGCCTGTTTGCCGGTTCTCCCCTGGTAGGCATCTCGTCGACCGCCACGAATGCGCCGGGCCGCAACGTTGTGGCTCACGTCACGGCGGAACTCACTCCGAACATCATTAACGAAACGGCGTACAACTACTCCTGGGGCGCGATCAACAGCGACCTGACCGGCGTGATTGACAGCCCGGCTTTCGTTGGGGCGCTCACCAACAACTTGCCTTTCACGGATCCCTACAAGCGCGTCCCGGGAATAGGCATCTCCAACATCAGTGGTGTGTCGATTCCTTCTGCCCCCTACTTTGAGCGGAACATTGATAAAAACCTCTACGACAACGTGTCCTGGGTAAAGGGAAACCACGCCTTACGGTTTGGGGTTACGGCCCAGTGGATGCGGAAGACAGAGAACGCCGTCAACCCTACAAACGGAAGCTTCAGTTTCGCCGACCTTAAGGGCGGCAACCCTGGCATGGCCAATTTCCTGCTCGGCGAGGCCTCTTCGTTCGCGCAGTCCGCTCGAGACATCATTCCCAATTTGCATTTCTTGAATCTGGAGTGGTATGCGCAGGATGACTGGAAAATCCGGCCGAATCTAACTGTGAATGTCGGGCTGCGCTACAGTTTCCTTCCAGCGCCTCACGACGACAATCCCATTTTGGATAGTTTCGATCCTTCGGTGTTCAATGCCACGTTAGCTCCGGCAATTAATCCGGCCACCGGCAATTTCGTGGCGGGCCAGGCGGTAACCCCGGCCAATTATGCTAACGGAATCATCGTAGCCCAGAACGGTTGCGCCGCAGCCCAAGGGCTGATTGCCTCTCCGGCTCCGCCGACGTGTTCTCCCTTCGGGGATCGGGTGAACCCGAACTACTCGAAAAACTTCTCTCCCCGCATCGGTTTTGCCTGGGATCCATTCAAGACGGGCAAGACGTCGGTGCGCGGTGGGTACGGCATCTACTATGACCGCACGCTCAACGGAATTTGGGAACAAAATTCCTTTGTCCTGCCGCCGATCGTCCAGAGCATCAGCATTGTAAATACGAGCAGCACCACTAGTCCCAACGCGGATCTATTCGACAATCCTGGAGCTGGCACGACGGCCACGCGTCTCGGGCCGCTGGGGCTGCATGCCACAGGTACGCCCGCGTTCCAGACGCCTTACTCGCAAAACTGGAACCTTTCCGTGCAGCGGGAAGTGATCCCCAGCACGGTTGTGGAAGTGGCGTACGTCGGCTCCAAGGGCACACACTTGCTGGGTGAAGAAGACTTCAACCAGGTCCCACTGGCCACACGCTTACTTGCGGCCAACGCCAACTCCTTTGCCAACGCGATCCGGCCCTATACTGGATACGGACCGATCACGTCCATCGTCAATATCTTTGACTCTAACTATCATTCGCTGCAGGCTTCCGCGAATCGACGAGTCGCGAGAGGGCTAACCTTCGGTGTAGCCTACACTTGGTCCAGGACGTTGACCGATAGTCCGACGGACCGCAGCACCGCGCCGTACGATACGTACAATCGCCACCTCGATTACGGTCCGGCGAGCTTCAGCCGCGATCAGATCTTCACCGCTAACTACGTCTACGACCTGCCTTTTTATCAAGGGCAGCAGGGCCTCTTGGGTCATGTAGCAGGCGGTTGGGAGCTCTCGGGGATCACCACGTTCGAGTCCGGAGTTCCCCTGACCATCACGCAGAACTTCGACCCGTTCAACTCCATTCGCCAAGGTGTCATAGCAGGACAGACCTTTCCGGACGGTATCGGGATTGATCCATCAGCCGTTTCCCCGCGGCCAGACCTAGTTTCGCAGACTGTCAATGGTCCAAAGACCGCCCAGGAATGGTTTAATAAGGGCGCTTGGGCCGTGGCCAAAGGGCACTTCGGCACTTCCGGCCGAGGCGTGGTGTATGGTCCCGGGTTCAATAACTGGGACCTTGCGGCGATCAAGAACACCAAAATCACGGAGCGCGTCAGTACGCAGTTCCGCGCGGAGTTCTTCAACGCCTTTAACCATCCTTCTTTTCTCGGCGTAAGCACAAACGTGAATTCCTCCCTTTTTGGCCAAGTCACATCGGTGCACGATCCACGAATCATTCAGTTGGGCATGAAGCTAAACTTCTAGCGAACCCGAGAGTTCGCCGGAGACGAATCACGAGGGCGCCTCAGTGGCGCCCTTATGATTTTCTGGTGAGCTCTCTGGTGGCCGCGCAGGCATTGAGCGACCCGGCCCGAGCCGCGCGAACACCGCTCGGGTGTAAGATTTCTGCATGCTTGCCCGCAACGCAGCTCCCGTGATCGTGATCCTGGCGGCGGCAATCCTGCTGATCTCTGCTTGTCTCGTTGCAGCAACGCAGCTAGAAAACGAGTCCACACCGAAGTCGAGCGCGAGGCTCCATGCGTTACTTGACGACGGATCGATCGCCTTGCAAAAGGGAGACAGTGCGGAAGCCGAAAAGGTATTCCGTCAAGCTCTTGCTCTGGCGCCTCGCTCCGTTGAAATTCTGAATAATCTCGCGATCTCCCTGGCCAAGCAGGACAAGTTCGCCGAGGCTATCCCACTCTACAAGCGGGCTCTGGCTCTGCGGCCTGGCGATTTGCCGACAACGCGCAACCTGGCCATCGCTTACTTCAAGCAACAGAACTTTGTTCACGCTCTGCCTCTCCTTGAAACGCTCGAGCAGCGGCAGCCGGAGGATTTCCAGATCGCCGATTTGTTGGGGCTCAGTTATTTTGGGTTGGATCGATACGGCGATGCCGCCAAATACCTCGAACGCGCCAGCAACCTGCAGCCTGCCGACCTGCCCGCGCTTTATATGCTCGGACAGGCCTACTTGCGAAGTGAAGACTACAAAAAGGTGACCGATGTGTTCGGGCGCATTATGGCCATTGATCCCAATTCGGCGGAAGCCCACGTAATGATGGGCACGGCGTATGACAAAATGTTCCAGCCATCCAAGGCCGTCGAAGAATACCAAGCTGCGGAACAAGCCAATCCTGATTTTCCCGGTGTTCATTCTGGCCTGGGCTTGCTTTATTGGAAGCAACATGACGCGCAGCGCGCAGAGGCGGAACTTCGCGAAGAACTGAAGCGTTTTCCGTCCGATCCTGTGGCGAACTGTCTGCTCGGCGAGGTGGCCTTAAACAACGGCGAACTGGAGCAAGCGCGCGCGCTTTTTGTGGCCACGCTCAAGGTCAATCCGCTGTACAAAGAGGCGTTATTCGGACTCGGCAAGGCAGAGATTAAGCTGGGCGAACCTGCCAAGGCGGTCGAGCCGCTTCGGAAAGCGATTGCGATTGACCCGGACTATATCGAAGCGCACTACCAACTGGGCAACGCACTTGTGCTCCTGGGGCACACCGAAGAAGGACGAAAAGAGCGCGAGATTGCCGCGGCGATTCAGGCAAAGCAGCGCGAAGACTACGCCAAGAAAATATCGCAATGAGCCACAAAGTTTGGCGTGGCACGAACGAACAACACGCTTTCGAAGTTTGGCACGGCGACTTCCACGCATGATCCGCGCATCGTGGAGCTTGGCATGAAGGTGAACTTCTAAAAAGGCTCAGGCCTGAAGCCTGCCTGCGACAGGCGGGGCCTGAGCTACAGGAACGCGCAGTTCTGCAAGCACACGCAGCGCGGGCTTGATAAGCGCGGAGTTTCACAAGAATCTTTGCTGAGTTCAGAAAACAAGTAGTTGACAGTACGGTTATCTTCGGCTTAGGCTCGCCTCGCGATGGAGCTGGACATCTCCCTTCCGTGGCTTGCCCTGGCGCTCACGCCCGGCTTGGCTTGCCGGCTGTCCGCGCGTTTGCTGAAGCGTTTCGGTTCGCCCGACGAAATCTTTCGCGCGCCGCTGACGCATCTGGAATCGTGCGGTTTGCCGGCGCAAGTCGCGCAATCAGTATTCAAGAAAGAATCGTTCAAGCGCGCGGAGAAAGAACAGAAAGCCGCCGGCAATATTGACCGCTGCCGGCTCATCAACTGGACGGACCCGGAGTACCCGCAAACGCTGCTGCAGATTTACGACCCGCCGGTGCTGCTTTACGCGCGCGGCGACGCGCAAGTCTTGAATCTGCCGAGCCTGAGCATCGTCGGGACGCGCAAGCCGACGCTTTACGGCACGCAGATTGCCGAGCGGCTGGGGCGTGATCTGGCGGCGCGCGGGCTGGTGATAGTTAGCGGGATGGCGCGCGGAATCGATGCCATTGGCCACCAGGGTGCGCTGGCGGCTGGAGGGCGCGGCATCGGCGTGCTCGGGACAGGAATTGATGTGTGCTATCCGAAGGAAAACAAGAAGCTGTACGAGAAAATTCTGGAGCGCGGCGTGTTCATCAGCGAATTTCCGTTGCGTACGCATCCGGCGCCGGAAAATTTTCCGGTACGCAACCGGATTGTCGCGGGCATGCCGCTTGGCGTGATTGTCGTGGAAGGCGCGCAGTATAGCGGCTCGTTGATTACCGCGCGGCTGGCCATGGAGTTTGGCAGGGAAGTGTTTGGCGTGCCCGGAAATGTCACGCAACCGGTCAGCTTTGCGCCAAACCAGTTGATCAAACAGGGCGCAAAACTGGTGACCTGCGCGGAAGATGTCATCGAGGAGCTTCCTACGCCGGTGCGCGCAGCGCTGGTGCAAGCGGAAAAGCCGGAAGCCGCCAAGCGCGATTCGATGGTCCAGGCTTCACTGAATGCAAGAGAGAAGCGAATTTACGACCTGCTGAGCGCGGACGAGTCGCTGCACATTGACGATATCGTGGAGCGTTCCGGCTTGAACTCTTCGGAGGTTCTCGCTACGCTTTTCGACTTGGAGATGAAAGGCGTGGTTCGGCAATCTCCCGGCAAGCGCTTCAGTAAAGTGTTGCTTTGAAAGCGGATATGAAGTGAATCGCGGGTCCGTGCTCGCGCATCTAAACTGCGAAAGTATCTGTACGGCGGAGAGCAGCATCTAGAAGAAAGTTAGCGAGAAGGACACACGCCGCGCTCTCAGCCCTTCCAGCAGAACAGTACGGGGTTACAAACGATAGATGGCACGTTCTCTTGTTATCGTGGAGTCGCCCGCCAAGGCGAAGACCATAAATAAGTATTTGGGGCGGAATTACACCGTCAAGGCCTCCGTCGGCCACGTGATGGACCTGCCCACGAAAACGATTGGCATTCGTCTGCCCGGCGAAGAAGAGAACAGCGGCACTAAGAAAAAATCCCGCAAACGCGGTAAAAAAGGAAGAGCTAAGCCGGTACGCACGCCGATTTCGCTCGACGACGAGAAGCTGTTCGAGCCCACGCTGCAGATCATCGCCGGCAAAGGCAAGGTCATCAACGATCTGCGGAAGGCCGCGAGCACCGCGGACGCGATTTACCTGGCGGCCGACCCGGACCGCGAGGGGGAAGCCATTTCCGCGCACCTGGCCATGGTGCTGGCCAAGCCCAACAAATATCCCGAGCAGGAGCCCAGCGCGCCGCGCTTCAAGAAGAAAACCGCCGCCAAGCCCGAGGCTGCCGAACCGCCCGCGAAAGAAGAGCCGAAAAAAGAAATCCCGCCCACGGATCCGAAAAAGATTTTCCGCGTCACGTTCAACGAAATCACGCCCAAAGCGATTCGCGCGGCGTTCGAACATCCCGGAAAGGTGAACGCGAGCCTGGTTGACGCGCAGCAGGCCCGCCGCGTGCTCGACCGTATCGTGGGCTACAAGGTTTCTCCGCTGCTTTGGAACAAAGTTCGCCGCGGACTTTCCGCCGGCCGCGTGCAGACGGTCGCTTTGCGTTTGATCGTCGAGCGCGAACTGGAAATTCGCGCGTTCGTTCCGCGGGAATACTGGACGATTCACACGCTGCTCGATGCCGGGCAGCCGCCGCTGTTTGAAGCCAGGCTCGCGAAGTTCAAGGGCGAAGACATCGAAGTCGCCAACCAGGAAGCCGCGGACAAAATTGTTGCCGCGGTGAGCAAGGCGCAATGGCAAGTCTCCGGCGTGACGCAAAAAGAAAAGAAGCGCAACCCGCCGCCGCCGTTCACCACTTCCAAGTTGCAGCAGGCCGCCTACAACCGGCTTCGCTACACCGCCAAGCGCACCATGTCTCTCGCGCAAAAACTCTACGAAGGCGTGGAACTCGGCGACGAAGGCTCCGTTGCCTTAATCACCTACATGCGCACGGATTCCGTGAACGTTTCGAGCGACGCTCTCGCGCAAGTGCGCGAACTGATTCCGCAACGCTTTGGTGCGAACTATCTTCCGGAAAAACCCAACTACTACAAATCTAAAAAAGACGCGCAGGAAGCGCACGAGGCGGTCCGCCCGACCGACGTGTCGCGCGCTCCGGAGGATGTGCGCAAGTATCTCGACGACGACCTCTTCAAGCTGTATCAGCTTATCTGGCAGCGTTTTGTCGCCTCGCAAATGCTTCCAGCGATTTTCGACCAGACGACGATTGACATCAGCGCGGGCGACTACACGTTCCGCGCGACCGGCTCGGTGCAAAAATTCGACGGCTATCTCCGCGTCTACCAGCTGCCGACGGCGAACGCGGACCGCGAAGACGATGAAAAAGACGACGAGGGCGAAGGCAAATCGCTGCCGCAAGTGAGCGAAGGCCAGCCACTGCGTCTCGAAAAAATGCGCCCAGAGCAACACTTCACGGAGCCGCCGCCGCGCTACAACGACGCCACGCTCGTGAAAGAACTGGAAGAAAAGGGTATCGGGCGGCCGTCCACGTACGCGTCCATCATTTCCACGCTCGTAGAACGCGAATACGTCACCAAGGATCAGGGCCGCTTCTCTCCCACCATGCTTGGTGAGCGCGTCAGCGTCTTGCTGGTGAAAAGCTTCGAAGACATATTCGACGTGACGTTTACCGCGCGGCTCGAAGAAGAGCTCGACGAAATCGAAGACGGCAAGCTCCCGTGGCGCGAAGCGGTAAAGGAATTCTGGGACAAATTCATAGTTGATCTCGACCGCGCCGAAGATGAAATGCTCTCGTACAAAGCGGGCATTCCCACGGGCAAGAAGTGCGAAAAGTGCGGCCAGGGCGAGTTGCTCGAGCGCATAAGCCGGCACGGCTTTTTCCTCGGCTGCTCGCGCTATCCCGATTGCGATTTCATCCAGGATCTCGCTCCTGAACAGACGGAAGAAACCAGCGGCGAGCCGAAGATCGAGTATTGCGACAACTGCGGCAAAGAGATGGCGATCAAGCGCGGCCGTTTTGGGACGTTCCTCGCGTGCAAAGGCTATCCCGACTGCAAAACGACGCGCCGCCTTGTGCAAGGAACGCGCATCGCGCATCAACCTGACGAGCCGCTCGACGAAAAGTGCACGCTCTGCGGCAACGGGCTGATCAAGAAGCACGGCCGCTTCGGCGAATTCATCGGCTGCTCCGGCTATCCGAAGTGCAAATACACGCGGCCCATCACGCTCGGTATCAAATGCCCGAAGTGCAAGGAAGGCGAGTTCGTTCGGCGCGGGAGCTTCGGCAGAGGCGGGCGCGCGCGTGTCTTTTACGGATGCTCGCGCTATCCCGATTGCAATTTCACGACGCCGCACATGCCGATCGCGGAGCCTTGCCCGAAGTGCGGCGCGCCGTTTATCGTCGAGAAAAAATCAAAAATCGGAACGCTGCACGCGTGCATCGCCGAAGGCTGCGATTGGGAAAAGCTGGCGCCCGAACCGCAGGCGCAGCCGCAGCCTCAACCGGAAGAAGCCACACCCGTCGGCGCGAAGCCGTAGCGAGCGCCGCGAAATTTGCCGCATTTCAGATATTCGCTTCGCACCGCGCCTGATGTTCAATTCGCGGCCTCGTCTGCGTTGGCAACCATTTGCGTCTTCTTTCATTCGTATAATCAATTAGCCAGCCGGGGCACGCTCGGCACCATACGATGAAAGCCGCCATTGCCAGCTATCTTGAATATCTGCGAGCCGTGAAGAATTCGTCTCCGCACACGGTTCTGAATTACGGCAAGGACCTTGAGCAGTTCGTCAGCTACCTCTCGCCCCCCGGTTTGACTCCTCCTTCGCCTAGCGCCGTCACGCACGCCACCATTCGCGAATTCATGGGCCACTTGCACGACCATGGCCTGCAGAAAAGCTCCATTGCGCGCAAACTCGCTGCGCTGCGCTCGTTTTTCAAGTATTGCGTCCGGGAGGGCCGCGTCAAAGAAAACCCTGCGCGCCTTGTACCGACTCCGAAGCTGCCCAAGCGCATTCCCTCCGTGGTTTCCGCCGAGGAGATGAATGGTTTTCTGAATCAACTCGCGGAAAAGTCGCCGCCGGTGGGTGGGGAACTCCGCGCGCCGCGCCGGAAATCCGCCGCGGATTCCCCGGTGACGGGCCCGGGCAGAAAGGTTGATGAAGGGCTTCTGTTGTGCCGCGATCGCGCCATGCTCGAGCTTCTTTACGCCGCCGGCCTTCGCGTAAGCGAATTGACGGGCCTGAACCTTCTGGACATCGAAACGCGAGAGCTGATGTTGCGTGTGCGCGGCAAGGGCAACAAGGAGCGCATCGTTCCGTACGGCTCCAAAGCGCAGCAAGCGCTCGAGCGTTACTGGCCGGTGCGCGAGGAATTGCTCGCGCAGACTTCCACGCGCCGCCGCGCCGCGCCGCACACCGACGCCGTATTTCTGAACTACACCGGCCGGCGCCTCACGCAGCGTTCTGTCGGGCGCATCGTCAAGAAATACGTCCGCCTCATCAACGTAAATTGGGATTTGCACCCGCACTCGCTGCGCCATGCGTTTGCCACGCACCTCCTGGCGGACGGCGCCGATCTCCGCGCCATTCAGGAACTCCTCGGCCACCAATCTCTTTCCACCACGCAGAAGTACACGCACTCTTCCATCCGCCAGCTGATGGAGATTTACGACAAGTCGCATCCGCACGCTTGAATTCGCGAATTCCCTGCCGGACTTGCTCCAGCTCAGGCAGAACCGCCGGTCTTTTCTCGCCGACTTTCTCGCAATATGAAAACGGGCGACCCGTTCTCGAGCCGCCGGTCGAGTTTGTGTTTGGATTAGTCTTGCCTCAGAAATCCAGCTTGATGCCCACCTGGATTTGCCGCTGCGCAATCAGGGTATTGCTTGACGCGGTAGGCACGCCGAACTTCGGATTGAATACGAGGGAGTTCACCGCCGGCTTGGTGCCCCCCAACGGGGTGCAGCTCACACCGGCGCCGCAAACCGTGAACATCGTGGTATTCACGGCAGTCACGTTGTTGTGGTTGAAAAGGTTGAACGCGTCGCCGCTTAATGTCAGCTTCCAGCTCTCCCAAATGGCGAACTGTTTTTGTAGGCGGAAGTCCACATTAGCGGTTCGAGGCATTTGAAACGAGTTCGGGGCGAGCCAAGGCACTCGGTTGGTTCCGCCATCGGCCAAGATACCGGTTCCACCGGTGAAGTTTATGAAGCCTGCGGGGTTGGGAGCGTTCCCGGAAATGCCCGGCGTAAAGGGTGCGCCCGACGCGGCTTTAAAGAGCGGCGACAGGGTGTACCCGTTCACGAGATGCCGCAGCATCTTACTCTCACCTTTGTAAACATCCGGCGTCCACACCGCTCCGAAAACGAAAACGTGGCGAAAGTCGAAGTTGGAGCGTCCGCGCTCCTCCTCCAGGTCGAAAGGATTCAATACGTTATTCGCCGCCGTGAAGGTCGTCGAGCTTTGCCCGAAGTCCGTTGAATGCGAGTACGTGTATGAGGACTGAATTTGAAAGCCCTTGTAGAACCGCCGGTTCACAGCAATCACCAACGCGTTGTACTTCGAGTCCACGCTGTAGCTGATATTCGAGATCGCTCCGAACGCGGTGTTCGGCCGCCCTGTTCCGCCGCTCGCAGGTTTCTTCCCCGTCGAATCCGCGGGCACGCCAAAATACGGCACGTTGAACGACTGACCGACGAAGTCTTGACCCGCAAATGGACTGGTCACGGTGCCCGTGCCTTGAACCACGGCGAACGAGTTAATTTGCGTTGGACCCCCAAGATTCGTATCTACGAACCGCGGAAGTCTTCGGCCGAGGCTGCCGACATAGGAAACGGACACCACCGTGTTGGTCGCGATTTGCCGCTCGACCTCCGCGTCGAACTCATGGACCAAGGGAAGCCGCGTGTCGGGTGCGAATCCTACGGAGGTCACTCCGAATGGAACGGTCCCGCCGCCCGAGGAGATCACGTTGGGATACTGCGGCGCGCCCTGGGAGGTCGCCGACAGGGAAACGGTGCTTTGCCCCGTCGGCTGCGCGGTGTTGGCGATGGCATTGAAGATGGTTGAATTGATGATTCGTCCGTAGAAAATTCCGTACCCGCCTCGCACAACTGTTCGCCCGGTGCCGTTCAAGTCCCACGCGAACCCCAGCCGTGGCCCGAAATCCGAGCGGTCGGCCGGAAACAAGGTTGTGTTTGGCAACGCCGTGTTCGGAATTTGCGGTGCCGGCATGATTTCTGTTTCGTATCGCAAACCGAGATTCACGGTGAACCTCGGCCGCACGCGCCAATCGTCTTGAATGAAGAGAGCCACGTCGTTGGTTGTAAACTCGAACCCGGGCGTGCCAAAACCCTGCGCGAAACTCGAATAACACGCCACGGGAGTCGGTACCGGCGGTGTGCCCAGGTTCGCGGTGCAAAGCGGGGCGATGGGCGTCTTGTTCTCAACGGACCTCTCATAAGCCACGAAGTCCGTGATGTAATCCGCGCGCGTGTTATACGCGTAAGCCCCGAACCCTTCAAACAGATTCACTTCCAGGTCGTGCACATGGTTCACATCAAAACCAAACTTGAACAGATGCGTCCCGTGGCTCCAGGCCAGCGTGTCTGCCACCTGATTTCGTCGTTCATCTGGGAACTGCGGCCTATTGAGAAAGTTAGGCATACCAAAGACAAAGCCGCCAACCGCGGCGTCGTTGATCGTAATTTGTGGAGAGAACAAAAGCGAAGAGGCGGGCTCCCCGGTGATGGGGTTTTGCCCATTCTCAAACTCGAAATCGCGGCCATACTGATACCGCAGCTCGTTAGTAATCGTTGGAGACACCGTGGTGATCAGCTTCGCAACTCCCCAGTCATCCTTAACATAGTCATTCCCAAAGCTCTCCACTCCACGATTCACGACGGCTCCCGTCTGGATTCCTTCCGGCGAATTCCATCGCAAGCGGTTGTACGTGAACGAAGCATGGTTCTTGGAATTCACGTTCCAATCGATCTTTGGCAGGAGTATTAACTGGTCGCCTCTCCTGCCAACAGTTCCGGTCAGATTAGTGAGCAGCGTCAGCGCTTGCGTAACTTCGGTGCTGGCCGGTGCGATCCCGCGTCCCGTGAGCGTGGTAGCTTCCGCTACGCTAATTGGCGCAAAAATCGCCCCTGGAGTTCCGGAATTCGCCACCGCCGGGAACGGCCGCAACTGCTGGTCGGCGCTGAAGAACCAGAACAATTTGTCCTTAATGATTGCTCCGCCGACGCCACCGCCAAATTGATGCCGCTTGTCTTCCGGCAGGAAGGGCACGGGCGTGGAGACACCGGGCACCCTATGCGTTTGGAACGGATTGATCGCTCCCCAATCGCTGCTACGGTCGTACCAGAATGCCTGCCCGTGAATATGGTTTGTGCCGCTCTTCGTTACCGCATTCACAACGCCGCCGGCGGCGCGACCATATTCCGCCGAATAATTCGACGTGTTGATTTGGAACTCCTGAATCGAAGCTTCGCTGCTCGAATAGCTGATGCGCGTCCGCCCGCGCTCTTCGCTGAAGAACGCCTGGTTGTTATCCGCGCCATCCACGGTGTTGTTGTTCAGCAACCCGGAAATACCGCGGAAGCTCACCAGTCCGAAGCCGCCGTCTGGCGTAGCTCCGGGAGTATCTAGCGCGAAAAACGACCATCTCCGCCCATTGATGGGCAAGTTTTCGATCGTCGTCTGGTTGATGTTCGTTGAAAAATCTGCGCGATCCGCCACGATGACCGGCGCTTCCGCTGTGGACACTACCGTCTCCGACGCGGTCTTGACGTTCAGCTTCACGTCTATGACTGTGGAACGACCCACTTCTACTGTGACGCTGGTCGCCTTGAACGGCGCGAAGTCCGGAACGGTTACCTCGACAGAGTAGGCGCCCGGTTGCAGGTGCGCGATGAGGTAGCGCCCGTTGTCATCGGTCGTCGCCGTTGCTGCGCTATCCGTTCCCAGATTGTGGGCAGTCACACGCGCGCTCGGTATCACCGCGCCGGATTGGTCGGTTACCGTTCCCCCGATCGCTCCGTCGGTCGTGGACTGCGCTTTGGCCGGCGACGTCGCGGCCAGCGAAAGCAAAAGTGCGAATACCAACCCCACAGCAAAACTCCAGCTGCTTGTCCTCTTTTTCATCGAGGATCCTCCTCAGGGAAGATTGTGTGAGCAACCAGTGCACCCAACTGACAGAAGCGTGGCTCGTTAGAGAGGGGACGCAGTGCTCCTCTGTGAGGCGTTCTTCCGCAGTTCCTTCTCGTTGCTGGTAGTTCCTAGCGTTTCAGGAATGATTCAATGGAACATGTTTCTAGCACATGAATGCGCCGTAAGCAATCCGTTGCGCCCGGTCGCCGGTGGACGGCTGAGGAAAACTCTTTCGCCCAATTGTTGCGCATTTCTAAAAACAAGCTAATCTCTCTGTGCGCGAAAAATGAAAAATCTTGCAACCCCTTTGCGTTCCATCACTTTGACCGCCCTGGCGCTCCTGGCAGCGACCCTGACGATGCCTCGCATCGCGCAGGCACAGGACAACTATGAGATTCAAGTGTACGGCTACGACCAAGTGGAGCCGGGGCGCACCATGGTCGAACTGCACAGCAATTTCACCATCAACGGCACCAAAACCGTTCAAGATGGACTGTACCCCAGCAATCACGCGGAACACGAAACCATTGAAATCACGCACGGCTTCACCGATTGGTTCGAGACGGGCTTTTACATCTTCACCTACGAACGGAATGGCTACGGCATCGACTGGGTTGGCGATCATATTCGCCCGCGTTTTCGCATTCCCAAGAAATGGAATTGGCCCGTCGGGCTGAGCCTTTCCAATGAGATTGGCTATCAGCGCCGGCCTTTCTCCACCGACACTTGGACCTGGGAAATGCGGCCCATCATCGACAAGCAAATCAACCGCTGGTATTTGGATTTCAACCCCACGTTTGACAAATCCCTGCACGGCCAGTCCGTGCCGCAAGGGTTCGTGTTCTCTCCAAACGTGAAAATCAGCTACGACTTCACGAAAAAAATCACCGGGGGCATCGAATACTATGGCTCCGTCGGCCCGGCCACGGACTTTTTGCCCACGTTCGAGCAACAGCACCAGATTTTTCCGGCCATCGACCTGAATCTCTCGCCCAAATGGGAAGTGAACTTCGGTCTGGGAGTCGGCGTGACGCGCTCCACGGATCATCTTATTGCAAAGATGATTCTTGGGTATCGTTTCGACTTCTGATCGGCATATCCCCCAGTCTTTGCATTGGATTGTCGTGCCCTTCCGGCACGTGTCGCCTACTCGTGGCAGCGAATCCCGCTGCCCCGCCGGAATGCGTCCACATAACTCCTTGCCAGGAATGGTTTTTCACTCGTTGATGCCTTTGGCGGTTCGTTTGCACCTGGGTCGTGCGGCTCCGAACCCGGAACATAGTGACGATGACTCACGAGGGAACGAAGCCTGCGTTCGTAACTGGAATCGCCGATGTTTGCTTTTGTCCTTTTGCTGTTCGTCTTTCTCGCCACGGCAACCGTGGCGCAATCCGCCGAGGATCGCGGAAGCGGAAACGCGCTAAATAGCGCGGGACTTTGCGAAATGGTCCGCTCATCGGCCGGTGACCCGCGAGTGGACGATGGCGCAAGCCTTCCCGCGCCGGAAAATGAAAACCCGAGTGCAGAAATCTCGGAACAATCCTTCCGGATTCCCGCTCAAGACTTACCCGCGGTCGACCTCTTGAAGCTGCGCGCGGATCGGCAACTCTTCGAAACTTCTCTCGTAAATTGGCGTTTCTTTGAAGATCTTGCCCCGCGGCAGCGGACCATGCTTGTCCGCGTTCTCAGCAGCTGCGGCGCTGCGGCGCCGCAGCCCGCTCTCGCAGCTTCGGTGTTCGGACGGTTCAACAACTCGCAGCGCGCGACCTTCGTCGGCGTCACGCACGCGTTGTTGAGCACGCAGCTCGTTGATGGCGAGCGGGGCGCGCAAATGGGAGATGCGCTCCGCCTCGTCGAGGAAGTCTTGGACATTCAAGGAGAGAACAGCGCCGTGCCGAGCGACCAGCAGTTTCAACTTGTGGTCCGGCTCGCACCCGAGGCGTCTCAGACGCTCGACCGCGCCGCGCAGTTCGACAAGGGTGAAAATCATGTTTTTCACAAGGACTATCCCAAATCGTTCCGCCAGTCGCGCAGAATCGGTTTCCGCGGGCAGGAGGCGGGACTGCACTTCTGCGTGACTCGCGATGGACGCTTCGCCCAGATTCACATCGACTATCGCTTTGGCCTCTTGCACCTGGAACCGGCCAATTCGGACGTGCGCGCGAATGGGAATCACCAGCGGCACGTCGACCGCTGGCCCAATTTTCGCTTCGCCATCAAGCGAGTTAGTGTTCTTCGAGTGGTCCTGCCGTGAAGGAAGATTTGGAGCCGTAGCATCAGGCGCATCATGAATTCGCGAAACAAATGGCGGCCTCCGGAACCGGGCACGCGCTTTTGCAGGCTGCGCGCGCTGATGCCGCCCGCGCTAGGCGCGCTGGGCGAAGAACTCCCGTGCAATATCATTGCATTCTCCGGAAACGGCCGGCTCGCTGTGCGGGCTGTGCTTTCCGGTTTCCACGAACTTCATTTGTGCGCGTGGCAACTCCTTTCTCACCTGCTCCATTTCTCCCGGTTCCGTGCGCGGATCCAGCCTGCCGTGCAACAAGAGTGTAGGTGCCTTCAACTCGCTGAGCCGCCCGTCGTATAAATCTTCATCCGGCGACTTCACGGCATCGGCGATGCGAAACCACGCCCCGCAATTTCTTCGCAGCACGGTTGGCCACCGGTCTGGCCCGTGATCCTCAGCCAGCAAGCGCTTCGTTTCTTCACCCAGATCTTCAGGCTTCGCGGCGAAGCGTTCGAAGAATCCGCGCGACGTCGGCTTTTTCCGAAAAAAATGTACGGCTTCCAGAATCACGCACGCGCAGCGCTGCGGCGCCTGCATTCCCATCATGGCGGCAATTACCGCGCCATCGCTGTGCCCCCAGAGAATGGCCCGCGGAATTCCGAGCGCGTCAAGAAACGCGAGCATCTCCTGCGCAGCTTTTTGATGGAAGTCGAGCGCCATTTCGCCGTCAACGCGGCTTGATTTCCCGTAGCCCGAGCGATCGGGAATCAGGATTCGATGATCTTTTTGAAACGCGGCGATTTGCGAATCGAACGGGTAAACGCCGTACCCCCAGCCTCCGTGGAGAATCATCAATGGCTGGCCCCGCCCGAATTCTCGGTAATGAATCGTGACCGGACCTACTCCCGGCGCGTGCGGCGACTCGCGCAACTCGATCTTGGGCACTGGTTTCCTCGAACGCGATCTTGAGCTCGCTCCATCGCGCGGAGCACGTTGATCTGCTCACACACAGAACCGCCGGCACAATATATCGCGCGCGTCACCCACTGCAAATCATCGCGAGGATTGCGGAGCGCTTCGAGGAGAAACGGCCCCGCTCAAAAAGAAAACGGCTGGCAACTTTCGCTGCCAGCCGTCAGGTGCTCTGAGTTTTAAATCTGTTCGATTACCGGTGGCCGCCACCATGCCCTCCGCCTCCGTGGGATCCGCCACCTCCGTGGGATCCTCCACCGCCACCACCGTGAAATCCACCTCCACCGTGGCCGCCGCCGCCAAATCCACCACGACCGCCACCGCCACCTCCACCGTGGCCGCCACCGCCAAATCCACCGCGACCACCACCGCCACCTCCACCGCGACCACCACCGCCAAATCCACCGCGACCACCACCGCCAAATCCACCGCGACCACCACCGCCAAATCCACCGCGACCACCACCGCCAAATCCACCGCGACCACCAGATCCACCGCGACCGCCGCCGCCCCATCCACCGCGACCGCCACCGCCCCATCCACCGCGACCGCCACCGCCCCATCCACCGCGACCGCCGCCGCCCCATCCGCCGCGACCGCCCCATCCGCGACCGCCCCATCCGCGGTCGTCCCAATCACGCCCGCCCCAGCCGTGTCCCCAGCCCCATCCGCCGAACCAGGGGCCCGCGCCGATGAAAACGCCATCAGCGAACCAATCGGGGCCGTAGTAGCCGTACGGCGCGCAATCGTAGGGGTAATACGCATAGTAGCCGTAGGCGCAGACGGGTGCAGGTCCGTAATATCCCGGTCCACCGCCGATCCCTACTCCCACGCTAACTTGGGCCTGGGAAGGCGCTGCTGCCACAAACCCAAGCACTGCCAACAGCGCAAAATATTTTAGGTAACGCATGGTATTCGCCTCTTTCGATCCCAGACGCCTCCTGAAGTCGCGTTGGGTTCGAGTGCGGTAGGCCGTCCTGCCCTGCTGCACTCGCTTTATATAACCCTAATCCGGCAGAAGAGTTGCTACGCTCGATTTCACTCCTGCGAGTGGGCCAAAGCAAGGCCCAGTACTGCCTGTTGCATCGGTGCTTGGCTGTCTAGCGCCGCCCACCGTTTAAGATGCTAGCTGCCAGGTATGAGTGGCAAGTGGCGCAGCGCCGGCCCGAAGTCGAGCGGGCGTGGCGCCCATTTTCTGCCGAAAGGCGTTCTAGAAGGTATGGAGCACTGCGTCCGGGAGCGCACGGCCGCGATTTCCGTTGGGTTGGCGAAAGCTTGCGATGACCCGTAACTTCTTTAGAATCAACACTTACGAAGCGTACGCAACGTGTTGATTCCACACAACTTACGGAATGGCTAAATCCTTTAGATGCAACACTTACACAAATTGCAGGGGGTGGTGGCGAGACGCTCTCGATCCGATTTTTGGATAGGCCTGCTTTGCCTGACCGCTGAAGCCGCAACTGAAATATCGCGAGGCGTTACACGGTTTTCAGCGAAGCGGCTCAAGAAATCCACAGTGCTTGACGCCAGCGCCGCGCAAGTTCGTTGACCGTTGCGCCCCGTCGCCCGTATAATTGGCGTTTGTCTTTACAGCTTGGAGGGCAGATGTACGCCGTTATTCAGACCGGGGGAAAGCAGTATCGCGTCGCGCCCGGCGACACCATCCGCATCGAGCGCGTCTCGGGCGACGTGGGCGAAAAAGTGACGTTTGGCAAAGTGCTGGCCGTGCATACCGGCGAAGGCGAAAAAGGAAAGATTCTCGCCGGCGGCGACGCCGCGAAGGCCACGGTGAGCGGGAAGATCGTCTCGCAGGGCCGCGCGAAAAAGATTACCGTGCTTAAATTCAAGAAGGGCAATCAGTATAAGATTTCTCGCGGGCACCGGCAGAACTACACGGCGGTCGAAGTCAGCGACATCAAGCTTTGATTATTTGCGCCGAAACTCCCTCGGCTTCGATGTCCAAAACTTTTTCAGAATAAAGGAACTAAGTCATGGCACACAAAAAAGGCGGCGGATCTTCAGTTAATGGCCGCGACTCACACGGACAACGGCTCGGCGTAAAGCGCTTCGGCGGGCAACTCGTCAATGCCGGCACGATTCTGGTGCGCCAGCGCGGCACGAAGCACCAGGCCGGAGAAAACGTCGGGCAGGGCAAAGACGACACGCTCTTCGCAATGGTCACTGGCTACGTGAAATTCCAGGACCGGGGCCGCCACGGCCGCTTCATCAGCATCGAGCCCGCGTCTGCCAAATCCGCCTCAGCGAACTGACTAGCGCGCTCGCCATAATGAATTCGGCAGAGGTGCCTGGTGGGAATGGTCGCCAAGTTTTATCAAGTCACACCAGGACAACTTGCGAGTTTTCTCCGCAATCCCACAACCGCGTACGATTATATTCTCGCTCCGTCCTACAGTGATCCCGCTGCTCTGGAATGGACGGAAAGCGTGCTAGCTGAAATGCGGATTAAGAGCCAGGGGCTTCCCGCCGGTGTTAGCGCTCAAGTCGACGGTGTCGCGGGGCAGTTCGCGAGGAAGTCGCAAGCAGCGAAGGGCCCGCAGTTAGTGAAGCACCATCCAGAACCCGAACGCCAGACCTTCTCGTTGGAAAAAGACTGGCACGTTTTGCATTACGCTTTAAACGGCACGCAAGAGGGTGGGATCGGCCCTCTAGCGTCCGCAATATTAGGAGGCCAAGAAATCCCTGACGTCGAAGGGATAAACAGCTTCGGCGCCGCGAGTTCGGTGCCCTTGCGTTATCTAACTGTGGCGGAGGTGCAGAGTATATCCGCCGCCTTGCTCGAAGTCGACGCCAGCCTACTTCTGTCAAAGCTAGATTTCGAGGACGCACTGCAGAAGAAAATCTACCTAGGCCACACCCTCGACGATTTGGCGAACTGGCAATATCTCCCAGATCTCTTCAGCAGCTTCCGCAGCTTTTACGCCCAGGCGGCAGGGTCACGAAATTGCATGCTGCTCTCAATCGTGTGATTTGTCGCTTAAGGCTTCGCGCTATTGCGCGGAGACGCAGGAGAGTGGGCCGGCGGGGAAGAAATTTTTGTAGGCGCTGCGGCCATGGGCGGGAATGATGGCTAGCTCGGGAACTTGGTGGTGCAGGTTGTAGAGCTGGGCGACGACTTGATTGGCGCGCGCGGGATCGTCGTCGCTGTCGCGCAGGATGAGTGATTTTCCGACGCGTTCCGCGAAGCCGCGCTCGTCGTCCACGGCGTCGCCAACGTAAAAGAAGCGCTTCTGCGGCGTGAAATTCACGAAAATGCCGACGCTTCCGGGTGTGTGGCCGCGCAACGGAACGACGATCACGGAACCGTCATCGTAGAGGTCCACGCTCTCGTCGAAAATTTCATACGGCTTCGGCGCGAAGTGCAAAGTCGGCGCATCCGGCGGCGGAAACTTCGCGGCGTATGCGGCGATGACGAACCCTTTGGCCTGAGCGGCCGGGTCGTGTGCGAATTGGATCTCTTCGGGCGGAAGCAGCACGCGCAGCGGCGGCAAATCCATCAAGCCACCCGCGTGGTCGAGATGCACGTGCGAAAGAATCGCCCAATGCAAGTCGGCGGGCTTTTCTCCGACGCGGAGCAGGAGTGTCGGTAGAGAAACTTCAGGAGTCAGTTGGCCGGCCAAAAAGCGGAGCTTCAGCCAAGTGAAGAAAGGAAAGTTGCGAATCTCGTCGTTGAAATACGTGGAATTGCCGGTGTCAATGAGCAGGTCGCCGCCGCGATGACGCACGAGAATGGAGCCTGCAGTCGAGCCAAAGGAAAATTCGCTGAACGTTTTGCCAGTCTCGATCCAGCAGGCGGAAAGGGACGGCTCGGGAGTGAATTCGGGAACCCCGCGGGCGTGCTCGGGGACGGCGGGCAAAGGAGCCCGGTAAAAATAGAGAACGTAAACGGCGACGGCGAAAATCACGAGTAAGCTGACGATCAGCAGAACGAGCCGTTTGAGCCATTTGCGCATCTCAAGCAGTTCTCCTCGTTGGATATGTGACCGCGGTGCGGAAGGGCGCGGCCATGCGGTCACGCCGAATCGCCCATGCTATCCTTTTCAGGGCGGAGCCGCCTAGTGTTGCGTTTCTCAAGCCGGTAACAGCAGTGGGACGCGCTGCCTTCGAAGCTCGGGCCAAGAAAGCGCGGCCGTACATGGAGAGTTCAGTTCGTGTTTGTTGATGAAGCGAAGATTTTTGTGAAGGCCGGGAACGGCGGGAATGGCTGCGTGGCGTTCCGGCGGGAGAAGTACGTCCCGCGCGGCGGGCCCTCCGGCGGCGACGGCGGGCACGGCGGCAGCATTTATCTCGAAGCGAATCCGAACGACAACACGCTGTTGCGCTACCGCTACAATCGCGAGTTCAAGGCGGATCGGGGCCGGCACGGCGAAGGCTCGAATTGCACGGGGCACAGCGGCGAAGATTTGATTCTGCAAGTACCCGTCGGCACCGTAGCTTTCGATGATCCCGGCGGCGAAACTCTCGCGGACCTTTCCGTTCCTGGCCAGCGCGTGCTGGTGGCGCAAGGCGGGCGCGGCGGACGCGGCAACCAAAATTTTGCGAAGCCGTGGCACCAGGCGCCGCGCGAGCATGAAGACGGCTTCCCCGGCGAAGAGCGGCACCTGCGGCTTGAATTGAAATTACTTGCGGATGTCGGGCTGGTCGGGTTTCCTAATGCGGGAAAGTCCACGCTGATTTCCGTGATTTCCGCGGCACGGCCGAAGATCGCGAACTATCCTTTCACAACTCTTGAGCCGAATCTGGGCGTGGTGAACGCCGATGGGCTAGGCTCGGCGGGCAAGGAAGGCCGCGAGTTGGGGCGAACGTTTGTGGTGGCCGATTTGCCGGGATTGATTGAAGGCGCGCACGAAGGCGCGGGACTCGGCATTCGTTTTTTGAAGCACGTGGAGCGGACGCGACTGCTCGTACATTTGATTGACACCAGCGACGCGAGCGAGGCCGATCCGATTCGAGCGTTCGAGATTATCAATGGTGAGCTGGCGGCGTTCAGCGAATCGCTGATGGAAAAGCCGATGATTGTCGTGGCGACGAAACTGGACGCTACAACTGACCGCGCGCGGCTGGAAGAACTGCGCGAGTTCTGCGAGAAGCGGAAGCTCGAGTTTCACTCGATTTCCGCGGCCACAGGCGATGGAGTGCGCGAGTTGGTGCGCGGAATCGCCGATGCACTGGACAAGATCCCCCGCGCGGCGCACGAATCGCACCCGGACTTGCCGACGCCAGCCGCAGAAAGTGACGAAAACGCGCACAGCGAAAAATCGCACTCCGCCCGGTTCACCAATCCGTGAGAAACTCGTCTCAAGTGACCTCTTGGGAGGCAGATTGACGACAGCCCAGGCGCAGGCACACGCGCAGCGCACTACCGCGAAGCACCATCCACGCCGCATCGCGCTCTTTGGCGGTTCCTTCGATCCGGTTCATGCTGGGCACCTGGCCGTCGCGCGCGCCGCGGACCGCCGGTTCAATTTCGACGAAATGCATTTCATTCCCGCGAGCCGTCCTCCGCACAAACTCAAACAGCATTTGGCGCCGTTTCCGCATCGCTTCGCCATGGTTGCGCTGGCTTGCACCGAGCATCCGCACTTCGTGCCTTCGCTGGCGGAAGCGGGCGAAGATTTCAGCGGCTCGCAACTGCACTATTCCGTGGACACGGTGCGCTACTTCCGCCATACGTACAACGCGCCCGGCGACCGGATTTTTTTTATCATTGGCGCGGACGCGTTTCTCGACATTCCGGTGTGGAAGGAATACGAGACGCTGCTGGGGCTTTGCGATTTCATTGTGGCGAACCGGCCGGGGATACGCGCGGAGGCGTTGCGACTGGTGATTCCGCCGGATTTAATCGGGCGGCGCGAGTTGAAGAACGCGAAAGAAAAAGAAGGAGAGCTACCGGCGACGCAAATCGTGGCGCATCTCCACAACACTTCGGTCTATCTGCTCGAAAATGTAGCGAGCGACGTTTCGGCGACAGACATCCGGAGGCGCGCGAACCGTGGGCAGTCGGTACACGGACTTGTGTCCGTGCGCGTCGAGGAATACATTCTGAAGCAGGGCCTGTACCGGTGAAATTCGACACGTTGCCGCAAGGCGTCCGCCTGGCTGTAGAAGCCGCGCAAAATAAAAAAGCAGCGCAAATTACCGTTCTCGACCTGAGCGGCGTGGGCGCGTTCACGGATTTCTTTGTGATTTGCACGGGGTTCAGCACGCCGCAAGTGCAGGCCATTTGCGAGGAAGTGGAAGAGCAACTGGCGAAGCACATGCGCCGCACGCCGCGGCATCGCGAGGGCTTTGGATCGGCAGGATGGGCGCTGCTCGATTTCGGCGGCTTCATCATGCACGTGTTCAACGAACAGGCGCGCCGCTACTACGACCTCGAGCGGCTGTGGCGTTCTTCGCCGAAGCTGGAAATTCCGGACGGGCCGGATGTAGACGCGCGAAGAAACTCCTTCACCGAGCCGCAAGCAGCGGGCGAAGCCTATTCCAAATGAGCACGGAGCGATTGCCGTGGATCGCGGAAGATCCCGCTTCGCGGCGACTTCTGGAGTTGGCGCAGAAAGTCGCGCAGGTTGCCACGATGTTACTCATCACGGGAGAAAGCGGAACGGGCAAGGACCATCTCGCGCGGTTGGTACATGAATTAGGTCCGCGGCGCGATGCGCCTTTCTTGAAAATTGATTGCGCGAGTTTGCCTCCACAGCTTGTAGAGAGCGAACTATTCGGGCATGAAGCCGGCGCGTTTACGGGCGCGGTGGAGCGGAAGCTGGGTCGTCTCGAACTTGGAGGGACGGGCACGATTGTGCTGGACGAAATTGCGGCGCTCACGCCCGGCGTGCAAGGCAAGTTGTTGCGTGTACTGCAGGAGCGCACGTTCGAACGGCTGGGCAGCACGGAGACGCTGCGGATTGAGGCGCGGATCATCGCGCTGACGAATGTGAATCTGGTAGAAGCGGTTTCGACGGGGCGTTTCCGCGAAGATCTTTATTTTCGACTCAACGTGGTTGCGCTAACGGTGCCTCCGTTGCGCGAGAGGCGCGCGGACATTGCGCCGCTGGCCGACTACCTGCTCGGCGTTGTGCGGGCGATTCACGGGCGACCGGGATCGCATTTGAGCGAAGCGGCGCGAAAGATGCTTGCGGAATATGCGTGGACCGGTAATGTGCGCGAATTGCGAAACGCGCTGGAACGGGCAGTCGTTTTTGCGAAGAGCGATACGCTTGAGCCGGCGGATTTTCCGGAGAATGTCCGTGCGGCCACAGGGCCGGGCGGTACGATCGGCGGCTTGCGCACGCTGGAAGATATGGAGCGCGAAGTGATCGCAGCGACGCTGGATGCGACGCGGTATCGCATCAGCCGCGCGGCGGAGGCGCTGGGCATCAGCCGCAAAACACTCCTGGAAAAACGCAAAAAGTACGGCTTGAAGTGAAGATTCGCCTGCTCATGCTCGGCAAGACGCGGCGCGCGGAAGTCCGCGCGGTGATTGACGATTACGCGAAGCGAATCGCGAGGAACTGCCCCATCGAAATTGTTGAGGTGCGGGACGGAGAAGCGGCGGCGAAAAAGCTGGACGCGGACCGCGCTGCGATGGCGGTTTTGGTGGATGCAGGCGGAAAGAGCTGGAGTTCGGAAAGTTTCGCGAAATGGCTTGGCGAATGGCGCGATCGTGGGACGCGTGAAATGGTTTTCGTGTGCGGCGACGCCGATGGGTTTCCGCAGGAACTGCGCGAGCGCGTTGCTCAGAAAATATCGTTGAGCGCGATGACGTATTCGCACGAACTCGCGCGAGCGATGCTGGCGGAGCAGTTATACCGGGCGTTTGCGATTCTTTCCGGCAGTCCGTACCCGCGGTAGGGGCGAGTTTTTGTCCCGATATTAGAAGAGATGATTGCAGAAGAGGCTTCGGGCCTGAAGCCCTGAGCTACATCGCCTGCGCCGGAAATACTTAGTACAAAATAAAACCACGAATGGCGCGAAATGATGTACAAAGTAGGCATCATGCCCCCGCGCATTGTTCCTGATGAAGGCGCGCCGTCGGCCGCCATTGAGATTCCGCTGGAAAAACCGCTGCCGGATTACGATCTCGCAGTGCTCGAGCAACCCACGCCACGCGACGTGGACGCGATTCTGGTGTCGCAGGGATTTCGCGATTTGGTAGACGACGCGCGAGGCGTGCTGACCGATTTGCTGAGCCATACGGGCCTGGAGATTGCGCAGTTCACCGGAGCGATTTGTCCCAGCGGCGACGAAGTTTACCGGCCCGGTTTGTGGATTGTGGTGCGCGACCCGCATGCGAATCCGAAAGCGAGCCTCTCGGAGGCCGCGCAAGAACGCATGGGGCGATTAGCAGATGAACTTTTGGCGCGGCTAGGCATTACGCCCTAAGTTTTTTGCAGGCCAAAGATTCGCGCGGCTCCGTGCCGTTGCCTTGACCTTTCTTCCTATACGCCCCAAACTTTAGGACTTTCCCGCGGGGAAAATTCCATTCGCGGGGACGAAGAAGATGCCGGAAGAAAAAGGACTGCTAATTGTTTACACGGGGCCGGGCAAGGGCAAGACGACTTGCGCGCTGGGAACCGCGTTCCGCGCCGTGGGACAAGGACTGCGCGTGCTGATGGTGCAGTTCATCAAAGGATCGTGGCACTACGGCGAGCTGGATTCGGCGAAGATGCTTGGGGATGACAAATTCGAAATTCTCCCGATGGGACGCGGCTTCGTGAAGATCGGCGGCGCGGAAACCGATCCGGAGGACATAAAGCTGGCGCGGGAGTGTTGGGAAGCGGGGCGCGAGGCAATTATTGAGGGGAAATACGATTTGGTGGTGCTGGATGAGATCAATTATGTCATCAGCTACAAAATGCTGGACGCGGCGGAGATCGTGGAGGCGTTGAAAAAACGGCCGGAACGCGTGCACGTGATTTGCACGGGCCGGAGCGCGCACCCGTTGCTGGTGGAAGCGGCGGACCTCGTGACGGAGATGCGCGAGGTGAAGCACCCGTACACGAAGGGCATTTTGGCGCAACGTGGGATAGACTATTGAAGGAAAACGAAGCGAAGTTGGCCTGCGCCAGCAGTTGATTCTGATCGGATCCGATTCAAATTCATTTATGGCCTGGTTCAAGCGCGAGAAAAAATCCATCGAACAGACAACACCGCCGGAAGAGCGGCGGGTGCGTACGGAAGGGTTGTGGCTCAAGTGCGAGTCGTGCAGGACAATTGTCTTCCGAAAAGACCTCGAGGCGAATTTATACGTCTGCCCGAAGTGCCAATTTCACTTCAAGATGAGCGCGAAACATCGGCTGGAAATGCTGCTGGATTCGCGGTGGACAGAGCACGACGCGGGGATGGTTTCCACGGATCCGCTGAAGTTCGTGGATACGAAGCCGTACGCGGCGCGCATTAAAGAGGCGCGCAAGAAGCTTGGAATGAACGACGCGGTGATCACGGCGGAAGGCAAGCTGAACGGCCGCGGAGTGGTGTGTTGCGCGATGGAGTTCGGATTTATCGGCGGGTCGATGGGCGCGGTGGTCGGTGAGAAAGTAACAAGGGGAATTGAGCTGGCGATTGAGACGCGGCAGCCGCTGGTGGTGGTGTCGTGCTCGGGCGGAGCACGAATGATGGAGGGCACGATCAGCTTGATGCAGCTGGCCAAAGTGTCAGCGGCATTGGCGAGGCTGGACGACGCCAAATTGCCGTACATTTCGTTGCTCACGGACCCAACGACCGGAGGAGTGACGGCGAGTTTCGCGATGCTCGGCGACATCAACATCGGAGAGCCGGGCGCGCTGATTGGATTTGCCGGGCCGCGCGTAATCGAACAGACCATCCGCCAGAAATTGCCGGAAGGATTCCAGCGGTCGGAGTTCCTGTTGGAACACGGGTTCCTGGATGCGGTGGTGCATCGGAAGGACTTGAAGGCCTTCATTTCGAACTGCTTTGACATGCTGCTGAATTGAAATGAATTACGAAAATGCAGTCAGGTACTTGCTGTCGCTGGGCAGGGAATTGGCCGCGCCAACACAGGCAGCCGCGGCAAAGTTCGACCTTGAAAACATAACTACGCTGAGCGAACGGCTGGGCAGGCCGGATCGCGCATATCCTTCCGCGCACATTGCGGGCACAAACGGAAAAGGATCGACGGCGGCGTTCCTGGAATCGATACTGCGCTGCGCGGGATTCCGGACCGGGCTCAACACTTCGCCACACCTCGAGAAAATCAACGAGCGCATTCGCGTAAACGGCGAGGAAATTAACGACGAGGCCTTTGCGGAAACATTCACGCGGATCCAGGACGCGAACGAGGAATTGTTAGCCGAAGGGAAGCTGCGTGGGCATCCGACATATTTCGAATGCGTGACGGCGATGGCGTTCGAACATTTTGCGCGCGCGCGAGTGGAGTTCGGCGTGTTTGAGGTGGGGCTAGGCGGACGCCTGGACGCGACAAACGTGCTGGCGCCGGTCATTGGAATCATCACGCGAGTGGATTTCGATCACGAGAACTTTCTGGGGCATGCGCTGGCGGAAATCGCAGCAGAAAAAGCGGGTATTATCAAGCAAGGCGTGCCGGTGGTAGTGGCGGAGCAAAACCCGGAAGCGATGGCGGTGATTCGCGAGCGCGCGGCGCGGATGGGGAGTCCGCTCATCGAGGTAGGGGCGGCGTTCCGGGTGGAAAAGGAATGGAGCGAGGATAGTTGCGCGAGGGCGCGAGTTGTGGAAACGGATTCGAATTGGTCGTGCGAGATCGCGCCGCGGCTGGCGGGGCGTTACCAGATTCAAAATGCGATGAATGCCGTAGCGGCGGTGCGCTGGCTGCAAAAACGCGGATACAAGATTTCCGACGAAGCGATAGCGCGCGGAATCGCGCGAGCGGACTGGCCGGGGCGACTGGAGAAAATTCACTCGCAGCCTGATGTGTATCTCGACGGCGCGCACAATCCGTCCGCGGCGAGAGAGCTGGCGCGATACTGGAAAGAGAATTTCGCGGGACGCAAAGTGCGATTGGTATTTGGCGCGCTTCGGGACAAGGCCGTCGACGAGATTGCAGGAATCCTGTTTCCTCTCGCCGCTGAAGTCATACTGACGCAGCCGCGGACGACGCGCGCGATTTCCGTCGAGCAACTGAAGGAGATCACGGCGCACCACGCGGCGAAACTCGAGGTGACGACCGAACCGGAAGCGGCCTTCGAAAAAGCACTCGAGCGCTCCGGGACAAGTGACGCGGTGTTCGTCGCCGGGTCGTTGTATCTTGTCGGGCAATTGCGGCAGTACTGGAAAAATCGCGAGCAAGTCGCGGCCCGTTGAAAAAAATCGTAGAATAGCGCGCCCGCTGCGAGTCTTAGGCTATTCGCAAAGACCGCAGTCCAGCAAAAAATCGATGAACCAACGATCAGTAGATTCGCCGCAGCCCTTGGTCGGAATCATCATGGGCTCGTCGTCAGATTGGGAGACGATGGAGCACGCGGCGAAGACGCTCGAAGAGTTGGGCGTGCCGCATGAAACCCAGGTAGTTTCCGCGCATCGCACGCCGGACTTGCTGTTCGAGTACTCAGCCAGTGCGGAAAAACGGGGAATCGAAGTAATCATCGCGGGAGCCGGAGGAGCTGCACACTTGCCGGGAATGACGGCATCGAAAAGCGTGTTGCCGGTTCTGGGTGTGCCAGTGGAGTCGAAAGCGCTGAAGGGACTCGATTCGCTGCTCTCCATTGCGCAGATGCCGGGCGGAATACCGGTGGGCACGCTGGCGATCGGGAAAGCTGGAGCGATCAACGCGGCGCTGCTGGCGGCCGCGATTCTGGGCGCAAAGTATCCGCAAATCCGAGAGGCACTGCGCAAATTCCGCGAGGCGCAAACGGCACGGGTGCTTGCGAACCCAGATCCGGCGAAGGGAGCGGTAATTTTGAAGCAGCCAAAAAAAGGGAAGCGCGCGTGAGCGTCGGTATTCTGGGCGGCGGACAGCTTGGGTACATGCTCGCGCTCGCGGGCTACCCGCTCGGGATGCGATTCCGGTTTTTTGACCCTTCGCCGGAAGCGCCGGTCGGAAGGATCGCGCCGCGCGTTACAGGCGACTACTCCGACCGCACCGCGCTCGAGAAGTTTGCGCACGGCCTCGAAATTGTGACGTACGAATTCGAGAATGTGCCGGTGGATGCGGCGCACTTTCTTGCGAAGCGAATTCCCGTGTACCCGCCGCCCGCGGCGCTGGAAGCGGCGCAGGATCGTCTGCGCGAAAAGCAACTCTTCGAAAAGTTGGGAATCCTCACTACGGAATACGTGCCGGTACCGGCGGCGTCGGAGCTTGATGGCGGGCTGAAAAAGCTGGGGCTGCCCGCGGTGCTGAAGACGCGGCGGATGGGTTACGACGGCAAAGGGCAGTGGATACTGAAGACGCCGCACGACGTTGAAATCGCGAAGCACGGCCTGCCGCGACTGCCGTTCATCATGGAGCGCTTCATTCCATTCACGCGCGAGCTGTCTATGCTGGCAGTACGAGGCCGCGGGGGCGAGATCGCGTTCTATCCGCTCGTTGAAAATCATCATCGGAATGGAATCCTGCGGCTTTCGCTCGCGCCGGCGCCGGCGATAAGACCGGAGATTCAAAAGTCGGCGGAAGAAGCTGCGCGAAAAATCATGGAGTCGCTGAACTACGTTGGTGTGCTGGCGATCGAGTTTTTTGAGCGCTACGGCGAACTACTGGCTAATGAGATGGCGCCGCGCGTCCACAATTCAGGGCACTGGACGATTGAAGGAGCAGTGACCAGCCAGTTCGAGAATCACTTGCGGGCCATCATGGGTTGGCCGTTGGGAGCCACGACGCCGATAGGGGCGTCCGCAATGATCAACCTGATCGGCGAATTGCCGAACACGACGCAAGTCCTGGCGTTGCCATCCGCCCATTTGCACCTGTACGGCAAAGAACCGCGCGAGGGGCGGAAGCTCGGACACGTAACGCTGCGCGCGCCCTCGCCGGAGATGCTGAAGGGTCGGTTTGCCGGACTTCCCGAGTATTTCCATCAGCCGGACTTCTGCCTAAACGACGCGGACCGGAAAAACCCCTCCTGATTCGAGCGATTTAGCGACCGGCTTGCCCGCCCTCGCAACGCCGTCGCAGCAAGTGGCGGCGGAGAGAGAAACCTACAACGTGCGTTCGGTGGGTACCTTCTGTCGCGTGCCGAACGATGTCCTGGACCATGACTTTTTTACCGGACGGAGCGATGGTTGCCGGGTTTCCTCAGCGGATGCTACGATTTGAGTATCCATGAACTCTGCAAGCTCCAGCCGCCCCCGTGTGGGCATCCCGTGGCGTACGTCTGAAGAGGAAGCACAAGCCAACCGGCCAAAGATTGCAAACTACGAAACTGCGGTCAGGGAAGCCGGAGGCGAGCCGGTTCTTATCCCCCTTAACGACCGGGCGGAGCAGGCCCGACTGATACCGACGATGGACGCGTATGTGCTGCCGGGAAGCCCTGCCGACGTCGAACCAGCGGAATACGGAGACGTGAACCGGGGCAAGTCAGCGCCGGCGGACGTGGGGCGCGAAAAAGCTGACCGAGCGATTCTGAAGCATGCCTTCGCCGAGAAAAAACCGGTACTAGCGATTTGCTACGGGTGCCAGCTGCTGAATGTCTACCTGGGCGGGACGCTGATTCAGGACGTTCGCTCTGAGTTGGGCACGACCACGCCACACCGGAAAAAGGACGTCTCGCCGGAACCGGCGGACGACCCGATCCATGGCGTGCAATTCGAACGCAGTAGCCGGCTGGCCGAAATTGCAGCCGCAGACTCGGCAGAAATCAACAGTTCGCATCATCAGGCGGTAGCCAAACCCGGAAAGAATCTGCGGGTGACGGCGCACTCGCCGGACGGAATTGTCGAAGGGGTGGAGTGGACCGGCGACGGAAACTGGGTGACCGGGGTGCAGTGGCACCCGGAACGAATGTTCGGGGATGCGTTTGCGATGCGGTTGTTCCACGAATTTGTCGTGGCGGCGCGCGAGGCGTTAGTTCAAAAATCTTAGAATGAGCATTCCGCACTTCAGTTCGTCAAACAGGTCTGGGGGACAGGATGATTTCACTTGCAGGGAAGGCCGCGCTCATCACCGGCGGGTCGCGAGGAATTGGGGCGGCTACCGTGAAGCTTTTTGCGCAGGCCGGCGCGGACGTGATTTTCAGCTACAACAAGGCGAAAGAAGCCGCGATACAGGTTGAGCAGGAAGCACGCAAACACGGGACGCGCGTCGAAGCGTTTAAGGCGGACGCCGGCAAGCACACCGACAATCAGAAACTGGTGGAACAGTGCGTCACGCGACTGGGCCGGCTGGATATCGTCGTCGTGAACGCCGGCATCTGGAACGCCGACGATCTCCCCATCGAAAAGATGAGCGAGAAGCAGTGGGACGAAATGGTTCGCGTAAACCTGAAAAGCGTGTATTCGATCATCCATTTTTGCGTTCCGCAGATGATCAAACAGAAGTCCGGAAAGATAATTCCGATTACGTCAACTGCGGGACAGCGCGGTGAGTCGTTTCACACGCACTATGGAGCGACGAAGGGCGGCGTAATCAGCCTGGTGAAAGGGCTTTCGACAGAACTCGCGCGGCACAACATCCTGGTGAACTCCATTGCGCCAGGCTGGGTGGCTACAGACATGTCGAATCCGGTGATCCAAACCAAAGAAGGCGCGAAGGCCGTGGCACGCGCAATTCCGCTGGGACGCGCAGCAACGGCGGAGGAGATTGCGGGGCCTATTCTTTTCCTGGCTTCGGACCTGGCCAACTTCCTCACCGGGGAAATCATCAATGTTAATGGAGGATCGGTCTTGTGCGGCTAAACTTTCGCCACATCTTGCTGACAACAACGGTACTCGTTTGCGCGGGATGGCTGCTGCAATTGCGTCCAATGCCGGCGGCGGCGCAACAGAACCCGGAAACGATGATGCCGGAGCAGAGTGAAGCGAAAGCCAAACAAATCTTGAGTGATTTGATCAACGCTCGTGGAGGTGCCGGTTACAGGGAGGTGCGCTCGAGCCAATGCCATGGCACGCGAGCGCAGTTTGGCCACAACGAAGACCTGACTGGGTACGTAGCGTTCACGGATTCGAGAGAGTATCCCGATAAAGACCGCATCGAGTACTCGGCAAAAAGCCACAATTTGAAGAACATCGTTAATGTCGTAATCGGAGTGGACGGCCTGGATCTTGCGCATGGCGGAGTAATTGTGGCGCTGTACAACGGGGACCGCGGATGGACGCTGGATAAGAGCGGTGTTACGGAACTCCCGGTGACCGCGACGGCGGATTTTCAGGAGCAGGTAAAGCGGAACGTTGACAATCTTTTGCGGCTGTGGCTGAAGCAGCCCGGTTTGACCTTCCGTTACGGCGGGATCGACACAGTGGATCTTAAAGAAGTCGACTGGGTGGAGATCACTGACACCGAGGACAGGACATTTCGCCTGGCGGTGGATCACTCCACCAGGTTGCTGGTTCGAAGCGTGGTCACTACGACGAACCAAGAGACGCAGCAGCGCGACGACGACGTGACCACGTACACGAACTACCAGTTGAAGGATTCCGTGTGGACCCCGATGCAGGTGAGCCGGTTCCACGAGGGGCGCCGCGTTTCCCAGTTTTTTTACGATTCCTGCCGGTTCAATCCTGATTTCCCGCGCGATTACTTCGAAAAATCATCGCTGCAGAAAAAGAAGTAGGCGTCCGGGAAACTTGCACTCAAATGTGTCGAAATGCCTCCGTCAGATTTGAGCGGTTCGCGGACGCGTGGCGGAGGGCGGTCCGAGCAAAAGGAAATGCCTCTAAGTGTCTTATTTTCAATCGACTAGACGGACAATTCCGCGAGGCGGTGCTCGAGGATCTTCGATTTCCGTTAACGAATGCAAACGATGCGAAGCGCAGCGAGTGAACAAGCGATGTTTCGGATGCAAAGTACCGCCAGGAACTAGTGCTATAGTTGCACCGATTGGGTACCCCCCGTCTATAGGGTTTTCGGGCTAAAATAGGCTAAATTTGAAGAATGGCCAGGGTCTAAGAATGCGCTGAATTGTGGGAAAAGGAAGTAGTCCCAGAATGAAACCAAGCGACACCATTCCCGCTCGCCCGCCAAGCTCACAACTGGGCTTTAGCTTGGTGGAGCTTGTGCTTTCGATGGCGGTGCTCCTGATTATCACAACCCTGGCGGTGCCAGTAATCCTAAGGTCCATACAGAGTTATCAACTAAATTCCACGGCCTCGCAGCTTTCAGGAATGCTCAAATTTACGAAATTTGAAGCGATTCGGCAAAACACTCCGATTAGCTGCAAAATCAAACAGCAGGGAACGAACTGGATCGTTTGGGTGGACTCGAACGGTGACGGCACACCAAACAACAGCGAGCCCCAGATGTTCGTCGGCTCAGGTAACACGTTGCTGCCCTCTGGGTCGGTCCCTAGCCCGAATTCGATCAAGAGCACGCTTGGGGCAGCTTCTACGCTCCCGTGGATGGTTCTGTCAGGCGTGAACAGCGAGGAGACCTTTGATCACCGGGGCGTGCTGGACTTCAACGACCTCACACCATCGAATCCAACCGTTTATGTCTTGTATCTCGGAAACCCCAACGACCCCAAGGCAGGATATCGCGCGGTTGTAACCTTGCCGTCGGGCGCCGTGCAGGTGTGGAGCGCTCCGGCGGCAGGCCCGTGGCAGCGAGTGAGTTGAACGAGTGCGGCGGGATCAAAAGTCGATGAAGAGAGCAGCGGATTGCAACGCGAGCCGGAAGCTGGAGAGGCAAGACGGCGGCTTCACGCTCATAGAAGTTTTGCTGGCCATCGTGGTTTTGCTGGTCGGGATCGTCGCGGTGGCGCAACTGGTTCCGGCGTCGATCGGATCTAACTCCTTGAATCGCAATGATTCGTCAGCGCTGGTGTTTGCGCAGCGCCAGATGGACCTGTTCCTCGGCCAGCCGCTAAATATGTCGGTTAGACCTCCTACCTTCACGGAGACCATTGATGGGCAAACGTTTACTTGCGGTCTCGGGGACCCGTCGCAACCAAACGTGCTGGTGGGCAGTCCGGTGGTGGTATTGAACAAGCAAACCGTAATCGATTTCAGCGCCGCGCCGCCAGTTACAAACTATAGCTTTACGTATCACGACCCGAATGATCCGTTCGGCGTGGTTTATGACGTCAGATGGGCAGTCATCACGACGACGAATGGCAATGCGGTGAACGGCATGGTTTCCGCCAAGCGATTCATTCTGGGAGCGCGAAAGCAAGGCGGCAACGGAGTATATAGACCGGTAACGCTGGACACGATGCTGGAACGATGAGAACCGCTGACCACAAGAAAGGGCAGTCTGGATTTTCGCTCATCGAAATGATGATCGCCGCGGCGATTTTCATTTTGCTTTGTGGCGCCGCATTCGCGTTGCTATCGTTGGCGCAGCAAAGGTATCAGACCGAATCGCAGGTCTTGAATTCATTCCAGGAGGCGCGCTTTGCCCTCGATGACATCGTGCGGGACATCAATGGTGCCGGATTTCCTTCGCCCAGCGAGTTCTCCTTTAATCCGACGGCGCCGCAATCGAATTTCTATGCGAGCACGCCAGTGGCGTGGGCGCCAGGATACGGGACCAACACACCTTGCCAAATCGGTACCGCGGGCGGCGGTACGTGTAATCCAACTCCCGGGGACTTCGACTTGATCATCGAAAGAAACCCGAACCCGCTGCAGCAGTCATTCGTTCTGTGGACGAGATATCAGCTTTCCAACAATGTCTTGTCCCGGGGCCAGGCTGAGAAGACCACCGGCACCGGAGCAGACCCAGACGGGAGCACTTCGACCACATTCGTGCCGTACGTTCAGAACGTAATGAACAACGCGTCTGGGACCGAAATCGCGCTGTTCCGAACCACATATCCGCAGATGTTCCCAGGAGGGAATCCCGTACCTGTTTTTAGCTATTTCTGCTATACACCGGCCGGAACGCAGCCGTGTCCGTCGGCTGCCGCGCCGTACAATGAACCGGTGTACGTGACGGACATTGAGGTTACGCTTATCGTGATGGCGCCGACCAAGGACGCGCAGACGGGAGCGCCCAGGCTGATCGAGTTGCACGGTAGAGGCCACAGCGTGAATACGCTGCAATAGGTGCCGCGAGCCAGGATGAAAAGAAATCGCCACTTGCGCCGTCGTTCGGAGCGGGGAATTGCCCTGCTCATCGCGATATTCGTGTTATTGCTGATTAGCGTGGTGGCGATTGCCCTGCTGGTATCCTCCGGCACAGAGACCGCGCTGGGCGCGAACTACCGGGCGTCGTCGACGGTGTACTATGCCGCGCTCGCAGGCTTGGAAGAAGCTCGGGGCCGCCTTCTGCCGAGGAATCCAAGCTCGCTTGTTCCGGCCACTATGCCACCGGGGACGATCATGACGCCAAATCAGACGATATACATAGTTAACCCCTCGTCTGGCGAGACCGTAGCGCCTTGGGACAGAAGTAATGTCTATTACGACCACGAATACTATAAGGAATTTGGGGTCGAGGCATCGAGCGCTACCTGGCAATCGACGCCTTCCGTTTGGGTTGGAAATGCGTATCCGGGGCCGCTCTACAAATGGGTACGCATCAACGCGGCTACGGAGCAGTCCATCCACACTGACGTCGACAATGACGGAACGACCGACCCCAGTCCGACACTGTCCTACGATCCGGCGCACGTCGATTTGAATGGAAACCCTTGGCCCAGCTTGATCGTTTCGGCGAGTCCGCCGTCAACAGCCGTGCAAGCACTTGAAATTACAGCTTTAGCTTCTTTGCCGAACGGCAGCAAGAAAGTTTTGCAATATCTCGTGGCGCCCCAGGCCGTAAGCTTAGCTTTCCCCGCAGCCCTAACGCTGGATGGATTTTCTGACGCTTACGCGGGCCCCAACCACAATTTCTTCCAGATAGCGGGGCAAGATTCAAGCGGCGGCTGCGGGGCCACGATGCCTGGTCTCGTGCCCGCCATCGGTGTACCAGACGCGAGTGACGTCAACACAGTAATTGGCGGAATTCCGACATCGCCAACAAACGAAACGAATAACTACACAGGAACCGGCCCCGCTCCGAGCGTCGCGCAAGTCGGACTTGCGCCCAATCTCCAGACCGTGAAAGGTCTGAACCAATTGGCCCAGACCATTATTCAAAACGCAGATGCGGTTATCGCGGGTCCAGCGAACCAGGCAAACCTGCCTTCAAGCATGTCCAGCACAAATCCCATGACGGTCGCAATCGCAGGCGATCCCGGAGTCCCCAGCCAAGGCAACTTTAGTTTGACGGGAGGGTTCACAGGCTACGGGTTACTCTTGGTCACTGGCAATTTTACGTACACGCCGGACAGCAATTGGAACGGAATTGTTCTGGTCATCGGGCAGGGCACGGTCGCCACAATCAATGGTAGCAACGGTGGCGGCCAATTCAACGGTGCCATGCTCATCGCGAAAACGCTCGACTCATCAGGGAATCTTCTCCCTGGGCCCAATCCGGGATCCGCGACGTTCAACGATTCGACCACGTCTTTTGTCGGCAGAGGATATTTTTACAACTGTTCCTGGATTCAGGCGGCGGAAGCCCCCCTGACTTACAAAGTTCTGTCCTTCCATGAAATTCCGCAATAGGGTGGAGATTAGCCATGAATCTCTGGAAGACCTTCCCAAAATTTGACACATTAGCATTTGCCTCGATCGCGGCATTCCTTCTCTGCGTATCGGGTTGTGTTGCCTCCGTCGCACAACAGGCTGAGCAACAGAACTCCAAGTCCCAGACGCCGCAAAATCCGCCGCCGTCAACTCCTGCGAACGCACCGGCTCTCGGATCACGACTCGCCAATTCGGAGCAACCCGCCGTTAAGCGGCACAAGGTTTGGACGAACGACGACGTGATCTTGCTGCGCACACCCGCCGACATCTACCTGATGGAAAAGGAAGAGGAGGAAGCCGCGGAAGCGGCGGCCGCGGCTAAAGAAGCCGTAACCCAGGCCGCCGCAGAGACCGCCAAGCAGTCTCGCATCGATATCAAACTGCCCGACACGGTGGAAGAGTCCCAGCAAATGATAAAAGATACGGAGAATGGCATTCAGGAGGGAACCGCAGTGCTCGACAAGATGCGCGAAGAACTCCTGAATGCTCCCGAAGAACAGCGACCGGAAAAACAAAAAGAGATCGATCGTGTAACGGCAGATGTGGAGACGTTGCGAGGAAACCTCAAAGTGCTTCGGGATCATGTTCAGGCGCTAACTGTCAAACCCGCCCAAGAGAATCCCCTCCCTCCCCCTTCAGGGTTGTAGCGCCAAACTCGGTGTGACTGGCGCAAAACAAACCCTTTCATACTATCTCCTCGTGCTTCGCGTGGCTTGGCCGATGCTCGACACTGTATAATGTGCGGATGCGTGGAAGGCAGAGAAGCGCCCGGACGCACGGTACAACCGTGTTGTGCGTGCGCAAGGACAATAAAACAGTGCTGGTCGCCGATGGCCAGGTGACCATGGGCGATCACGTAATGAAGCACACGGCCCGCAAAACGCGTCGGCTTTACAATGACAAGGTGATCGCTGGATTTGCGGGGTCAACCGCAGATGCTATTTCGCTTTTCGAGCGATTCGAAGGGAAGTTGCAAGAACATTCAGGAAACTTGCAGAAAGCCGCAGTCGAATTGGCCAAGGACTGGCGCAAGGATCGCGCGCTGCGCCACCTGGAAGCACTGCTGATCGTAGCCGACACAAAATCCACATTCTTGCTTTCTGGAAACGGCGATGTGTTCGAACCCGACGATGGCATGTGCGCCATCGGATCCGGCGGAACGTACGCGCTGTCCGCGGCGCGGGCACTCTTGAAGCATTCGAAACTGGCTGCCAAGGATTTAGCGATGGAAGCGATGCGCATCGCCAGCGAGATTTGCATATACACGAACGCGAACTTCACGGTCGAAGAACTCTGAGGATTATCTGTAGCACGCGCCACCATCTTCGCGCATCAAACGGATTGGAAAAGTCATGACCAGCAAGTCCGACAAGGAAACGAAAGAGATTGTTGTGAGCGCCGGCGAGAATGGATCGGGGCCGACGGAGGAACAGGAACTTCTTCCCGCGTTGGATGACATGACTCCGCGCGAAATTGTGGCGGAGCTCGATAAATATATCGTTGGGCAAAACGCCGCGAAGCGCGCGGTCGCGGTGGCGTTGCGCAATCGCGTGCGCCGACAGAAGCTGCCTCCGGAAATCGCTGAGGACGTTCTTCCGAAAAATATTCTGATGATCGGACCCACAGGCGTCGGCAAAACGGAAATCGCGCGGCGCCTGGCACGCCTGGCGGGTTGCCCATTCATCAAAGTAGAGGCTTCAAAATACACGGAAGTGGGATACGTGGGCCGCGACGTCGAGTCCATGGTCCGGGATCTAGTGGAAACTTCCATCGACATGGTTCGCGAGGAAAAACTGGATGAAGTTGCGGACCGCGCCGAGCAGGCTGCGGAAGAACGTGTGCTCGACTTGCTGCTGCCGTCCTCGCCGCAGCCAGCTCCGAATACTCCCGAGGCCGAAGTTGCAGCACAGCGCGAGCAGACGCAGCGCACGCGAGAAAAGCTGCGGACGCAGTTGCGCGAAGGCAAGCTCGACCAGCGCATGGTAGACCTCGAGGTACGCGAACGCGCCATGCCGTCGTTCGAAATCATTTCCAACCAGGGCGTGGAGGAGATGGACGTCAACATCAAGGACATGCTCTCCGGGATGTTTGGCCAACAAAAGAAAAAGCGCAAGATGTCCGTCGCCGATGCATTCGAATACCTGATTCAGGAAGAGGAAAACAAACTGCTCGACATGGACCAGGTGACGCGCATCGCCGTCGAGCGCGCCGAGCAGATGGGAATCATATTTATCGATGAAATTGACAAAGTGGCGGGACGGGAATCCGGGCATGGCCCCGATGTTTCGCGCGAGGGAGTGCAGCGAGACATCCTGCCGATCATCGAGGGGACCACGGTCAACACGCGGTACGGCATGATCCGCACGGATCACATTTTGTTCATTGCTGCGGGCGCGTTCCACGTGACGAAACCTTCCGACTTGATTCCGGAGTTGCAGGGACGCCTACCCATCCGCGTGGAATTACAATCTTTGAAAGAAGAAGACTTCGTGCGCATCCTGACAGAGCCGAAGAACGCGTTGATCAAGCAATACGTAGCTCTGCTGGAGACGGAAGGCGTCAAGCTCAACATCACGGAAGACGCGGTCGTATCAATTGCCCGTTTTGCGACGAGCGTCAACGAACAAACGGAAAACATCGGCGCTCGCAGGCTGCACACGATTCTTGAAAAAGTTCTCGACGAGCTCTCATTCGAAGCGCCGGATTTGAAGAAAAAGAGCGTCAAGGTCGATTCGGCGTATGTCAACAAGCAGCTCGCGGACATCGTGAAGAACCAGGACCTCAGCCGCTATATCCTGTAAACTGCACCGTTAAAATGGATTGCCGAAACTTGGGATTGCCGAAGATACGGCACAACCGAGCAGCAGGGGCGGCGAAGCGCAGGCTGGTCATCGCGCTCATTTTCTGCGCGGCGGTAGCTTTTGGCTGCGGCGCGCCGGGAGAGCCGACGCCACCGTCGCCGCCGATTCCCGTGGCGGTCACGGATCTCGCCGCGCACCAGGCCGGGGACGGAGTCGAACTCGTCTTCACATTGCCATCCAAGACGGTGCTAGGCGACCGGCTGGCTGGAGCGCCGGCCGTTGAAGTATTGCGAGGTAGGGCGTGTCGCGACGGTTCGGTCGATGCGAAATCGTTTCGTACTGTCTATACCATTCCTGGGTCGATGGTTGAAAAATACGTGAGCGAAGGGCAGGTGAAATTTACGGATCCCCTAGAGCCCGCGGAAATACGCGACCAGGCGGGCACGCCATTTTTTTACGCGGTACGAACTCGCGCCGCACTCAGACGGGTGTCTGCGGATTCGAACATGGTTGCGGTGCGGATGTACGGCGTTCCTGAACGCATTTCGCCGCTAAGTGCGCGGATCACCGAGGCGGCGATTGAGCTTAGTTGGGCCGCACCGGCACGGGCCGCCGCCGGCGAAATTTCGGGATATCGCGTGTACCGCGGAGAAGTGGACCCGTCATCAGTCGAACCTGGCGCCAAAAATCTGGCGCAATTGAAATGGAAGACACCGATCGCACTGCTCGCGGCTTCCGAGGAAACGAGTTACCGGGACACGCTCTTTGACTTAGGCAAAACGTACGTGTACATCGTGAGAAGCGTGGTGCTCGTCGACGGGAAGCCGCTGGAATCTTCTGACTCCGAGCCGGCGATAGTAACACCGCGCGATATATTTCCTCCGAGCGCTCCGACAGACGTTGTCACGGCGGTAGTCCACGGCGAGACACCGGGCTCGGTGGTTGTCGAACTCTCGTGGTCCATTAATCTCGAAACCGACCTGGCAGGCTACCGCGTCTATCGAAGTGAGCAACAGGGCACCAAGGGATCAGCGATCACCGCGGCCCTGTTGCTTGCCCCGGCGTATCGTGATACGTCTGTGGAGCCCGGCCGGCGATATTGGTATACCGTGACCGCTGTGGACCGCGCTGGAAATGAGAGCGAGCCTAGCGCGGTAGTTGCAGTGGATGCCGCGAAACCTCCGTCGTAGCTCCGGGTTCAAGTTGGCAGTTTTTCTGCGGGAGTGTATTGGTGACGTCCGTTCGAGCGCACATGCCCGGGTACTCGTCGTTGCAATTGGTGCGCAACGCGTCTGTGCGGACGGGCATTTACGTCGGCGTGTGTTTGTCTGCAGCGTTCATCGGATGGGTCATCATCGCCAATCGAGTTCCGTTCCTCGACCCGTTCGCGCTGTTGCGCAATATCGCGGCGGTCGCCGTGCTGGGCCTAATCGCATTGATCCCTGTGCTGCGGTTCTGGCGTATGCCAGGGAATTTGCTCGGGTCTGGACTTGTGGCTTGGCTCATTTTCAGCGTCGCTTATCGGCTGCTGTCTTTGTACTTTTCGGGGCTTGAGGGGCGCTACAGCGCCATTCAGGTTTTCATGTTGGGCGCGGTAGCGTATCTGCTTGTGGTGACAATCTCCTGGATTGGGACTATCATCCGGCGGGCCCGCGCTTCAGACGTGCACCCTAACCACCGTGTGAGCTAAACCAGAATGCGATTCTGCCGATTCGTCCCAGAAAAATCATCGTCCCAACCGCAAGAGATTCCGCGTTATGGACTGCTCGAAGGCGAGCAAATCCGCGAAATCGCAGGAGTGCCTTGGGGCCAGTGGTCGCAGACTGCGCGGACCTCGCGGACGCAGAATGTCCGGCTGGTCGCTCCCGTCGAGCCGGGAAAAGTCGTTTGCGTCGGGCGCAACTACGCGGCGCATGCGGCAGAACTCGGCAATGAAGTGCCAAAAGAGCCGTTGATTTTTCTCAAGCCGCCATCGGCGATTATCGGTCCCGGCGAAGCCATCGTCCTGACTCCGCAGTCGCAGAAAGTGGAACACGAGGGTGAGCTCGGGCTAATTGTTGGGCGGAAATGTTCGCACCTGAAAAATTCCGACGACGCGTTGAGCTACTTGCTTGGCTACACTTGTCTGAACGACGTGACGGCGCGCGACCTACAGAAAAGCGACGTGCAATTTACGCGTGCTAAGGGCTTCGATACCTTTTGCCCGGTCGGGCCGCACATTGAGACGCAACTGGATCCCACCAACGTGCTTGTGGAAACGCGCGTTAACGGTTCGCTCAAGCAGTCCGGGCGAACGTCGCTAATGGCGTATCCCGTCGCATATCTCGTCCAATGGATTTCCCGCGTGATGACGCTATTTCCAGGCGACCTGATTGCGACCGGGACACCTGCCGGCGTGGGCCCGTTGGTCGCGGGAGACATCGTTGAGGTCAGCGTCAGCGATGTGGGCGTGTTGCGCAATCCGGTGCATGCGCCGCAGACGTAAGTTCCTAGCTGCGCCACGCTTCCGGTAAAATACAAAGCTGTGGGGGCGCTCCCGCGGTACAGCTCCGTATTGGCATGCCGCACACTCGTTTACGCGCGTTCGAGTGTCGCTCCCCAATTGAATATCCGCAGGAGTTAGTTCGTTGAGTCATTTGTTTGCCGACTGGAAGCTTGTTCTGGCGATGGGTGGAGCAGCCATCGCTGCGATTCTCATGATCGCGTACGCGTTTATCCGCCCGAACGAAGCTCCGGAAGACGCGGAGCGGAAGCGCAGGCTGCACCTGAATCAGATTGGCCGGATTGCCGAGGGCCAGGTCGTTGAACTTTCGCAGCACGCTCCGGAGCCGCGTGAGTCTTCAAAGAAGCTTTTCGGCTCGCGTGCTAAGCCGCTGGAGACAGTCCATCCGCGCCACCTGGTGACCTACAGCTACGCGATTTCCGGAGTCACGTATCATACCGCGCAGGACATCACCGGTCTCGAAGGTCAGATTCGGTTTGAGCGCCTGGTGGCCGGCCAGCCTGCTAGTGTGAAGTACGATCCATCCAATCCGAGCGATTCGATCCTCGTCGCGGACGACTGGTCCGGCTTACGCTGAACCCGGGGATCTCCTCCTGGCGGCTTTCTCGCCGTTCGGATTTTGAAGCAGTTGCGTTATCCTGCTCGCTGCGGTTTCGACGCTTCACGGTTCCCCTATGAAAATGGTAATTGCCTTTATCCTGACGACCGCACTTATCGTCGCAATGACCTTGGGCGCAATGTTCGTCCTCGTGCGGGCGACCATGTACGTGACGTCGCTCGAATCTCCTCTGCCGCGAACGGCAGCGATGTGCGCGGAACTTCTTCTTGGCGTGATTCTGTTGCTCGGCACGGTATGGCTGGCGACGCACCTCGCGGTACGAATTTTCGGGAAGACTGACTCGCCGGATCCCGGAGGAAAATTTGCCTGAGAAAAACGCCGCCGCAAGCGCGAAGGAAAAGCACGCTGACCGCATGGAGGAGCTGCGCCGCCAATCCGCGGAAGCCGAAGCCGGCGGCGGGCCGGAGCGCCGCGAGCGCGAGCGCAAGGCAGGAAAGCTATCCGCGAGGGGGCGGATTAATCTGTTATTGGACGAGGGCACTTTCGAAGAGCTCGACAAGTTTGTCCGGCACAGTTGCACCGACTTTGGGATGCAGGAGCAACGCCCGGCGGGCGATGGGTTCGTTACCGGATTCGGCCGCATCGATGGCCGCATCGTTTACGTCTTCGCGCAAGACTTTACCGTCTTCGGCGGGTCGCTATCTGAAGCGAACGCGCGGAAGATTTGCAAGATCATGGACCTCGCCATGCGTGCCGGCGCTCCGGTCATCGGCTTGAACGATTCCGGGGGCGCGCGCATTCAGGAGGGCGTGGCCTCGCTGGCGGGCTACGCGGATATTTTCCTTCGCAATACGCTCTGTAGCGGAGTGATTCCCCAAATCAGCGCGATCATGGGGCCGTGCGCCGGCGGCGCAGTTTATTCTCCCGCCATAACGGATTTTATTTTCATGACGCGCGAGACGTCGTACATGTTCGTGACAGGTCCGGACGTTATTAAAACCGTCACGCACGAAGAAGTCAGCAAACACGAACTCGGCGGCGCGATGACGCACAACGAAAAGAGCGGCGTCGCACATTTCGTCGCGGTCGACGACGCCGATTGTCTGGCGATGATCCGCGAGTTGCTCAGCTTTTTACCGTCGAACAATGTGGACGACCCGCCTCGCCGCGCCAGTTCCGATCCACCTGACCGCCGCGATGCTTCCCTGAACGCACTGGTTCCAGAGGAGGCGCAAAAGCCGTACGACATCAAAGATGCCATTCACGCCGTCGTTGACGACGGCTACTTTTTCGAAGTACACGAACATTTTGCGAAAAATATCGTCGTTGGATTTGCGCGCCTGGACGGACGTCCGGTCGGAATCGTTGCCAATCAGCCGGCGTTCCTGGCGGGCGTGCTGGACATCAACGCGTCGCTAAAGGGCGCGCGATTCGTACGTTTCTGCGACGCGTTCAACATTCCTCTGGTGACGTTTGAGGACGTTCCAGGCTTTTTGCCGGGGACGCAACAGGAATTTGGCGGAATCATCAAGCACGGCGCGAAATTGCTCTTCGCGTTCGCGGAAGCCACGGTGCCGAAAATCACCATCATCACGCGGAAGGCGTACGGCGGCGCGTACTGCGTCATGGCCAGTAAGCACATCCGTACGGATGCGAATTTCGCCTGGCCCTCCGCGGAGATTGCCGTGATGGGCCCGGAAGGGGCGGTAAATATCGTTTACAAACGGGAACTGGACAAAACACCGGAAGCTGATCGGGAACGCATACGCCAGGAAAAAATTGCGGAATTTCGTGAGCGATTTGCAAACCCTTTCGTCGCTGCGGAGAAGGGCTATATTGACGGCGTTATCGAGCCTTCGGAGACACGCCCGCGCATAATCACGGCGCTTCGCGCGCTGGAAAACAAGCGCGACACTAACCCGCGCAAAAAACACGGCAACATCCCTCTTTGAACTCGCGCGCGTGCATTGGGGGTTTGTTAGAATTCCTCAGCGCGCAATGAACACATGTTCCGAAAAATCCTGATTGCCAACCGTGGCGAAATTGCTGTGCGCATCGGCCGCGCCTGCCGCGAGTTGGGGATTCGCTCCGTCGCGGTTTTCAGCGAAGTTGATCGCAAGTCGCTCCACGTACGCCTCGTCGACGAAGCGTACGCGATTGGCCCGGCGGCCTCGCGCGAGAGCTATCTGCGTGTCGACAAAATCATAGATGTAGCCCGCCGCTCCGGTTGCGACGCTCTTCATCCCGGCTACGGCTTTCTTGCGGAAAATCCGGCGCTCCCCCGCGCGTGCACCGACGCCGGCATTGCGTTCATTGGGCCAAGTGCCGAGGCGATGGAGGCGCTCGGCTCGAAAACGGCCGGACGTCAACTGGCTCGCCGCTCCGACGTTCCGACCGTGCCGGGAGCGAACAACCCCATTGAAAAGCCAGATGAGGCACAGGCGCTCGCACGCAGCATGGGATACCCCGTTTTGCTGAAAGCCGTTTCTGGAGGCGGCGGCAAGGGCATGCGCGTCGTCAATGCGGATGGTGAATTCGGCGCGGCGTGGCGCGATGCATCTTCCGAAGCGTTGAACGCGTTCGGCGACGAGCGGCTTTATCTGGAAAAATATCTGGAAAAGCCCCGCCACATCGAGATTCAGATTCTTGCAGACGCGCACGGCCGCGTCGTATCTCTCGGCGAACGTGAATGTTCCGTCCAGCGGCGCCACCAGAAGGTCATCGAAGAAGCGCCATCACAAATTATCACGCCAGAGTTGCGCAAAAAGATGGGCGATGCCGCGGTGCGACTGGCGCGGGCCGGCGGTTATGTGAATGCGGGAACCGTCGAATTCCTGGTGGACGCGCATCTGAATTTTTATTTTCTTGAAGTGAACACACGCTTACAGGTCGAACATCCGGTCACCGAACAGGTCACGGGACTTGATCTCGTCAAACTGCAAATCGCGATAGCAGCCGGGCACCGGCTGCCATTTGCGTGGGAGACGATCACTCCTCGCGGACACGCCATGGAAGTGCGCCTGTATGCCGAAGACCCAGAGAATAATTTTTTTCCGTGCCCCGGGAAAATACTTTCACGGCACGCCCCCAACGGCCCGGGGATCCGGTTGGACGAAGGCGTATATGAAGGGTGGACAGTCCCCCTGGACTACGATCCACTCTTGAGCAAGCTCATCGCCTGGGGAAACAGCCGGGAAGAGACCGTCGCTCGTCTTCGCCGCGCGCTTGAGGAGTACACGATCGCGGGCATAAAAACGAACGCCGGACTTTTTCGCCGCATACTTGCCGAACCGGAATTTCTGCGAGCCGAGATTCACACGAAATGGCTAGATGAATTGTTGCATCGGACTCCAGCCTCCGCGCCGGGACCGTCGACTGCCTCTGGGCCACACTGTTCTGGGGATGCGGCCGCGATCGCCGCGGCGATATGGCACGCGAACGGGCAGGCGCGCCAAACAGCAGCTGCGAACGCCACGAGCGGAACCGAGAAGCCGTCCCGCTGGAAGCTGGAGGGCCGGCACGAACAATTGGACCGCCTGCCATGAAATTCAACGTCCAAATCGCGGGCGCAGCAGGCAAGTCGCAACGCGTTGTGGAACTCGAACGCGATAACGACCGCTGGAAAATCTCAATCGATGGACAAGCGGTCGATGCCGACGTTGCAGAGATTGGCCCGCACTCGTTATCCGTGCTTCTGGAAGGCCACTCGTATACCGTTCAGGTTACGCAAACCTCGGACGGCATTCTAAAGCTGCACACTGCCTTGCAGGAATTCACCGCCTACGTTACCGATCCCCGCGCTTGGCGTGGGCGGCGCCACGGTGGAGTCGAAGCTCAAGGTCAACAACAGGTAGCTGCTCCTATGCCTGGGAAAGTGATTCGCCTCCTCGTCGGCGTGGGGGACAAAGTCGAAGCGGGGCAGGGCCTGATAGTCGTGGAAGCGATGAAGATGCAGAACGAAATTCGCTCACCAAAAGGCGGCACCGTAGAGCGCCTTTCCGCAAAAGAGGGTCAGGCGGTCTCCCCCGGCGACGTGCTTTGCGTGATTTCGTAAATCGGAATGGGGAATTGGTATACGAATGTTTCGCCGAAGGGCACACGTCAGGAGGAGGTACTCCGGGCCCTCGAAGAATTGGGGCGCCGGGCATACGTCACTCCGGATGCTGGAGGATGGATCGTCGTCTACGATCAGCAAACAGACGAGTTCGACCTCGGCATTCTCGAGTCCCTGGCGCTCACGCTGTCCCCGCGGCTGCGATGCACGGCACTGGCGAGTTGCAATGCCGACGACGACGTTCTGTGGCTCGCGCTGTACGAGAATGGCCTACTCTCCACGCATTATGCATCTTCCCGAGCGTCGTTTGAAGACGGCCACGAATTCCCTCCGTTAAACGACGCAGCTCAGGTTTTTGCGCGTGCATTCGGGAAGCCCGAAGCGGCGAGCCAGATTTTACGTGTGCTCAGCACGTCTCGCGGCGTTCTCGGGTTGTTGAACTTGATTATCAAAGTGCGTGTGGCGTATGTCGTGGAAGTCGAACGGCACCGCGACCTCTCGAACCTTTTGGGCACACCGCTCGCAGCAGTCGGACGAGGCTACAGCTATGTTCAAAAGGGTGAGACCCCTGAAGGCGTGGAGCGATCCGAGTTACGCCGCACAATAGTTGGATAACGGACGAATGAAAAATTGAGAAAGTTGGGGGAGCCGTTAGTGCCCTGAAGATTTTTCAGGGAAATCGGTTCGCGCGGCGTCCGGCAACTTACCCGCAGCTTCGATTATCTGCTGTGCCAGATAGTTGGTGACGCGCGACTCATCGCGCGCGATCTTACGGTAAGCAGCTCCCAGAAGTTGCTCTTTGTGGCTGCGCAGCGTGTCGCGAATGGTCTGCTGCACTTGGGGGTCGGAAATGCTGCGCTGACCGGGAGATTCGCGTGAGATGAGCTTCAAAATCACAATGCGCGAGCCATCTTTTCCTTGAATCGCGATGGGCTGGCTGACTTGCCCAGCGCGCATCCCGAGGACTTCACGCTTCAATGCCGGATCCGATTGGTTCAGCGCCGATTCGGGAATATATCCTAGGTCGCCTCCCATGGCGGACGAATTCATGTCCTCAGAATAGTCCATGGCCAATTGCGCGAAGTCGGCGCCGCTGTTCAGCCGGTCCATCAGCATTTTGATTTTCCGTTGGGCTTCGACTTCATTCGTCGCGTCGTCGTTTTTGAGATTGCGAATCTGCTGCTCTTTTCGCGGCGTGACGACAATCTCGGAAATGCGATACCGCGGCTCTGCGACATTGAACTGCGCCTTGTTGGCATTGTAGGCGTCGGCAACGTCCTGATCGGTGATGGTGATTTTCGCGACGACCTCGCGGTTGAGCAGCTTTTGAATCGAAAGCTGCCTGCGCAAATCGCGTTTCAGGTCGTCCACGGTGACGTCGCGTTCCTTTAATTGCCGTTGAAACTCATCTTCAGTGTACGGGCTCTTCATTTCGGTGAACTTGTCTTCGACTTCACCGTCGCTAGCTTCGAGATTCAGTTTCTTGGCGCGCTCCAGCAGAATCTCTTCGTCTATAAGCTCGTCCAGCACGTTGAGCTTCAGCGAAAGCGCTTCTTCTTGCGAAGGCGCCTGACCCTCAGGACTCACTCGCGTGCGGTAATACTTGTCCACATCCGCGCGCTTGATCTCCTGGCCGTTCACGATCGCCCATACATCGGGCGACGGTTGCGACTTCTGTTTGCAGCCCACGCCGCAGGTTGCTGCGATGGCCGCGGCGCCGACGAGAAGCCCAGCGCGCGTCCAGCTTTGTTCCCGGGCGTGCCTCTTCGCGAACGGTTCGATTGAAGATTGTGAGGAGTTCAAGGGCGTGCTGCTCAGGCCGCTTTCTTCACGCGGCCCGCGCGGATGCAGGCGGTGCACACTCGCACATGCTTCCGGGTTCCATCCACGACGGCCCTCATACGCTTCAAATTGGGATTCCACCGCCGCCGCCGCGTGTTATTCGCGTGACTGATCACATTTCCATAGTGCGGCATTTTGCCGCAGAATTCACACTTCAATGCCATAGTTCTTCCTACTTAAGGCTGTCCAATTGTGCAGCCGGAGTTTACTTCAGAGAAGTTGCCGTACAGAAGTCCTTATTCTAACAGACGACAAGCGGGCGTCAAACGCTGCATTTTAGATATGTTGAGCGCGCTTGGCACGTTCGGTTCTCGCTGCAAATTCAAAGGCGGCACTTTCCTTTCGACCGCCCAAACATTTAGCATTCTGGCCCGGCATGACTCCGCACCCCATAGGCTCGAATTCCACCAGGTCGTTCGTCCAACGGCGCCCCGTTTCGTCGTATTTCGTGCTTACGTTCGCGATCTCCTGGCTCGGAGCGTTCCTCGTAGCATCCCCACATCTCTTGCGCCACGAAATCTTGCCGCAATTGACCGGCGTTTTAATGTTCCCAGCCATGCTTTTCGGGCCGAGCCTCTCGGGCATCGTTTTGACTTGGTGGAAGGAAGGAAATGCCGGTTTAGGAAGCCTCCGCTCGCGGCTCTTTTGTTGGCGCATTCCCGCGCGGTGGTACCTTGTCCTGCTAATTCCGCCTATTCTCGTTCTTGGCGTGCTGGTGTGCTTAAAGACCTTCGTTTCAGCGGCATATGCGCCGAACCAGTTTCTTCTCGGAGTCTTGTTCGGCGTTCCTGCCGGGCTACTCGAGGAAATCGGCTGGACTGGCTACGCGTTTCCAAAGATGAGTCTGCGGCTCCCATCCTTAACCGCGAGCGTTCTCCTTGGACTTCTTTGAGGGCTTTGGCACCTCCCCGTTATCAATTTTTTAGGTGCCGCAATCCCCCACGGCTCGTACTGGCTGAAGTTCTTCTTGGTGTTTGCGGCGGCCATGACCGCCATACGGGTTCTCATCTGTTGGGTCTATCGCAACACGAACAGCGTGCTCCTGGCGCAGCTAATCCATATAAGCTCGACCGGCTCGCTCGTCATTTTCAGCCCGTTGGTGTCACCGCGCCAGGAGGTGTTTTGGTACGGTATTTACGCCGTGGTGTTGTGGCTGGTAGCTGGCATCGTCGCAGTGGCATTCGGACCTCTGGCCTGCAACGTCAACCGCAGCCATGAACATCGTCGGCGCCCGGTCGGACCTTAGATCACGAACCTGCGCACCGCAACTACTTTGAAGAGTTGGGGTTATACACAGGGGAGCCGCCCACTTGCGCCTTGCCAGTTTCAATCAAGGGCCGCCGCCGATGGATGGCGAGACCAGCTGACTCTGGCGCATCCCGAATGGCCGACTCTGGGCATCCGAAATTTTCGTTAGGTCATTCTATTTCAGCAGCTTGCCGGATCTCGACCTGTCCTTTCGTACCGGCTCGGACTTGCCCAAAGCAATAATACTTCAGCCCGTACAGACTCAAAACGATGTACCGCAGGACGGTAAAATTGTCTCTGCGAACGCAAAATCCCAGAGGAGGGCTAGAGCCGTGAAGCTGTGGTGCTTAGTGGCCTGTCGTGACAAGGGGAATGGGATTCGACCCAATCACCACTCCGCGACCGCGCTTTTCCGCGCCGCTCTGGTCCTAGTACTGCTCACCGCTCTGCTATTTTGTGGAGTTGTCCGCGCTGATGTTGGAGTTCTTCTCAACGAATCTCTCGACACCAGTCTTGCCCGCATCACCGGCTTCGGCCACAGCGCCGTCTACTTCTCGCGCATTTGCCCCGAATCGCCCGTCAAGCTTCGCCTCTGCGGTCCGGGCGAGCGTGGCTCGGTCATGAGTAACTACACCACCCTCGGGGAAGACCAGCCCTTTGAGTGGAACATCGTTCCCGTCTCAGTCTACTTGTACGGCGTAGAAAATCCCGGGGACCGCCCGCTCTATGGAACCTGGAAAATCAAGCGCGCCCTCGAAGAGCGCTACCGCGAGAGGTTCCTGGCCGGTTTCTGCGAATCGCAAAGCTGCCGCACCAGCGGCGGCGCCGAATGGCGCGAAATGGTCGGTGCCACTCTTGAACGCAGCATTTACATGTTCGCTGTTTCGACCACCATCGCGCAGGACGAAGCTCTTATCGCCGAGTTCAATTCGCTCCCGAATCAGAACCACTTTAACGGCATCACTCGCAACTGTGCTGAATTCAGCAGGCGCGTCATTAACATCTACTTCCCCCATGCCGCGAGAGCCGATTATCTAAACGACTTCGGCTTGATTACTCCGAAAGCTATCGCTCGCTCCTTCGCACGGTACGGCAAACAGCATCCCGAGTCGCGTTTTTACGTTCTCCACTTCGCCCAACTGCCCGGCACCATCAAGCGCAGCAGCGAATGCCGTAACGGCACGGAGCAGCTCTATCGCTCGAAAAAGCTCCTCGTCCCCATGCTCATCTTTGCTGACCACGAACTTCCCTTCGTGGCAGCGTCGTACCTCCTCACCGGACGCTTCAATCCCGAGCATGAGCTAGAGCATCATTCAACTCTGCAATCCGCCGAGCTCGACCAGGAACTCCGCGCCGCTCGCGCGGATCGCGATTCTACACGCGAAAGCGAGATCGAGCGATTGCTGCAAGTGGAACGCTCGGAAATTGTTGGCACGGCCAAGGAATGGAAGCAGTACCGTGAGAACTTCGAGTCACTGGCCGCGGATGCGGTGAGTCGCGAAGTGATTCCGAACCGCGATTTCCTCGACCACTTTTTCAAATTCCTGGACAAATCCGGAACGATCTCTATCGAACCCGGAGGCGCTCTTTGGATATCGCTCGAGCAAGGCGGAAAGTCCGCAAAAATCGGGATCAGCGCTAGTAACGTGCTTGCCTCGGGCGCAGAGCCGCAGTGGGCTTACGCACTTACACTCGCCCGTACCGATCACTACCTGAAGAGCCCAAAGCACAGCCGAGAAATCATGCCCGAATTCCGGTCGGACTGGGATTTGCTAGAACTCACCCGCGCAAACAGCGCCGGACAGGCGACTTCAGCCGCGCTGCCAAAAGCCCCACTTCGGAGTTCTTCAATCCCGGTCGGCCAGCTCCAGTAAGTCAGGCAACGCTCTTCAATCGCAAAACGCGTACTGTGAGTACCAATTTTCCGGTTCTACGGTGACGTCGCTCGCTGTACTATTCGCTTTGCCCTGTTTCTGTGCAACTTTAGCATTGCGTCTGCATCTGCACTGATGTAGGTTCGCGGCACCAGGGTTCTGCATGCTTTCCTCCTTCCAGGTCTTGATTCTTGCGCTGTGTCTGACATTCGTGTCGGATGAAGGCAAGAGCAGCCCCGCAGCGAATGCTGTGACACCCTCGTCGACATCTGCTGTGATTGTCGTTGGTTTTGTCGGCGGGTTCGTACGCCACGACGACAAGGTTCATGAAGAAGTGCAGCTAGCCGACCGTCTCCACGAGGAATACCCTTCCAGCGTCGCGGTCCAGCTATTTGAGAATCATCGCGGCGAAGATGCGCACCAGTCGGTATTGCGCCTGCTGGATGCCAATCACGACGGCAATCTTTCCCGCGAAGAGAAACAGAACGCCCGCGTTATTATTTTCGGGCACAGTTGGGGTGCATCCGAGGCAGTCGAGCTTGCGCGCAAGCTGGCCAAAGACGGAATTCCGGTGGTGCTCACGGTTCAAGTTGACAGCGTGTCGAAATTCGGCGAAAACGATTCGCTCATTCCATCGAACGTGGCCCAAGCGGCCAATTTTTATCAAACTGATGGCCTGCTCCACGGCAAGTCGCTAATTCGCGCGGCTGACCCCGCGCGCACCCGCATAGTGGGCAACTTCCGTTCCGAATACAAATCGAAACCTTTCTCCTGCGGCCAGTATCCCTGGTATGACCGCGCGTTCATGAAGCCGCACATCCAGATCGAATGCGATCCGGCGGTATGGAAACAGGTGGAATCGCTGATTCGGTCCAATCTCTCACTCGAAGCTCGCGGCACATCGCCGGAAAATACCGCTTCCGCCGAGCCTGCCAAACAGTAGTCCGCGCGGCTTTTGATAACCACGCCAGCATCCCTGCGTCCCAATAAGGTGTACCATTTATTGAGCGCCGTCCATCGGACGCTTCCATGAAACGTCGCGACTTCCTCCGCCGTACCGCCTTCACCGCAGGAGCCGCCTGCTTCCGCTCCTCGATCTTCCCCCACGCTGAGCGCAAGTGGGCGCTAAAACCGCTGCCGCGCAAGTTTTCCGCTGCGGATACCGTTACGCTCGGCAAGACTGGCATTCAGACCAGCCGCCTCGCGATGGGCACTGGGACGGTTGGCTCGGGACACCATTCGCATCAGACCGCTTTGGGAGTTGACGGCCTCTCGCGCCTCCTACTCAACGGCTACGATCACGGCCTGCGCTTTTTCGATTCGGCAGATTCTTACGGCAGCCACCCACACGTTGCCGAGGCTCTTAAGCATGTCCCGCGCGACAAGGTTACCGTCCTGACGAAGTCATGGGCGCGCGACGCCGCTGGCATGCGTGCGGACCTCGACCGCTTCCGTCGCGAGCTAGGCACGGACTTCATCGATGTGTTTCTGATGCACTGCATAACCGATGGAAATTGGACTGATGAATATCGCGGCGCCATGGATGTGCTATCGGAAGCCAAACAGAAGGGGATCATCCGCACGCACGGCTGTTCTTGCCATTCCATCGAAGCGTTACGCGCGGCCACGAAGTCACCATGGGTCGAAGTTCATTTGGTGCGCATCAATCCTGTCGGGGCATTCATGGACTCCGATCCGGAGACCGTCGTCGGAGTGATTAAAGAGATGCGCGCCGCGGGGAAGGGGATCATCGGGATGAAGATTCTTGGCCAAGGCGAGATGCGCAATCGCCAGGACGAAGCCCTCAACTTCGCGCTCGGCCTCAATCTTCTAGACTCGTTCACGATCGGCGCAGAGTCGGTCTCCGAACAAGAAGACCTCATCCGTCGCATCGCCGCGGCGTAGAATTCCAACGCGGCCGGCGCTCCGCGTCGAAACTGCCATTTCAAAGCAAGCGAGGAATCCGCTTTTCTATTTTCGTTTTAATGCAGCTTGTGTTTTCGCTAGGTCTCCAGTCCAATCAATCTCATCAACTCCAGCGCGTTGCTCTTTTCAACCACGCCCGGTCGCAGCTTGTAGTCGAATTTCATTTTTCCATCCGCGACTTGATCCTCAAAGTGCATGTTTCGCAAGGCAATTCCGAGCGCTCCTGAAATCTCCGTCAACGCCAAATCATGGGTCGTCACAATTCCAATCGCATTTCGTTTCAAGAGCGCTTGAATCAACCCTTCCGCGCCGATCCTCCGGTCTTTCGAGTTCGTTCCTTCCAGAAGCTCGTCAAACAAAAACACCAGCGGCAAGTTCCCGCTCGCGTCGTCGAACACTTTGCGAATGTGCAGAATCTCGGTATAGAAACTCGAGCGTCCCTCCTGCAGCGAATCCGTGCTGCGTATTCGTGTTCCAATCTTCAGCGGCGTCAATCGAAGGCGTTTTCCTCGAATCGGCGCTCCCGCCATTGCCAGCACGGCGTTAATTCCTACCGCGCGCAGCAGCGTACTCTTGCCAGACATGTTCGAGCCGCTCACCAACAGCACGCGCGTTTGCGTGTCCAAACGCACGCTGTTGCGCACGCAAACCGACTCCGCAATCAACGGGTGTCCCAGCTCTTCGCCTTCGAAATATCCCACCCCATCTTTCGGCTCGATAAACGCCGGAAATGGATCGTTCGGATGCTCGTACGCGTACGCTGAAAGGGAAAGCAGCGCCTCCGCTTCTCCTGCAATCTCCGCCCAGCGGCGCAGCTTTTTGCCCCAACGGCGCCGCCACGCCTCCGCGGCCATCCCCACCTGGACGCTATACAAAAACGGCAGCTCCGCCATTTTGGCGAGGACGCCATCGCTCGCATCGATCCAGTACACCACGCGAGCAAATTGCCGCAACGCCGCCGAAGCCGGCACACCGGTCATCTTCAATTCCGCGGCAAACGCCTGCAATCTCGGCGCGGAGAACGGCTCGCCCTCGAGCCGCGCCAGAATTTCAGAAAAAAGCAGCAGCCCTTCGGCGTTGCAATCCAGTCCTTCGATTACCGTGTGCGCTTTGCGCCGCAACTGCGTTAGCACCGCCGCTTCCACTGCGAAGATGCTCAGCAGGGGCCACAATTCCGCCGTCGTTAAGTAGTAGACGGCTGCGGCACCCGCGGCGAGCGCCAAAGCAGCCATCACTCCGCGCCAGACGGCACCTGGCAAGACCGATGCCCACTCGGCCCATGCGACCAATTTTTCGGGATTCAATCGTCCGCCCAGTTCTTCTCCCAAAACCGCCAAATTCTCACGCAAACCGAGTTTTTCACGGAGTTCCTCAACTAACTTTTGCCGCTCAAGAATCTCTCCCGACTCCGACCCTGCGGTCAGCCACTCCGCAAGCCGGTTTTCTCCCATCGGCAGTCGCGCCGTAGAAAGCAATTCGAACAGACAGCCCTTGCCAAACAGGTCCAGATCTTCCGCATACACATGATTTGCGTTTCGAAAGCGCTCCCCTGTCTGTCCGCTGCCCGCCCAGCGATCCTCGATCCTGGCAATTCCTTTGCGGTAAAACTCCGCCGCTGTATTTGCGCGATTTTTCGCTGTCAGCACCCGCCTGTGCAATGTGGCTAACCCGGCGTATCCGACTATCGGCGCCGCCAGCCACCACGCCGTTACCCACCGCTGGCTGAAGACGCACCACAACAGAACAAGCGCCGCACCAAGTACAGCGAGCTTGGCATAACCGACGCGCAAGTGCTCGGCGTCCTTCTCCGCAATTTTTTTCTGGAATTCTTCCAGCCGCTTCGAGTACTCGAGCTTCGGCTCAGCCACGCCCACTCTCCGGTTCCACCCGGCAAAACTTTTGTTACGCCCGGGCTCCCGCTTGACGAGTCTACCTTACTCTGTCGCCCGGCCACGAAGACGGATCCCCTCAACCGGCGAAACCGCCGGAATCCGTTGACAAACGAGTTGGTTGCGCACGGGTGCGTGACTAAGTGTGCGATCTCAGCGGTGCCGCGCTGCGGAGCGATGGCGGATATTCTTCGCTCAGTGTGCAAAGGAAGGAATTCGAAAAACGGTTTATTTCGCCGCTGCGGCTGGCGCGAGGTCTTTAAGCTTGTCTTTGTTAATCTTTAGCACGACTCCCGCATTCCGGTCCGCGACTTCGCTCACTTTGTATTCCGCCGACGTTCCCAGCACTTCCGCCACTTCACTCGGCGTCAAGCCATACTTTTCTGTTAGCCATCCTGCCATGTTCGCAGTCGCATCGCGAAACGCGTCATCAATCGAGCCATCCAGCCCAACGGCCATGATGTGCGTCGCCGACTCTACCCGTGGACCCGGGAGACGCTTCCCCGGAATTACGTCCACAGTGAACTCCACGTCCATCGAGGTTTCCAGCGCGTTCCCGTTGAGTTCGCCATCGCCTTGTGCCGCGTGGCCATCTCCGAGATAAAACATCGCGCCCGGCACCATCACCGGCAGATAAATCGTCGCGCCTTCCGCCACTTCATTAAAGTCCATGTTCCCGCCAAAGCGGCCGGAGTCGCCCGTTCCCGGCGCTGCAGCGGCCGGGGGCAGCGAAGTTGCCACACAGCCCAGCATGGGCCGCAGAGGAACCGAGAACTTCGTAAGATGCTCGCCAGGTTTCTCGAGCGTGGCCACTCCCCGCGCGGTATCCAGATGCCATCGCACAGATTTCCCTGCGTCTTTCAGCTTCACTGCGAGGTCGGAATCGAGTCCGCGCGGCACAATCGCGTCGTCGCTCTCCGCCCAATCGCGGTTCAGCTTTAGCCTCGTCAAGTGCACCGCCAGCGTGTCGCCCGGCATTGCCGTCTCAATGAAAAACGGCCCAGTCTCCGGATTCCCTCCCAGGACGCGTCTCACACCTTTTTCATCAGTGCCGCCCGCGTCCACCGTCGTGGTGTGCACCGTGTCCCCCGGAGCTACCGTCAGTACCGGCTTGTTGGCTGGCGAAAATTGTCTATAAAATTTCGTCGGCGTGAATTCGTGGGTCTTCGGAGCCCCGGTCTTCCGCTCGGGAGAGCGTTCCGCCGTAAACGTGTGCGTTTCCGGACGTGCCGCATTGTCTGCGTCCGTGTACGTGCATGTCCCCGCGATCATGCGGTCCTTGATTGCCCCCGTACAGTCGGTCTTATCCCCTTCGTCGTCCGTCCTGACAAAGTGAATAGTGTTCCCATTGACCGCTCCCTCGAGCTTGTCGCCATCGAATTGCCCGGTCAGCTTCCCTCCTTCTTCTTTTAATTCCAACCGGAAGAAGAGCGGGGTCCCATCGAAATCCCCCGTCACGAGCCATTTGCCGGATACGCCTCCGGTTCGCGCCGTCTCCTGCGCTTGCATCGCGCTCGGCGCGATACAAAAAGCAACTGCCGAGGTCACCGCCAACAGAATCGTTTTTCTGCGCATGAACAAACCTCAACAAGAAGTGAGCTTCCCACTAGCAGACGAACGAAACCGGCAAAAGTTCCAGCGCAATCTTCGGCACGCCCGGATTCCACGCGTATGCAGTGGAATGGAGTCGGTCCGTGCTAGGCAGTATTCGCGTGCAGTGATGCCCTCAATTTTGACGGTGTCGTTTGGGCCAGCTGGGGCTAGGACTTCTTGATTTTTCCGTTCGCTGCCAATTGATCCAGCCACCGTTTTGCCGTGGCAGCTTCTTTTCGGTCGCCGTGCTCCTTTACGTATGCACGGAGCATCGCCGCAGCCTCTTCGTATCGCCCGACCGCTGTAAGCAACTGTGCGACTAGTAGGCCGATCTCCGGAGCTTTGCCGTTCGAAGCGGCGAGGGCGTCGTTGGACATCTTGAGCGCGTCATCGTATTGCTGCTCGTGGTACAGCGACTTTGCCAGTGCCCAGCGTGCTTCCCACGCACCGCTCGCAGGATTCAATTCCAGTGATCTTTTCAATGGGGGAATCGCGATGTCATATTTCCCTTCGTCGCAATATGTCATTCCCAGCGCGGCAAACGCCTGCGCATCTTTGGGGTCCACCTGCGTCGCTTTTTCGAGGGCGCTTTGCGCTTGCACCCAATTCCGCAGTTTTAGATTCACTACTCCTTCGAGGTACAAGACGTCCGGGTGTCCCGGAGCCAATTCCGCGGCCTGATTCACGTACTTTTCCGCTTCACCCAACTTTTCCGCGCTCAAAGCCTGGGCTGCCCGATCAAGCGCTTCTTTCGCCTTGGGCGCCAGTATCGGTCTGCCAGGTTCCCGTGCTCCTGCTCCCACGGTGCCAGTGGGGCGCATAAGGACCTCGACTTCGAATCGGCCGCTCGATTCCAGCGACACGTCCTTTCGCACTTCCTCGTAACCGGGCAAACCTACATCCACGGTATATTCGCCGAGGGTGTTTACAACGAAAATAGCATGCCCGCGCGACGTCTGCTGCTGCCCGCTGGGGATTGACCCGTCGCGGAAGATCTTCACCATCGCCGGCGACGCGATCGGCTCACCAGTACCGTCCTTCACGGTTACCGTGATTTCCGCGCCGGTTCCTCGAAATTCACTGACCGCACTTCCATTGTCCTGGTTTCGGTCGTGCACTTGTGCCCGACAAGCGCCTGCTGTTACCGTCAACATAAGCAGCGCCAAGCCAGTGATCATCACTTCGCGGATGCGTTGGCGCATGGCTCGCCGCACGAGCAACTGTGCTGAAGTTCCAATTCGCGCCGGCATCAGTGGCAACGATTCCCGTGGCGAAAGGTACCTCGAATCGAACGCCATGAAGGTTGCGCTAAGTGGTGGTGCGGACATCAACTTGTCGTTACTGCAACGCACGAGGCTAACTTCAGATGTTGTATCCAGAGACTCGAGCATACCGGGGAGTCTATCCATGGCCGCCTTCGACCGTTTCTGGCAGCCTAGTCCCCTCATCCCACTCCGTCAAGCGGAACGTTTGCTCCAGAGCCTACGTTCGTCGCGCTATTCAACACGATGAGTAAAATCAAACCATTCGGTCGCTGAACGCATCAACTGGAGTAAAGTATTTCGCGCGCAATCTATTCGTTGTGTAGCATGACCAACCTGTGCCGACGCCCTCGCGTCATTCGGTTTTCAGATCTTAATCCAACTCCACTCCTTGCTGTACGGCACGCGGCTCATGCGGTATCCCGACTTCACTCCCGTCACCACATGGTCGCTCCAGTTGAATCCTACGCCGTTCTTTGGATCGTACAGGCCCGGCTCCTCGGAAAAGCACATCCCTCGTTTCAACACCGTGTAATCCCCGAGGGACATGTATGGCGGCTGATGCCCTTCGGAGCCTTCGCCGTGCGCCGGCCGATGGTAAATGTAGTCCTGCACACCTTGCGCGACTTGGTACTTGTGAATCTCGAACGCCACACTCGAACACGTCGCGCCTTCTTTCTGTAATTCCACCTGCATGTCGCAGGTGTGCTGGCTCACTTCCCATAGTTTGCGCATGTGCGCATCAAATTCGCCCGCATTGTTCGCCAAAATGTACATGCGGTAGTTTTCGCCGCCGTGCCCTCCGATGTATCCATCTCCGTCGATTTGCAGCGGCATGTTTCGTTGAATCCGATTGAACCGCGGCTGATTCGGATGCGGATACGCGCAGAGCGGACCGACGCGGCAATCGATTTCCACGTTTGTCGCCACGCCGTGATGCGGCGCGCCGTTTGCCAGATCCAAGTCCGAGTACAGAATATTGTTGATCCAGAACGTGCTTGCCGCGGCGACTTCGTAATCCGTCACATCCGTTCCGTAGGTCAGAACATAGTCGCGCGCAAACGCGTGGGCCCGGTCGAAATAGGTGTACGCGCGGCGCGTCAGCGCCAACTCCTCCGGCGTTTTCTCTTCGCGCATGTCCAGTAGCGTTTCGCTCACGTCGACAAATTTCACTTTCGGCAAAACTTTCTTTGTGGTCGCCAATTCGTCTGCATACAGTTTTCCGTCAACGCCAATCAGATTCCCTTGCACCCCTTTCGCCTTAATTCCTTCGAGCAACATTTGGAACAAATCAACCGTCTTGCCCTGGACGACCTTGCCTTGTTCGGGGAAACCGCCCTCAGCGTGCTTCGTATCGAAATATTCCCAGCCGCCGCCGAACCACCAACCCTTCACTAAGTCGCGGTCCAGCGCCGGATAGAGATACCAAGGATCCGCATCATCTTTGTTCATGAACACGCATTGCGGCCGCTCCGTGTGCGTATGCCAATAGCCCGTCGTGTAAATGATGTTGAGCTGGTCGCGCAGCAGGAAAGCGTGAATATTCTTCTTGGCCAACTCGTCTTTGAGGCGCGTGACCGTCTGCTTGTTCCATTCCATTGGCAAACGGTCGTATTTCGCTGGTTCCGGCGGCCCTTCCTCGCCGGGCGTCGGCCCGAGCAGCAATTTCTCGCTCGCGCCGCTGGCGCGGCTGTTCACGATGGCCGCAAGCGAGCCGCCGCCACTCGGCGTCTGCATTCCATCAACCTTGTCCATGCGTTTGAAAACTCCACTGCCCAACAACGCCAGGCTTCCCGCTTTCAACACATCACGCCGATTCTGATTCATCGCGCCTCCCTGCAATGGAACCCTGTAGCCGAGGTCTTCAGCCCGCGTCATTCTTCAGGGGATCTTGAGAAAATCGATCCGTCCAGAGCCAAGCTGACTGCGCTACTGACCGACAACTTCTTCCCATTCACGTTTCCCGCGCTCGAGCAGCGCCGGCACATCTTCGCGCAGCAAGAACCGTTCGTGGACCAGCTTCATCGCTGCTTCTGCGAATTTGCCCAGGTATTCGTCACGCGAACTGTATCGCTCGGCCACCGACAAACGCGGATCGCCGGACTTTTGACGCTCTGCCAGCGTTTTCGCGAAGGGAATGAAGGACCCATAAAAACTCAAACGCAAATCGCCCGCGCCGATGCTTGGATCGCGCAAATTCCATCCGGTGTAGCTCGCCAGCGGAACTTGCAACTCCGGCAGGCTCACGCCTCCTTCGTCGTTCCCATTTGCATCGGATTGCGGAACCAGCACCGGGAACGCTTTACCGGCTCTTGGAGGTTCGATGCTGACGATGCCTTGCTTCCACTGCGGGCCGAAATCCAATCGCCACGCAACGTTTGCTTCATGCGGCTTGTTGACACCCGGAATCGGCGGAAAGTTCCACTTGCTGAGAGGAATCAGCGTGCCGTCCGCGATGTTCGGATACCGACTCGCGGGAGGCTCCGTGCCATTCTTTACCCATTCGTCCATATCGGTGATGAGCGCGCGCCAGAAGTACTGTACGGGATTCGGGTTGTAACGCTGCTGCGCTGTTGCATCCGGATTGTTGGGCGAATATTTTTGTGGCGGAAAACCCGCTGTGAAATGCTGCAAGCCCGCGAGCAAATAGATGCGAACGTTTTCCGAGATTTTCGCATCGACGACTCCGTCCGGCGAAGTGTGGATCAACGCCGCCGCGCGGCCCCAGTACTCGTACGAAGTATTGGTGAAGAAAATCTTTGGCGCATCGTGCGCCTGATAGACAGCGTCGAGGAGTCCCCCGGTGTCGCCGGTTTCGGGATCGGTCTCCGGCAAATCGGTGAATGGAAACAAATCGGTTGGAAAAAAAATGCTGGAAAGTGGTTGCGCATCTCGCGAAGGCTGCGCGAAGCGATGGTTGAAACTTCCGCGGCCCGCTCCGGCAACGTGCGCGATTACACCGTCCATCACCTGGCGGCCTTTCTCGTCGGCGTTGAAGTCTTGGTAGAGAAAATGCCGAAGAAAACGTCCGCTTTGCGAAATCCCCACGGCGTATGCGCGCTTCGCAGGAGCGACAGACTGCGAATCGTATTTCAGGTAGGAAAGAAAATCCCGAACCGATGCTAGGCCGAGGCCGGCGACGACCGGATTCTTTGCTTCGTAAACGACTTCATAGATTTTGCCGGGCTGGAATCCGCCGTCGATGTGGATGAAACGCGGATCGGCGACGACTCTGCCGTCTACACTATGCGCAAAGCTCCATTGGGATCGCGGAATCGTTCGTCGCGGTCCTTCGGGCGTGTCGCGAACGGTCAGGACGTTCTTCGGACTCGCCGCATCGTCAACGGGATAGCTTTTCCCGCCTGCGGGCCCGAGCAAAAAATGGCCCAGCGGCATGTCTTCTATGACTCTTGCCGGCGTGAAGTCCGAGCGCAGGAGTCCATGGATTTCCTTGCCGCCCGGATCATGCGCGACGGGAGAGGAGAGCTTCAAACGATCGCCTTGTTCGGCGACGTCGAATTCCCATCCCACCCAGGCGATGGTGTAACCTTGGCGCATCAGGAATCCGTCTCCTTCCGGATCGGCTGCGCTCGCGCCGTTCGCGAGGCGATCGATGCCTCGTCCGCCGCGGTTCGAGACCTCGAACAAAACCGCGCCGTTACCTTTGTTCATGTCTTTCGGCCGGAGGATGTAGAGGTCAGCGAAGAATTCGACCTGGCCTTGCGCGTTGTGGTCAGCCTTGTCGAGGTCAACGATTTGGCGGTTGTGGGCGTTGGCGGGATCAACCGCGAAATATACGCGGCCGACAATCTTCTCGTACGGCCCCACAGGGCCAAACGCATTGCCGTTGGCGAGGTCACTTCGGGAAATAATTTCGACGCGCGTGACGTGCGCGTCGGCGGCAAGCGCAAGAAGAAAAAGAATTGTCGTAGCGACGACACACGCTATGCGGGTGCTCGGAAGACGCATCAAAACCCTCCAAAGACGCCCCAACTTATATCACTGTTTGCCGAAGCCGATGCTGCTGATGCAGATTTCGTACATCGGTGTGCGGTCGAATTTCAGACGGACCATGGTGAGTTTCGCCGGATCAAACGCGTTCGACTTGTCTGTGGACTGGAAAGCGGAGAGCGGCACGCGGACGCCCTGGAATACGACTTCCCAATCCTGGTTGTAGCCCTCTTCGTCCATTTTCTGCAATTTCGTGAACTTCTCTTTGAACGGCGGAGGAATCGACACAAACTTGCTGACCGGCGCGCTCGCTGTTGTACCATCGCTCGCGACTAATTCAATCGTGAAATCCGGCGATTCGCGCTCTTTCTTTTTCTCTTTTTCGTCTTTCTTTTTCTCTTCCTCTTTTTTCTTTTTGTCTTTCTCGTCTTCTTTTTTCTTACCGGGAAGATCGACATCTTCATCCATCGGCGCCACAGAAAGTTCCAGTGTCGAGTTTTGTCCGAGATGCCACTCGGAAGCTGCCCCGGTCGGCAGTGTCAGTGTGTACGTCGCTGCGGGCGCATCCTTCGCGCGATTCCATCCTAGAAATACGCCGTTGTAGCCGCGATCTTCCGAATGCCAGCGCCACGGAATGCGGCCTTCGTTCCAAACGGAGAGGTTCTCGCTCTCGATGTGACCGCCCGGAGCAGTCGTAGTGGTGAGATCGGCGTCTTCGCTGAAGGCTGCCAACGGGATGAACGACGCATCCCGATAGCGATTGAAGTACAGCGTGTCCGGAAGCCAATCGCGCGCGACGCGCCAGTCTTCGAACAGTGGAAGATATTCGCGGTGATCCTGCAGGGTCGCTGCAAGAAACGCCGAGATATAGGTTTTCGAAATGCGACGCTGCTCCTCGCCGGGAATCAGCGGCTTTAAATTCAGCAGCCATCCGAACGGCTTGCCGGCGTCGTCATTTCCCCAGACGGTGTTGAACTGGCCGTGATTCGCTCGGTAGGCGTAAATTTCCGCTTTGAACCACGGACCCGGCTGTGTGAAGTGGACGTGATCGAACTGACGGCTGCCGAGGAACGACGACACGTCGCCGTCGTACGCGCCTTGCAGCACGAGGTAGCTGACGTCGCTGATAACGCGGCTCTCGCCCGCGGGTTTGTACTGTCCATCCGCCGGGGCGATCGCTACGACAGATTTAATCGAGAAGTTGTAATCGAGTTTGATGTTAGCGTCTTCCGGGATGTACTTCAGGTGATTCAGAAGCGTGGCGGTGGCGGCGGCTTCACCTCCACGCGAATGGCCCATGAGGCCGATGCGCGACATGTCGACTTTGCCGTTGAACGGATTGCCATGCGTTTTATTCCATTCCTGCCACAGTTTGAGGTGTTCGAGGAGCATCCAGCCGCGCACGACTTGCTGCTTTGGAGGATCGTGAAACAGCCCGCTGTTCAAAAAGTTCTCATCGATGGAAGCCAGGATGATGCCGCGGCTCGCGAGCAGCTCGCCCAGATACGCGTAGCCGGGATCGGAGAATTCCGACATTTCGTGATTGCCATGAACAATCAGCGCCAGTGGAAAGGGGCCCGGGCCATCCGGGTACCAGACGCGCGCATTCAAGGGGAGCTTATCCATGTCAAAGCCCCAATATTTCTTGCGAGACCAGCGCTTCCAGCCCTTGAAGTCCTTAAAGAAATCCGAGGCGTCCACGGTGCGCGTTTTTATGGCGACGCTGGAACCGTATTCGGGGCGACGTATATCGTTGCCGACGCCATAGAAAAGTGTGAGAACGCGGAACGGACCAGCTGCGGAAGGATCGGAAACGGCGAGCTTACCCGGCATGGAACCGGCCGGTGGCTTCCAGGTGATGAGCTTATCCAGCGAGCCCGAGTGCGCGAAAAGGAAAACGAAGTATCCGCAGGCGGTTAGAGAGAGCGCGAAGAGGGCGACCGTCACTATTTTCTTGCGAAGCGTCGCCTGGCTGAAATTGCCCCAAATGAACGTGGCAAAAGTTGCGCCGAAGAAGCCCATTGAGATTCCCATGCTGATGGCCATGAAAGCCCCTAAGTCGCCCTGGCCCCAAAGCATGAACACGATGGCGCACGAACCGACGATGAATCCCGTAGGAAACGGAGGCAATTTACGGAAGATGGCCAGAAGCAGAACGACGGCCAGAGCAACCAGCGGAATGAGGATCGCAGCAACCAGAAGGCAAAACGCGAAATCGAAGAGGTAGCCGAAACCGGTTCGAATGTGCAAGCCGCCGATGACGACGGAAATCGCGGCTAGCGCAAGCGTGCCCCATACGGCGCCCTTCCGAGCTTCGGGGCCGGGTCGGATCGCCGCCCATTGCCCCGCGAGCCAATCGCGCAGCTTGCGCCAAATGGGTTTTTTTAGATTCTGAGGTGTTACGGCCGGCGCAGATGATTCAGATTCCGGAGGAACCAGTTCGTCAGTTTCCATGAAATATCTCCACCTTCCAATTACAGAAGTTTTGAGTAGACGGAATTGTACATGCACTTGGACGAACCGAGCCCACGAGAAGTCTGACCGAGAGGTGCGAATTTATGGCGAGGCGGGTAGCCGTCCTGGACCGCTGTGCTTAGCAGAAGACGATCGGGTTGGACTCTTGATTTGTGGCGCGAACCAAATTTCCCATCTTGCTGATGAATTCTTGCAGGAAGGGCGACACATAGCGGGCCCTGATCAAGCTGTCGAGTTCGGCCGACAACATTGAGAGAGCGTCGATCGGGATGTGGTCGCCAGAATGTGGTCCATCGTAAAGGACTTTCTGCACAACGAAACTTCCCGGCCCAAGCAATTGTGAGACCTGTTCACAGAGGGCGGCGACTGTGGCGATGTTGCCAACTCTGTAGTCGGCCGCTTTGAATTGGTGTTGGTATTTGCGCTCGACAGTTGGGTCCTCAAAACAAGTCTGGCCAGTCTGCCGGTCGAGTAACGCGAATATTTCGTCGGCGCGCAGCCCGATATTCTTTCGATTGGTGAGACCGACGGCATCGAGTCCCAAATTGATTTCCTCATGCGTGACACACGGTTTCCGCTGGAACCGTCATTTCAGTGGTCGTGCGACATCTTGGCCATGTCATGAGTCGCGGGATTGCGGCGAAGCGCTGCCATCTGCGAATCGTTATCGGGAACGAAATAGCCGACGACGATGCCCATGGCGCCGTCGCGCAGAAGGCTGCCAGTCGTGTTGTCGTACGTCGCAGATATCTTTAGGGTGTCACCTGCGGAGAATTTGTACCCGCCGCGATCGAGGAAAAGCACTGTGGGCATGCTGATGAGCTCGCCGTCGGCGGCAACTTTTGCATCGAGCGTGGCGACGGTTTCTTTGCGAGTGGCGTCCTCAAGGACCAGCTCCCTGGCATAGTCGTGCATGTGACCTCCAACCCCGAGAAGGACGCCGGAGTATTTCACAGTGACTGTTCCGGTCTTTGTGCTGTTTCCCGCAGGGAGGTCGTAGCTGGAGTCGCCGCAGGACTTCACGTCCATCCACGTAGGATAAACACTTTTCAAAGACGTGCTGGAACCGGCTTCCTGATACGGAATGCTCACTTCAAGAAAGACTTTGTCGTAGGACGTGTCCGTGGGGTTGTGAATCATGGTTTCGACGCGGATCTTGTCTCCCATCTGGACGCGATAGCCGTAGCCCGGGATGACGGCCCAGTTGGTCAATTCGCCGCCAGCGCCAAAGATGTGCTCTTCTTTATTACGACAGAGAAAATCGGAGCGGTTTTCGTTCCAGAAAGCGGTATGGTGCAGGACTCGGCCGGGGACGGCGTTTCCGTCAGCGTCAACGATCCGCGGCGTATAGCCGAGGAGCCAGCCGTCGATGGGAATTTGCCAAATAAGGTCGGGAGGCTGCGGCATCTTCATGTGACTGGTGTGCGCGGGAAGATTCATCGGGCCGACGCGGACGACAATAGTGTGGCCGTCAATTTTCTGTTCTAGCTTGACGCCCTTGGCGATGGCGTGGTGCATCCCACCTTGCATAAAACCGCCGTGCTGCATGTGGGACATATCGTGCGCCGCGGGCGGGGGGCTCTGCTGCGCAAGGAGGGAAGAGCCAGACAAAAAACTGGTGAGCAAAACGAAAGCTGTGTTCTTCATGATTTTACCTTCGTGCCGGCCGGGCGGGCAGCAGACCTTCATCATAGCCCGAACCGCGCGTCGCTGCCGAAACTGGCAGCTGCCGGTCGATCGCGTGGAATTTGACGGCAGACACGCTAGAATGCGGCGCTATGTGGTTAAGACATCGAAGCAGGGCAGCGTTCGTTGCCGTTGCGGTTTTTCTGTGTGCCCCTGAAAAGAGTTCGGCGCAAAAGCCGGCGGCGGAGGACCTTTTCGTCATCAACAACGTGACCGTGGTGGACGTCCGCACAGGAGCGCTGGCCGCCGACCAGACCGTAGTTGTCGAGAAAAATCGCATCGCCTCAGTGGGGCCGAGCAAGACGGCCAAGTATCCGCGAAATGCCTCGATGGTGAACGCGCGGGGATATTTCCTCATACCTGGGCTTTGGGACATGCACGTCCACCTGGTGTTTGGAGATTGGTTCCCCGACGCCGCGGACATTTCCCTGCCGCTGTTCATCGCGAACGGCGTGACTGGCGTGCGGGACATGGGCAGCGAGCTACAGGAAGTACAGAATCTGCGCAACGAAATCGAAGCGGGGCGGATGCGGGGACCGCGGATTTACACCGCCGGGCCAATGCTGGATGGGCCGAAGCCGCGATTTCCAAGCTCAATCGCGATCGCAACTCCGGAGGACGGGCGGCACGCAGTCGATGATCTGAAAGACCGTGGAGCGGATTTCATCAAACTCCAGTCGCTGATACCAAGGGAAGCAGTATTCGCGATTGCGGAGGAAGCCAAAAAACAGGGTATACCGTTCGAAGGGCATGTGCCGGACTCGGTGCGGGCGCGAGAAATGTCGGAACGCGGAATGAAAAGCTTCGAGCACCTGATCGGCATTTTTGAGGCTAGCTCACCGGATGAGGATGAATTTCTGAAAGGCGGCAAGAGCGACGGCAAGTTTCTCGCAACATTTGACCCGAAGCGCGCAGCAAGCCTCGCGGCGCTGCTGGCGAAGAATCAAACGTGGCAGTGCCCCACACTGGTATGGGAGCGCGGGGGAAATTTGTTGGACGAGGCGGATTTCGCGAAGGATAGCCGGGCGAAGTACGTGCCCGCCTCGTGGAAAGATAAGACGTGGAAGAGGTTCACCGAAGAGATTACGGGCGGCTACGGTTCGGATACTCTTGAGGTTCGAACGAGATTCGTGGAGAAAGAGCTTGAGGTCGTCGGGCAATTGCACAAGGCAGGAGTGCCGTTCCTTGCAGGGACCGACACGCCTCCCGGTGTCTACATTTTTCCGGGATTCAGTTTGCACGAAGAACTGCAGCGATTCGTGGCCGCGGGTTTTACACCGCTGGAAGCACTGCAGACAGCCACGTTGAATCCCGCGCACTTCTTCGGAATTGAAGACAATTTGGGGACGATCGAGAAAGGTAAGTTGGCGGATCTGGTTCTCCTCGGCGCGAATCCGCTGCAGGACATTGCGAACACTCAGAAAATCGCCGCACTAATAGTCGACGGACACTTTTATTCCGGAAAGGATTTGGACAAGATCCTCGCGGGTGTAGAGACCGCGGTGCGGCGCGAGAACCAACTGGGAGGACGAAAATGAAATTAAGAACGGCAAGCTACATAGTCTGCTGCGCCGTGGTGACGGCAGGGATTGGCGTTGCTGCGAATTCAATTGTCCTTGCGCGGCAAACCAAAGAAGGAGCCGCAAACCCGCGAGTCGAATCCCAAGAATCGTTTACGGTTGTCGGCATGGCTGCGAGGACAAACAACGCCAGCGAAGCGAGCGCTGACCCGGTCATCGGAAAACAATGGGCAAAATTCTTTAGCGAAGGCGTAGCGGCGAAAATTCCGAATCGAGCGGATTCGAATATCGTCGCGGTGTATACGGATTATGCGAGCGACGTGAATGGTGATTACACGTTTCTGATTGGCGCTCGCGTCACCAAAGCGGAGAGCTTACCGGAAGGGCTGGTGGCGAAAACCGTCCCGGCGGGGCGGTACGCTGTGTTTACCTCCGCCCGAGGACAAGTGCAACAAGTGGTCGTGGACGTGTGGAAGAGAGTTTGGGCGACTCCCAAGCGCGAACTAGGTGGCGACCGAACCTACAAGGCGGACTTTGAATTCTACGATCAGCGTGCGCAAAACCCATCCGACGCGGTGATGGAAATTCACGTCGGGATCAAATAGAAACACTTCCACTTCCAGCAAATCAAGGCGGTCAGGGATTCTACTTCACAGCGGCTAGGTGTATTGTGGAAAGAGTGCGTGGGCGCATTTGGAACTTGGGGCGGGAGGATCTATTGATCGGCGATAAAACGCAATTAGTAACAGTGACGGGAGCGGGTGGTTTCATCGGGGGGAATTTAGTTGCGAAACTGCGCGGGCAAGGGTATCGGCGGATTCGCGCGGTGGACGTCAAGCCCGCGGACGAATGGTACCAATCCTTTGCAGACGTGGAAAATCTCCAACTCGATTTGAATCTGAAGGAAAATTGCGAAAAGGCCACAACGGGCGCCGGCGACGTCTATAACTTGGCCGCCAACATGGGTGGAATGGGCTTCATCGAGCAAAACAAAGCCCTTTGCATGCTGTCGGTGCTCATCAACACGCACATGCTGCAAGCTGCGCTGAAGCACGGCGTCAAGCGATTCTTCTATTCGTCTTCAGCTTGCGTGTACAACGGTGACAAGCAGAAAACCTTCGAAGCGCCGTCGCTCAAGGAAGAGGATGCGTACCCTGCGCTTGCGGAAGATGGTTACGGATGGGAGAAACTATTTTCCGAGCGGATGTGCCGGCACTTTCACGAGGATTTTGGGCTGTACACCCGGGTTGCGCGCTTCCACAACGTGTACGGCCCGTGGGGCACCTGGTATGGCGGCCGCGAAAAAGCGCCGGCGGCCATCTGCCGGAAAGTCGTGGAAGCGAAGCTGTCCGGCAAGCACGAGATCGAAATCTGGGGTTCGGGGCAACAAACGCGCAGCTTCATGTTCATTGACGACTGTTTGAAGGGCATCGAGATGATCATGAACTCGGAGGTTCTCGAGCCCATCAACTTGGGTTCGAGCGAAGCGGTGACCATCAACCAGCTTGTGGACATGGCGGAAGAAATCGCAGGCATCAAGCTGAAGCGCAATTACGATCTTAAAGCGCCTAAAGGCGTGAACGGTCGAAACAGCGATAACACGCTGATCCAGAAATACCTCAAGTGGGAACCGAATACGCCATTGCGCGTTGGCCTGGAGAAGACCTACTGGTGGATTCACGGCCAGTATCTGGCTCGGGAGCGCGGAGAAATGGGAGTAGTGCGAGAGTCCGCCGCGGCACGATAAGCCTGCTCCCAGGAGCCTGGCAGGAACGCTGGTTGAGGGGCGGCCTGAAGCACTTCGTACTTCCCCGGTTCGCAACATGCGGCATCCAGCCGCGAAGCGTCTCGCCGCATCTCAAGCTTTTTCTTCAAATGTTTCAGCGTCTCCTTTAGAATGCCCGCAGCCACGTCATCCTTGGGCATGACGAGTCGATAGTGCATCCATTTGCCTTCGCGTCTTGACGCCACGATGCCCGCCCGCCGGAGGTAGGTAAGATGACGAGAGACCTTGGGCTGACTAATGCGCAGGATCTCCACGAAGTAGCAAACGCAGATCTCGCGGTTCGCAATCAAATTCAGCAGGCGCAGCCGCGTAGGGTCAGCCAGCGCACGGAACAGATGACCAAGCGAAAGGTTGCTGTGTCGCTTCACGGCCGCAGCATAACACATCCGTCTTGACATATATGACGTCACGGCAATACTGTGAGATGCATACGGATATGCATATATGAAGCGGCGCATTCATCATGGTCAAGACGTATAGCGTCCTGTTTCTGTGTACCGGGAACTCGGCCCGCTCGATTATGGCCGAGGCGATCCTCAACCGTAAGGGCAGGCCAACCTTCGCAGCCTACAGCGCCGGAAGCCACCCGACAGGCATCGTGCGACCCGAAGCACTGCACCAGCTCCAAATCGCACGTCTGCCGACATCAGGATTACGAAGCAAGGATTGGAGCGAGTTCGCGAAACCCGGCGCACCGCAACTTCACTTCGTTTTCACGGTCTGTGACAATGCAGCGAAGGAGGTCTGCCCGGTCTGGCCGGGCCAGCCGATGACTGCGCATTGGGGCGTCTCCGATCCCGCGTCCGTGGCAGGAACTCCCGAACAAATCGCAAGGGCATTTCGCGACGCGTACATGATTCTCGACCGTAGAATCAGCCTCTTTCTCGCCTTGCCGATTGCGAGCCTCGACAAAATGGCCATCAAGAAGGAAATTGATCGGATCGGCCACGAATGAAAGCGACACCGACGCGCCGGCTGGTCGTTGAGATTAAAGGCTAACTACAAAGGAATTCGATGGAAGCCGGCTAGAAGTCGTCTTGCGCTTTTTTCCAGCCGGAAAAACCATGCGTGAGCTTTGGCGCGCGCGCGTCTCGAAAATCATCAAGCTCCGCGGTAGAAATCACAAACTGCGTTTCCTGAGGATGATTGGAATGGGAAGCCAACTCGGCATTAAGTCTGAGTGCGCAGATGGCCGGGGCATCCTGATATCGCGCACGATGCGTGACGAATGCGTCGTTTGCTATCTTGAGGGTGAATTCGCGCTCGACACCCGCTTCTCGCACATTAAAAGCGTATTCACGCGCGAACAGCTTCGCATGAAAGCCAAGATACTGAACAATAGGACCTTCGCTCACTTGGCACCCTTCAAGAAGACAGCAGAATTCGGTGTGGGCGCTCCGTTCTTGCGGCGCTTGGGGCGAAAGCGCTCCGCAATTACGCGCTTCGGAGGTCCGACTACTACCGGACTGAAGACAAACGTCTTGATCCCATGGAAGTCGAAATCGATGGCCGTGCGGTTAGCTTTTGATTCGTTGATGACCACGAAGCCGTCCTGAGAATGCTCTACATATTGGTCCGTCGTGGAATTTTGCACAAAGGCCTCTGTTTTCATGCGGGGCGTGAGTTGTGCTCAAGCAGAAGCCGCGGCCGCGACCTTGCGAATCGTTGAATTGAGGACTTCGTAGGTCTGCAAGCGAAGCACGCCTTCAATGAGAGGCGCCATACTTTTTGCCAATTCCGAATATGCCCCGTGGTTGTACGACTCGGCATCCTCCGCCGTTTCCCACAGGCTGAAGGCGTGAACTTCCTTCTTGTTTGGGTAAAGGAATGTGATTTCGTCAAGGAAGCCCTTCTGCTTGCGCAGCACGGGAATGATCTCGTTTTCCATCTTTTTCTTGAACTCTGCGGCCCCGTTGGCCCTTAGCTGCATGGACACTTTCCTTGCGAACATGGCAGTCTCCGTGGACTGATAACCAAGGGAGGAATTCAGGGGGCGCATTGACTGCGGAACCTGAAAGCAGCCTTGATTCGCATCCTAGCCTACATTGCTTCACTTCGCTTGTCAAGTAATTTGAAAACAAGTAAAATGCGATTTACCAGCGTGGTTAATTTTGTGCGAGGGCGACATGGATGTTCGCTTGGTGATCAAACAAAGACTCGAGAAACTTGGGCTCGAACAACGCGATCTCGCCGCTGCGGTTCAGGTCACGGAGTCCTACATCTCGCAGCTCCTTACGCAGAAGAAAGCCCCGCCGGCCGCGGATCGCACGGACCTCTACGAAAGGATGAATGCGTTCCTCAAACTGCCCAAGGGCCAGCTTGCGGCAATGGTGGAAGCGCAGCATAGGGAGGATTTGAAGAAAAAACTGGCCGACCCGCCCGCGCCGCTGTTCCGGCAGGTTCGCGACCTGGTCATCCGGAAATGCAAAGCCGAAAAACGAAGGCAAGTCCAGGACATTTTTGAGAAACAGGCTTTTGGCGAACTGGAGCGGTTGGTGAGCCAGAAACTTCTGGATGTGACGAAGAGGATCGCGAAGGAGGAGTTAAAGAATGAGAGCTGGCTGCGAATCGTGGCAAAACTGCGCCGCCGGTCGTACGAAGAGATGCGGTCGAGCATTCTTGAGTTTCTGGACACGGATGTTTTCAACCTTTCGCCGGACAGCTGCTTCGTCTTCTTGGAGCCTCTCATCGAGTCCTGGGACATTGATTTGAAAACATTTGGCATGGAAATTGTGCTGAATCGACAGTTGACGTCCACGCAGCTTATGCGGTTTCACTTTGTACAGATGGAATCCGACGGATCCACTGAGAAGGAAGCCGGCCTTCAGGAGTTCCTCCGCAATCCAGCAATGAGCGGTGACGCCACGGAAGAAGAAATCGAGTTTCTGAAACGCCTAAGATTCAAACACAACCGACCCAGCGCACTCTATTACTATCGAGAACTGCAAAACCTGAGAGATCCGCTTCATTTTCGCGAAGGTTCCGTTGTGCGCATACACAAACTTCGGGATGCTGGTGAACAGGACAAGTTGTTACAGCTGGACTCGCGAAAGAAAGCGATCCGCAGATGGGCGAAAAACAGAAATGGTTCCAAAAGCAAATCAAGGCAAAGTCACGGTCAGCGTTAGGCGCGAGTTGAGGCCCGATTCATCGCAACGGACGTGATGTGTTCGTACGTTTTGAAAAAATCGGGGAATTTCCTCTCCGTGTTGTGTTATACTTTGCTTGCGCTTACTACCGCGGTTGTGTTGTGCGGTTCCTCTGGTTCGTTATCTGATCTGAGAACACCCGCCTCCGTATCCTCCGTAAGTTTTCGGCGTAATTCAAATAAACGCTGGACGTGCGAGCTGTGAGTCAACACGCAAGTAGTGGACTGCGATGGCCCGCTCCGGCAAGAAAGCTAAATGCAAAATTTCTCAGAACTAAAAATATCGTCTTGTCTGAAGGAGCGGCTGGCGTCGGCACGTTTTTCGACGCCCACTCCAATACAGGCCGCGGCGATTCCTCAGGCACTTGAAGGAAAGGATCTCGTCGCTACGGCACAAACGGGAACTGGCAAGACCTTGGCATTCCTAATCCCGGTGATTGAAAAGCTGCTTTGTCAAGACTCGAAAGGAATTGCTGCCCTCGTGCTCCTTCCCACGCGCGAACTCGCCATGCAGGTGGCCGACCAGTACAACGCGTTGCGAGGCAAGCTTTCGCCCGCAGCCCTCGTTGTGGGCGGTCTGCACGAACGGCAGCAACTTGATGCAATTCGCAAGGGAGCTCCTCTGGTTGTCGCGACCCCGGGCCGGCTGGAAGATTTTCTCGATCGCGGACTAATCCGGCTTTCGTCTCTTCAGATCCTTGTGCTTGACGAAGCGGATCGCATGCTGGATATGGGTTTTCTTCCGGCTATCCGCAGGATTGTGGGGGTCTTGCCGCGCGGCCGGCAAACGCTGTGCTTTTCGGCAACAATGGAGGGCGCAATGTCTCGCCTGGTAAAGGAGTACACCAGGGATCCCGTGCGTCTCGCGTTCGGTTCCGTCTCGCAACCTTCGGAGAGCGTGCGGCTGCAGGCGTTTGAAGTTGCTGCGGACGGAAAGCAAGATGCGTTGCGCCGTTTGCTGGCCAAGGAAAGCGGCCGATGCCTTGTATTCTCTCGGACCAAGCGCGGCACGGAGCGAATTGCCAGAAGCCTAAATCGTGACGGTATCAATGCGGCGATGATTCACGGCGACCGCTCGCAGTCTCAACGTAGCGCAGCCCTCGAAGGATTTCAGCGGGGACGCTACCGCGTGCTGGTGGCGACGGATTTGGCCTCCCGCGGAATCCACGTTCAAGACATCGCCCATGTCATTAATTACGATTTGCCGGAAGTGGCGGAAAACTTCATTCACCGGGTTGGCCGCACGGGACGAGCGGGGAGACGTGGTGTCGCTTCTACCCTATTTGCAAAGGAACAACGCACCGACCTATTCCAATTGGAACGCACGTTGGGCATCCGGATGGAGCGAATGCCGTTGGCTGGCGAGCCGCAGGAAATGAGAGATCGGATTCGACCAAGTATGGATCGCTTGCCTTCATCTCCCAAGCCCAGACTGGTATGCCTTCCCGGGGAAGTCCTGCAAGCGCAGATGGAGAACTAAGTGCCCAAATCGTGGATGAGACGCGAGCCGCGCCTCGCCGCGGCATCGCGCGTTCCTCGAAAAGCATCAGCGTTGATAGCCCGCGGCCGAAGTTTTTTCCGCGCATTAGTCTGATCGAGAGCAGCGACGGGCTGCCTGATGTATAATCATCGCGGACAGTTCTTGAGTATAGAGATGCCGAGGGTGTCGTCGGCATCGGAATAATCGGAATCCAGACTACCAAGAGCAGCGGGCTTCCAGTCAGCCGTAGCTGCAATTTACTCATCGTCTTCCCCGTCAACCCTGCGGCGTGCACGCGTCCTCGTTCAACGCCACGGCGATTTTGAGGAAGGCTCGGTCGTTTCCGGCAGTGGCTTGAGGGGGAGAAACCTTCGTGCTTGCAATCGAGGAAAAATCTGGCCAGATCCGCAGCCTTATCAATGTGGGTAAGGAACGCGGTTACCTACTCTCTGATGAGCTGAATGGCGTCCTTGCCGCCGGAGAGCATACGGCAGAGGAGGTTGATACTCTCTTCGCCAGCTTCGAGAGCGACGGCATCGAAATCTACGAAGACGCTTCTGCGGCTAAGGCGGCGCACACCGGGCTCGAAATAGCTGAACCTTCGCCATTCGAAGCTCCTCACGGGGTAATCAACGGTGACGAGGTCGAAGTCAGCCTCAAACCGGGCCCATTGGACAAGGCCAACGACCCCGTACGCACATATCTTCGCGAGATGGGCATTGTTCCGCTCTTGACGCGTGAACGCGAGGTGGCTATCGCCCAGCGCATCGAGCGTGGCCAACTGCTTGTGCTCAAGACTATTTCTCGCTGCCCTATAGTGGTAAAAGAGCTGATCGAAATTGGCCGACAGCTTCGCGAAGGCCGCCGCTCGATCAAAGAGATCATCCAATTCAACGAAGAAGAATTGACGCCCGAAAAGGTTCGCGACATTACTCGGAGCACGCTTCGGATTATCAATAACATCGAGAAACTCTACGACGCAGCGCTCCAACAGGCCGCCCGGCTGGAGAACACCGCTAAATCGAGTAAGCTAGCACATCTGCGAGCCAGGCGCCGCTTGGCACGGACGCGCATCGAGCTCTCCCTGCACGTCCGCTCGATCGGTTTCAAGGAACGAGAGAAAAAGCGTCTGATTGACATCGTGCGACACACCGTCGAACGAGTGCACTCTCTGGAGCGCGAACGCGCGCGCCTGGAGCGCCGCCATACCGCGGTTGGTGCGGCCAACGAATTGCGTTCCTGCCGGTCGCAGCTCAGAGAAATTGAAGAGACAAACAACTTGGCAGCCGCGAGCCTTAAGCGAGCCCTCACGCTGATTTTGCGCGGGAAGGCCGAGGCTGAACTGGCGAAGAAAGAGCTGACCGAGGCCAACCTCCGTCTCGTTGTATCGATCGCAAAGAAGTACACGAATCGGGGCATGCAGTTTCTCGACTTGATCCAAGAGGGCAATATCGGCTTGATGCGGGGAGCAGACAAATTCGAATGGCGCCGTGGGTACAAGTTCTCCACTTATGCGACGTGGTGGATTCGCCAGGCAATCACACGGGCAATCGCTGACCAGGCGCGCACCATCCGCGTTCCCGTGCACATGGTCGAGCGAATCAACAGACAGGTCCGCTCCAGCCAACAACTGGTACAGGAGCTTGGCCGTCAGCCTACTTCCGAGGAAATCGCCCGGAGAATGGACGTCCCTGTCGACGCGGTACGCACCATCAAAATAGTATCCCAACAGCCTGTTTCCTTCGAAACACCCATTGGCGAGGCACAAGAGACGCATTTGAGCGACTTGCTCGAGGATAAAGGCGTTGTGTCTCCTTCGGATGCGGCCATCAACCTGAACCTGAAAGAACAAATGTCGCACATGCTCCGGACTCTCACGCCGCGCGAGGAAAGAATCATTAAGATGCGCTTCGGGCTGGATGACGGAAGTGAGCACACGCTGGAGGAAGTGGGGCAGGTGTTCTCGGTTACCCGCGAGCGCATCCGCCAAATCGAGGCCAAAGCGCTTCGCAAACTGCGGCACCCGTCGCGTTCGCGTCGGTTTCGGATCTTTCTCGAGGGCGCTCTTTGAGAAATCTGCGGATGAAAGAGTGAGCAGTGCTTGGAGTTGCGTCACTGAGATTGTTCAAAACGAAAGAGAGTAAGTATGAAGAATCTTTTTGTTGGCAACATGAGTTTTCAGACGACAGAAGGCGATTTGAACGCGCTTTTTAAGCCTTTCGGTCAAGTTGGGCGCGTCCACATCGCTATGGACCGGGAGACCGGTCGCGCCCGTGGTTTTGCTTTTGTGGAGATGCCCAATGACGAAGAGGCGGCCAAGGCGATCGCGGCTCTCGACGGAAAGGAGTTCGGTGGGCGAAACCTCAAGGTAAATGAAGCACGGCCCAAGGCAGAACGAAGTACGTCTCGCGGCGGCGGGGGCGGCCGGGGCGGCCGAGACCGATTCTCAAACGAGGATTATCGAGAATCCGCTCGCCAGCCTCGCGAACCCCGCTGGTAGCTTCGAATTCACGTACCGCGCCGCTTGTGTTCAGCGCGACTTTAAGGAGATCCGATGGCCATTACTTTCCAAAAGCGTCAGAAGGAATTAAAGAGACAAGAGAAGCAACGCGAGAAGGCGGAACGCCGTGCACAAAAAAAACTCGCCAAGCGCGCGAAAAGCGAGGCCGGGCAGGAAGGTGGAGGACCGCCCATCGAGGCAGATATCCAAGAGTGAATTGTCGGTCACAGCTGCTCAGATGATTGGGACTTCTGGCTACCCAGCCCTAAAGCTACAGTGCAAGTGGGGATTTGCTAGAAACGTTGCCCGCCATCGCGTGGTGCTTGCGGCAGCGCCTCGTTCACCTGCAACTGGCGTCCTTCCAGGTCGTGGCCGTTAAGCTCTGAGATTGCTCGCCCCGAGTCTTCTTCTGCTCCGAGTTCCACAAAACCGAATCCCCGAGAGCGGCCGCTCTCTCTGTCACGAATCACGCGGGCCGACGCCACCTGAAACCCCTTCCCGCTAAACGCCTGCTGCAAGCTTTCATCGGTCACTTCAAACGAAAGATTTCCTACGTAGAGGTTCGCCATTTCCGTTCTCCTCAGATCTTAGGCCCGACTCGTAAAACGTGCGAGGCGAGCCGAGCCGAGCCGAGCCGAGCGTGTCCCCGGCTCGCCTCGATGGACTAGAGACTTGTGACGTTTGCTGCTTGCAGACCCTTGGGACCCTTGGTGACCTCGAATTCGACAGCCTGCCCGTCGTTGAGCGAGCGGTACCCATCTCCTTGAATCGCGGAGAAGTGGACGAACACATCCTCACCGGTTTGACGCTGGATGAATCCGAATCCCTTGCCCGCGTTGAACCACTTCACTGTTCCTTGTTCTTTCACTCTAATTCCTACTCTCTGGTTTTAAGCTATTTGGTGCCGCCTGACGCCTCGAGGGCCCAAAAAAAGAGGGCTGCAAGTGTGGACCTGCAGCCCCTTAAATGAATCCAAAGGTTTTACAAGAGCAACAAACGCACTCGTAGCTTAGCACACCGCTATCGGCGACCCTAAGGCAATCTGGGAGCGCGATCCTTGTGAAAGATTTTACAGCAGCCGCACATTGCTGGAGCTGGTCGCTGGTGGGAGTGCAGAATTCCTTTTTTTTCTTTGTCGTGATTCCGAGCGACATGGGCGCGTTTTTTTCAGGTCCGAAATGTCGTTGCCTCTTATCGTCTTGCCTCATTTTTGATCACCTGGAACACGTGCCTAGAAAGCGGCGGCTTTGTTTTGACTCTGTCCCGATTGCGATTAAATAGGGTTACCTTTAGCATTAGGTGAATTAACGCCCCGAAACGATCGCTGATGGCCCTTCCTCTGAAAAACTCGCAATGAAACTTGAAAATGAATATTTTGTCTTGTCAGAAACTCCGCGAAACGAACGCGATGCTGACATCATTCGGGTACAGACCTTAGCGATCTGAGATGCGCATCATTTGAAAGTGTTTTACACTGAATCAGTGATAAGAATGGGCGTGTAGCTCAGCTGGGAGAGCACCTGCTTTGCAAGCAGGGGGTCAGGGGTTCGAATCCCCTCACGTCCACCAAATATACACGGTCCGGCCCGGACACATAGGTAACAGAACGTACCGGACGCATGGGTTACACTTTTGGGCCAAACGGGTTGTCGACCGGCTGCAGAGTTTTTTCCTCCAGGTCGATTTAGCCGAGATCGTACTGAATAAAACTAACCAGCCAAAGCCCTTCGTCGACTCCTCTGATTCCCACCGCTTTACCCGCGAAGACCGTGCTGAGATTAATTTTTTTGCGATGCAGAATAATGCACCCACAGCCCGTGAGGCGAATGGTGCGGTCGTGAAAGGGATAGGAAAGTTCCGGCAAGCCGCGGAATTGCCGTCCGCCTGTCGCGCCGCTGACACGTCGAGTGCACTCGCGCGGCGACAAAAAAAGGTCAAATGTTCTCGACAATGATGTACTATTCTTTACTGCGCCTGATTCCCGCCCTGGGCCTCGCGATTCGGTCATCGGTTCCCCCCCTCCAGCCCTCCGAAGAGCAAGTAGAAAATTCCAAGAGCTGCTGGAGATACATGAAGAACGATCGTCGTCAGCAACCACGAAAAATTCCGCAGGCCCTCGCCTTTATTCAGGTGGAGAAAGACGAAGGCGGCCGCGTAGTGAATATTTCCGAGAGCGGCCTTTGCTTCGAGGTTTTCTCAACTATCCGCGTCACGGAAGCGGTTCACTTCTGGTTCACTTTCGATCTCTCCGACCGCATCGAGGCGCTCGGCCGGCTCGTCTGGGTGGACGCGACGAAGAAGATCGGCGGCCTCACGTTCACCACCCTTAGCCACGCTGCCCGCAAACAGATTCACTTTTGGCTTGGCAAGATGCCCGCCATTGAATCGCTGGTCCTACGCGAGGCTCCGTTGCCAGCGCCGGAACTCCCGAGTCCGATCCCACCGTTGCAATCGCCCGAGCCCCTCGCTCGGAGCAGTTCGAGTGCCCCATTGTGGACGCCTCCTGCGGCGGATACCCCTGCGACACGCTTCCCTTCTCCCAAATTCGCAGTTTCCGAGAAAGCCGCAAGCCAACTCACTGCCGGCGGCCTTCTCGGTTACGCTCCCGAATCGCCAAGCGAAGCTCATTTGGTTCCGTTCGAAAGGCACCGTTCGGCAGGCCGGGCACAATTCATCCGCGGGCTGCTTGTTGGAGTCGGGCTCTCAGCGGCGGTGGCGATACCAATATTTATGTCCACGGGATCGGGCCGGTCGAGCCCGACCGCGCAACCGCCGCAAAAGCAAGCAACTGCGCCGGACCCTGGCATTGGCACCGGGGCCCAGCTTGCGAATCCGTCTCCCCAGCCGACGCCGGCTGCGTACACTCCCGCCTTCAGAAGCCACGATTCGCGAACGAACTCGTCCAGCCGGACTTCCCACGATTCAGATGTTATCGCTGGTGTTGGTCGCTCGCCATCGCCCGGGCATGCGACGGGAAGTTCGGACCCGCCCTCATATGAACTCAATTCCCCAGCCGACGCGAAGCGCACCAGCAAGTCCTGGACGTCGCCAAAGCAACTGTGGGCTGCCGTACAGGCCGGGAATACCGATGCTGCGGTTGCCCTTGCCGATCACTACATTCGTGGCGATGGCGTTCCTCTGAATTGCGATCAGGCGCGCGTGTTGCTGCTCGTAGCTTCGGAGAAAAACAACAAGGCGGCGATTCAAAAGCTGCGGGATTTGGACAAGACGGGTTGCCCCCAGTCTCAGACATCGCCCCAGTAGCCCTACTCGCTGCTGACTTCGCCCCGGCATGTACGAAGCGTGCGGAGTCGCGCGATTGAAACCACCCGCGAATTGTGCCAAGTCACGCCAGGCTGCTCTGCAACACTTCCTTCAACAATTCCTGTTTTCCAGGTGCCAGTTTTTTTCCCCGATCGGTCAAATAAAAAACGTCAATCGCCTTTTGTCCTTCGGTGTCAATCAGGGCCACATCAATATTGCACCCCAGCCGCGCCAGCGCAGAGCCGATTTCGTACAACAAGCCCGGCCGGTCTTGTGCCATGATTTCGAGCAATGTGCTTTGCGCGGAAGACGCATCGTCGTACGCAATTTTCGTTTCGATCGTGACTTTTGGCGGCCTCGCTTTGCTTGCGGCCTCGCGGCCCTTCAACAGTGGGCCTAGCTCTGCCTCGCCATTCAATATATCGGCAAGGCTTTTTCGGAATCGATCCGGCTCGGTAGGGTTCAATTCAAGCGTGTGGTGCATGTCCACAAACTGAAAAGTATCGAGCACGACCCCCGCGGCGTTAGCGAACGCATCGGCTTTTACGATGTTCATCCCCCAGCCCGCCAGCACTCCCGATATCGTCGCGAACAGCGCGGGCCGGTCCGCCGTGAGCACCGTCAATGAAAACGAATGGTGGCGCGCGGTCAACTCGCTCTGCACGGGTTCTTTCCCTAGACTTCGATAGAGTTCAAAATGCGTTGCGATTTCCCCAGCCGAGTGCACCGAGCGATAGCGGCGCGGAAAGCCCTCGAGGAAGCGCTCAACCTCCTCGATGTTTGCACCGTGCGCCTGGCTGCGAACCTGCTCGAGAAGCGAAACTTCGTCGGAAGCGTGCAGCCGGTCGCGGTCGAGTGTGCGGCTGAAATGATTGGACGTCGCGACGAACAGCTGCCACAACATTTCCGCTTTCCATGGCGTCAATGCCTCCGGGTTCACGGCATGAATGTCGGCGTAGGTCAGCAGGCACAGCCGTTGCAGGCGTTCTTGCGTGGCGATGGTCTCGGCGAACCCGGAAATTGTGCCGGCGTCGAAAATATCGCGGCGCTGTACCGTCGCCGACATGTCCAGATGATGTTTAATCAGGAAGTGCACTTCTTCGGTTTCGTAATCAGAAAGTCGCAACCTCTCCGCTGCGCTCTCCAACGCCTCAAGGCTGCCGACCACGTGATTGTCCGTGCCCATTCCTTTACCGACGTCATGCAACAAGAGCGCGAGGATCAGAAGATCGCGCCGCTCGACGGATTTCCACAGCTGGCGGAAATGGCTCGCCCGCGGATCGGACGTATCGGCGAGTTCTTGTAAATGCTCAATCGTACGCAATGAATGCTCGTCGACCGTGTAGCGGTGATAGAAATCGCGGACCACAAGGGAATCAATGGCTTTGAACTCCGGGAGTACTTCCAAAAGCAGCGCCAGCCGTTGCATCGGTCGCAATGCCATCCCCGGATACGCCGAAGCCAAAATCTCTCGGAGTGTCTTCCACGAAGTCTCTTTGTTTTTCTGGCGAAGCTCCGGGTGCTTGAGGATGTAAAAAATGGCGCGTTCTGCCTCTCGGCTCAGCGGCACACCGGTCCTGGCCGCTTCCGTAAACAGATCGAACGTAACGGCGCGATCGGAAAGCGCGGCCTCGTCCACGACTTCGAGCAAACCATCCCGCACCACGAACGGCTTCGCTTTTCCTGGTTCGCCTCGCGTGGACCGCGCCGCGCTGAGCAAGCGTTCCCTCAGCGTCGGCTGCGTTGCCGGCTTTTGTTCGATGTACCGCAAAAGCAGGCGATTCAGCACGCGAGCCTGGCGGAAGTACAGCCGCATCCATTCTTCCGGGCTGCGGTGCATCTCTCGCGACGCGGCGTCACTGATTCCCAACGCGCGGCCGGCCGCTGCGGTCTGCAGTTCATACGTCAGCGTGTTGTCGTTGCGCGCATTGCTGTAATGGAGAAAACATCGAATCGCGGAAAGGAAATCCACGGCGACTCCCGACATTTCCTGCTCGGCGGCGCTGCTGTTCCAGCCCGCGCGTTGTTCCCCGGCGATCTGCCGTAACCAGGACGCCGCCTGAAAGTCTCGCAGCCCCCCCGGAGCGTCTTTCACGTTCGGCTCCAGATGGTAAATGGTATTTCCGTAGCGCGCGTGCCGCTCTCTTGTAAGCTTGGTCAATTCCGCCAGCAAAAACGGCCGCGCCTGCTTCTCCGGTCCCGCGAGAATTTTTTTCGTAAAGCGCTCGAAGAGTTCTTCGTCGCCCGTCAGCAGGCGGCGATCCAGCAGTGCGAGGTGAAATTCTGCGTTGTCTTCCTCAATGCGCTTGCACTCTTCAAGCGATCTTCCAGCCGAGCTCACGCGAAATCCAAGGTCCCAGAGCGTGCGCGAAAAATCGGCAATCAGCGGCCGAAAATCGGCTTCGGCCGCCTCATTCCCGAACAAGAATAGAATGTCGAGATCCGAGTACGGAAAAAGCAACTCCCTGCCGTAGCCGCCCAACGCCACCAGGGACAATCCGTTCGTCGGCGTGTCGTGAACACGCAATACTTCGCCAAATATCTGGCGAACCGTCCGGTCCGCCAGTTCGCACAAGGCGGTCAGCGTCTCTCGCGCCCCGGCGCCAGCTTCAAATTTCTCCCGAATTCTTCGCCGTTCCTCCTCGGTTTGCGGACCGAGGACGGATAAAGGCGTCAATGAGCCTTGCATGGTTTTGGCGGGCTGGTTGGCCGGAACTTGCCTTGGACGCGCCGCGGACTTCACTTCCATCAGAGCGCGTTTTCGCCGCGCTCGTCGTTGCGAATCCGGATCGCTTCGTCAACCCGTGATAGAAATATCTTACCGTCGCCAATCTTTCCTGTCTTGGCTGTCTTCAAAATTGTGTCCACCGCCCTTTGCACCAGCGGGTCCGGCAAGACCATTTCGATTTTGATTTTCGGCAGCAGGTCCACGGTGTACTCGCGGCCGCGATAGACCTCCGTGTGCCCTTTTTGCCGGCCGTGTCCGCGCACTTCCGTCACCGTCATTCCCTCGATGCCGATTTCTCGCAGCGCTTCCTTCACGGACTCGAACCGTGATGGCTGTATGATTGCCTCGAGTTTCATCATGAATGTCTCTGCTCCACTTGTTTCTACACGCTGGCTGGGCTGCTAACCATCAAGCCTCCAGGTTGTACGCTTCTTCGCCGTGCTGCGTGATGTCCAGTCCTTCGACTTCGTCAGCTTCGCTCACCCGTATGCCGGTAATCAAATCCGTGATTTTCAGCAGCACGAGTGTTCCAACGAGCGCAAATCCCCACGCAATGAGCACTCCTACCAGTTGGTTGCCAAGTTGGCTCCAGTGTCCGTCCAGCCCGCCAACCGGCTTCCCGTCGCCGAAGATCGGATTGATCGCAAACTGCGCGAACACTCCCGTCAACAGCGCGCCGATTGTGCCACCTGCGCCGTGCACGCCGAACGCATCCAGCGCGTCATCGTAACCGAAAATCGATTTCACTTTCGTTACCATCGTGTAGCAGACGATGCCCGCAATAAATCCGATCGCCAGCGCAGGCATTGGGCCGACAAATCCCGCCGCCGGCGTTATCGCCACGAGCCCCGCAACCGCTCCGGAGATCGCGCCCAGCGCGCTCGCTCGTCCGTTCTTGATCCATTCTGCCGCGCTCCAACTGATCGCCGCCGCCGCCGTTGCGAAGTGTGTCGCCACGAACGCGCTCGTCGCCAGTGCTCCGGCGGATAGTGCGCTGCCGGCATTAAATCCAAACCATCCGACCCACAGCAGGCACGCGCCGATGAAACTCAGCACCAGCGAATGTGGAGGCATCGGCTGCTTCGGAAACCCGGTTCGTTTTCCCATGTACAACGCGCACACCAGCGCCGAGACTCCCGAACTGATATGCACCACCGTTCCGCCTGCGAAGTCCAGCGTCGGAAATCTTCCGCCCAAAGCCGCGTTCAGCAATCCGCCTTTGCCCCAGACCATGTGCGCCAGCGGCGCGTAGACTACCAGGAACCACAGCGTCAGAAAGAGCACCGTGCCGCTGAATTTCATTCGTTCGGCCGTCGCGCCCGTAATCAGCGCAGGCGTGATAATCGCGAACATAAGCTGGTAAATCATGAAAGTGGATTGTGGGATAGTTCCGGCATAATCGGGATTCGGCACTGCGCCCACGCCTCGCAAAAACGCGTGCTCAAAGTTCCCGATGATCGAGCCGCTGCCCCCAAAGCACAAGCTGTATCCAACCAGCGCCCACAGCACGCTGATCAGCGCCATCAACAGGAAACTCTGCATCATGATCGCCAACGTGTTTTTTCGCCGTACCAATCCGCCGTAGAAAAGCGCAAGTCCCGGTCCGGTCATCATCAAAACCAATGCTGCGCTGACCAACATCCATGCGTTGTCTCCGTTGTTGATTGCCGGTCCGGGCGCAGCGGGTGGTGGTGCTGCCGTCATCGTGGACGGAGACTGGGCTGAGGGGAGAGGTTGTTGCGCGAAGAGCGGAGCCGTTGCCAGCATCATGGTCATCAGCAAACAACACTTCCATCCCACGTGCTTCATAGGTCCTTCCACTCCATTGCGTTTGGTTGTTCCCGGTTTGGTCGGGACCGCGCGGAACACTTGACCACTGAATCGCGGTCCAATTCGCACCGGATTATACGCGCTGCCGGGTTCTGTCGCGTTTACAAATTTGCATTGGCAGAATTGATTTTTCTGATGCGCTATACGACGTCTTGCAAAGCCGCGCGCGCCTAGCCTCGGCACCGGAGCGCTCCGCTCCGTTGGTCTTAGCGCCTTGCAACTTGCCTCGTGGCCCTGCCATCGTATAATGCCTCGCAGCCTTGAGCACGCGTGATCGCCCGGTTTCGGCGTTCGTGCCGGCACTTTGACGCGAGCCGACTTTTTGAGTGAAAACCCATGATTGACCGTTCTCCAATGGAAATCAAAGTCCGTGAAGCCGGCTCCGTCTCTATCCTCGATATTCAGGGCCGCTTGACGATTGGCGAACCTAGCGAACACCTCCACCAAGCACTCGAGTCCATCGTCAAGAAAGGTTCCGTCAAGGTCATCGTGGATTTGAACGGTGTGCCGCTTATCGACAGTTCCGGCATTTCCGCGCTAGTTCGCATCTCGAAAAAGTTGGGCAACGAAGGCGGCGCCTTGCGCCTCATCTGTCGTGCTGGCCGCGTGCGTGATGCCCTCACTGTAACGCGTCTCGTCGAGGCTATCCCTACCTTCGAGTCTGAAAGCGCTGCTCTTGCCGGGTTCGCCTAGCGCGAGCAACGTTTCGCTTCGCCCCAGCGTCCTTATCTTGGGCGTACCTCGAGTGGGGCGGGTGTACCTCAAATCGGTCTCGGGCACGTCAACTTCACGTTCCATCATGCGGAATTTTCTCTGTAAAAGAATTATTCGTCCTATTTTTGTCGCTGGCCGTGGACCAGCCACCTTCGCGCTGTGCGCGATCCTCGCGATTTTCGCGGCGGGTTTGTCCGCCAGCCCCGCGATTGCGCAGGACGGCGGTGGATTCCCCCCGGCCGCGCAGGCGCAATTCGACGCTCTCGCCTCGCGCGTCGCCGAACACGTGCACGACGTCAATCTCACTCCGGAATCCCGCAAGATTTTCGTCATCGACTTTTCCAACGCGAGCGACCGCCGCTTCTCGCGGCTCGGTTCTTATCTTGCCGATGAGTTCGCGAAGTCCGTCTCCAGATCCGCGTCGGGCTTCGAAGTCGAAGATCGCGCCGCGTTCGCTGCCTACTTGAAGGAAAACTGGATGGGCGTGGATGATCTGGAGAATCAGGGTATTTGTCTGGCGCTTGCGCGTTCGCTCGGTGGTGCAGGAATCGTGCTGGGCACGCTCGACGCGACCGCCGATCGCCAGTTGCGCGTCAACCTTCGTCTCGAGGGCGTCGGCCCGGCGTGGTCGGACACCGCGCAGTTTCCGCTGACCGATGAACTTCAGCAACTCTGGAAGCAGCCGGCGGCTAGTTTTGCGCGCTCCGAGCAGAGTATTCCCGCAGAGCCCGGCATTGTGCGCGCCGACGATCCCGGCGTCACTCTCCCCGCCTGCGTTTTTTGCCCAAGTCCCGATTACACCGATCTCGCTCGCGCTGCGAAATTCCGCGGTATCGTCACGCTCTCGCTGATCGTCACGAAAGACGGTGAAGTTAATTCTGTCTTCGTGTTGCGTGGGGCGCCGTTTTCGCTAACCACGCAAGCCGTCGATGCCGTTCAGAAGTGGAAATTCAAACCGGGCAAGAAAAACAAGCAATCCGTTTCCGTCCGCGTTCCTGTGGACATCGAATTCCAACTCTACTGACAGCCCTAATTGCCTTTTTTCAACTCCGCCAGCACCAGCTTCGCGACTTCTTTCAGCGTCTCGAATACGCCCGTTCCCTGAATCGCCACCGCTTCCAATACGGGCTCACCCTTTTTCTGGAGCTGCTTTTTCAGTTCGGGCACTGGCATCGCGTTCGGCAAGTCGCGTTTGTTGAGCTGTAGGACATAGGGAATCGTATCGAAATTCAGGTTGTGCTCTTTCAGGTGTTCGTGCAGGTTTTCCATGGTCTCGAAGTTCGCGTCGAGCCGCTCTTCCTGCGAATCCGCCACAAACACCACTCCGTCCGCGCCTTTCAGAATCAGTTTCCGGCTGGCCTCATAGAACACCTGTCCAGGAACCGTGTACAGATGGAAGCGCGTCTTGAACCCGCGCACCGTCCCGAGATCCAGTGGCAGGAAGTCGAAAAATAGCGTGCGGTCGGTCTCCGTAGCCAGTGACACCATCTTGCCCTTTTGGTTTTGCCCGGTGTGGTCGTACACCCACTGCAGATTGGCGGTCTTGCCGCCCAAACCGGGGCCATAGTAGACAAGCTTGCAGTTAATCTCGCGCGCGGGAAAATTTATGAAGGGCACTTGTTCTCAACCAGAGTTTTGGCCACAAACTTATAGCATAGGCAGTGCTGGCGGGCTAGTAATCCGGCCGCTGCGGCTCCCTTGTCGGACCATTGGATATAGTTTCCGCGAAAATCCTCCCAGTTCGATGCCTTTTTTTCCGTCCGTGCTGCCGGGAGGTAACACGCGCCCGTGGACCCTCATCCCAAACACCGCGCTCTTATGGCAGACCTGCGTGCCCGCGGTGCGGCATTTTCGCCCTCAGCCTATAAGCCTTGCACGCACGCGCCGGTCAGTGTATAGTCGTTCTTCGATATACTGATTATCGAGCAACCATGCCGAAACGAAAACTCGACCCGCTTCCTTCCGCTGCGTTCCAGATTCTTCTCTCGCTCGCTGGTGAAGACCTTCATGGCTACGCCATCATGCGCCAAGTATCCGAGCAGACCGGCGGGCGCATGCGCCTCGGCCCCGGCACTCTCTACAGCTCCATCCAGTCGCTGCTCGAAGCGAAACTCATCGAGGAACTCGATCCGCGTGAAGACGCCAGGCTCGGCAACGAACGCCGCCGCTACTACCGTCTCACTTCCGCCGGCCGCAAACTTGCCCGCTCTGAAGCCGAACGCCTGGCCGACCTTCTTCGTGTCGCGCGCACCCGCAAGCTCCTAAGGGGGGAATATGTCTGAAAAAATATATGCCCGCCTGCTGAAACTCTTTCCCTCCGGTTTTCGCAGATCGTATGGCGAAGACGCCTTGCAACTCTTTCGCGATCGCGCGCGTGAAGAAATTGGTTTATTCCCTCGCGTAAGGCTTTGGCTGGACTTGCTCGCTGACCTCGCGATCTCCGTTCCGCGCGAATACTTCTACGCCCAGCCGGAACTCGTCAGCGCTTCGCCGCGTGGTCTCTCCGTTGGCGTTCCATCGTTTTATGTCCTTGCCGAAGGCTCCCCTCGCCCGGGAGCCTTGCTTCTGGGAACGATCCTCTCGCTGTCCGCTCTACTCACTTTTTCAATGCTCCTGAGCTACGGCGGCAGCCACCGGGCGACTACCACATATTCCCGGCGCCTCCCGCAGCGTTCCGTTTCTACCCGTCGGTCCTCGTCGGTGTCAGCGGCGCGGCAATCCGCCGGTGACGCAAACACTCGCGGCGCCTCCGAACCTGACACCGTAGCATTGGCTCCCGAAGAACGCGCTGCGCTGCCGACTGCCTCGGCAGGCGGTGCGGCAAACTCAAGCAGCTCCCCTTCTAGCGCCGCCGCGCCGCAAAGCAGCCCTCAGCCTGCTCCGCTACTTTCTACCGAACCCCGGCACGACGCAAACTCACCGCAAAATGATGCAGCCTCACCATCAACCTCGCCGCCCGCCCCAAGCTCTCCCTTCGACGCCGCGGAGCGCCACCGCATCGTCACCGCCGCTGCGGACAATCTCCGCCGGTACTACGTTCATCCCGAAGTCGGGCGGCAGATGTCTGATGCCCTTCTCGCTCATGAAAAACGCGGCGACGATAACGCCGCCACCGACGGCGGCGCTTTCGCAAGTCTGCTCACCCGCCAGACGCGCGATGTCAGCCATGATCTTCACCTCGACGTGATCTACAGCGCAAATCCTCTTCCTGAGCCTCGCGACGGGCAGGGACCTGCTCCCGACGACCTCGCTCGTTATCGCCAGGCGATGCAGCGGCAAAACTGCACTTTCGAAAAAGTCGATCTACTCCCGAACAACATCGGCTACCTCAAGCTCAATTCCTTTCCCGATCCTTCCGTCTGCCAATCCGTCGCCACCGATGCGATGAAGCGCCTCAACGATTCGGACTCCATCATCTTTGACTTGCGCGACAACCGCGGCGGCTCCCCCGATATGGTCATGCTGCTCGCCTCCTACCTCTTCGACCATCCCGAGTACATGTACAGCCCCAAGGAAAACACCAGTGAGCGCTCCTGGACCCGCTCGCCCGTCCCCGGCAACCGCCTCGCCGACAAACCCGTCTTCATCTTGATTTCCAGCTCGACGTACTCCGCTGCGGAACACTTCTCCTACGACCTCAAAATGCTCAAGCGCGCGACACTGATTGGCGAAACCACCGGCGGTGCCACCCATTCCGGGGTTTTCCATCGTCTCGACGATCATTTCGGAATTGGAATCCCCGAAGCTGACCCCATTAACCCGTACTCCAAGTCCGATTGGGCCGTCGTTGGAGTCGCGCCCGACGTGAAGATTAGCGCCGCCGACGCCCTGGCCATCGCCCAAAAGCTTGCCGCCGCCAAGCTCGCGCATCACTAGAACCTGTTTCATAAACGACTGGAATTCGATATGGGCCACTCTTCCGGATAATTTCCGGTTTGCCCATGATCCGACCAGAAACGATGCTAAGTGCAGAGATCACTTCCTGAAACCCAACTTATCAGGTAGCCAGCTGCCGTCCTACTCGTCCAGAACAAATGTCAGCAATGATTTGTTGATCTTAATTCTACGGTTGTGGTATTCGATGAAGCCCAGTTTTCTAAATTTATTCATGAAGAAATTCACGCGAGAGCGTGTACTGCCGATTATCTCCGATAAAGTCTCTTGGGAAACTGCTGGCAGTTCGTCGTCTAGCTGGTGCTGCACCCTCCCATAACGTCCGAGCACGAGCAGCGCTCGGGCGAGCCGCTTCTCGGACGAATTGAAGAGTTGATCGATCAACGCCTCCTCAACCCGATTTTTATGATTCAGTATAAATTCGACAAAAGAGTCTGATAATTTGTCTTGTGTACGGAGCATTTCCAACAATTCATTTTTGTCGATGGCAAGAAGGGTGGTCGGAGTAATGGCAGTAGCCGTGCCCATTCGGACCGACTGACCTGCCATGCAGCCCTCGCCAAAAAAGTCGCTCGGACCAAGCATTGCGACCACCGCCACTTTACCCGTCGCGCTGACCACGGAGAATTTCACGTTCCCCTTTTGGATGTACATGACGCTCTTGGCCGCTTCACCTTGACCGTAAATCTGCTCGTCTTTCTGAAATTCGGCGACCTTTCTTGCCATTCCCGAACGATCGAGAAAGCTCTGCGGCTCGGGCGTTACTGTTTTGGATTGCTTCATTTTCACAAAGGCACTGGATGTCAATTCAGTTCGTAGTAGCTCTTCTTGGTTTCTCGGCCGGCAGAAAGCAGAGCACCTGCTGCTTTAACTGCGCATCTACTTCATCTGCGATGGTCACGACGTCCGGCAGCAACTTGCTGAATATCACGCGACTCTCATTCCTGTGCAGGGTCGAAAAAATGCAGACCTGCAGGATTCGGGATTCGTCTACGACCATTGCCGCGGTGTAGCCTTGCTTGCGTCGCAGCTCTCCGTGGCTGCTTGCAGCGACCGAAACCGGA